>Ga0074197_1001011_pt1 | contig 27572 bp, 31 predicted proteins | sample EPASupsiteSAE305_FD_64526 | JGI IMG/M metagenome (GOLD analysis project Ga0074197, IMG submission 64526) | Bioremediated contaminated groundwater microbial communities from EPA Superfund site, New Mexico - SAE3-05 reassembly with SPADES | ecosystem: Environmental > Aquatic > Deep subsurface >...
TAAAGTGACAACCCAACCCCTAAGAAGTAATATCACCAATCCAATGATCATTGTTAGAAGAATTTTTTTGTTTGGGATAATGTTTCTGATCACCCGTAAATTATATCACTACGGGCAGGGCTGGAGGGAATCGAACCCCCGATAGATGTTTTGGAGACACCTGGTATACCACTTACCTACAGCCCTATTACTCTAACAAACGTATTATAAAGCGAACGGAGCTCAAGGGCAATTTTGTAATCATAATATCTTATCCTTATGGTTCCCATGTAATTGTTTCTAGTTCTTTTACCTGTATTGGATTTTTTGTAACTTTTTGAAAATTGAGTAAGAGGTATATTTGTAATTTTGGACCAGAAATCTTTAATTCCAGACTCGTCGTGATACTCGTGTATATGTATCAAAACCCGAAATTTACTTTCATCCAATCTATATGAATTTCTAATAAGTTTGACAAAAGTTGCCACCATTTTTGGATCAGAATTAGTAAAATAGACATAGCTATCAGTTGATTTTCCACCTTCGGTCCAGAATAGAAAGGAGCAAAGAAGTTTGTAAAGTTCCTTATTTAATTCAATTTTTTTGATAAAATTTCAACAGATTCTATCAATTTCATTTTTCATTAGATCTCTCTTAATTTTAGCTGTTTGTATAGCTTTATATTGACCAAGTTGGTGTCTCTTTCTCAATCTCTCTTGTGCCTTTTGGTCTAACTTAACATCCTTTAACCACATAGAAGCTGTGCTTTTGTATATCTTAAGTACGCGCGAAATCTCATTGAGGGAATGTCCCTTCGTTCGTAATATTCTTGCTTTTTCCTTAATTTCAATAGGGTAGGACACAGGTCTGGTAACCTAATTGTAAGGTTCGATTTATCATACGTCAATCACATGGAGATCGTTGTTCTGCCGTTTAACTACACCCCTTTGTTAATAACTAACTATTAATTTTACCTTATGTGGCTTGTGAGGGCAAAGGAAGAAAAATAAAGGGCGTTTCTACACAAAAATTTCTTGTATAAAAACGCCCAATAAATGGTGCCTAGAATTTATTTTTCAGCAGATAGTTCTGCCATAAATTTCTTCTGGGCTTCCCAAACAAATCCACAGATCGGGTCATAATCAACATTCGAATTTTTGTATGCATTACAAATATCACTGCGAATGTCGTTAAATAACCGATTAATCAAATGGGCCAAACTTTCATTTGGCTTGTTGGTACTTTGACTGGAAAAAGGATGCCCATTTCTGGTGACTGTAATCTTCACCGACCAATCCCAAAGGTTGAGTGACCGATGCCCCTTGGCTGCTTCAATATATATTTCGACTTTACTTTCCTTTCCGCCAGCCCGATTTTCCAAAATGACTTTTTCTGACAAACTTTTCCGTGACATTTCCTTTTCCTCCTCAATGTGTAGGTGCGAATTTTCACCGCAGTTGGTGAATGGGGAGATGATATCCTAAATAGCTTCAAAAGTCAATTAACTATAAGGTATATAAGGATTTTTGGATTAAGTGGCCTTAATGGTATACAATGTGTCCCAAACGAATGTCAAACATTGAATTGCAATCACAATCACAAATTAATTATGAGTTGGTAGGAAAAAAGCTATTATCGGGAGAAGCTATGAATAATGTGGAGAAAAATTCCATTTTTGAAATCGCAACAAAATTTGCCTCAAATTTGGTTGATGATAAGGCAGACACTCTGCACGGAATATTACAACAAAGCCAAGACGTGAGGGATCACATGAATGTGATAGTGCTGGACAGGGTGGTTTCTTTATATCAGAGCGGCTCTACCGTAATCTTTGAAAATCTGAAAAAAACGGTATGTGATTCACTCCTAATTAAAGAGAGCAGATTATCCGATGAAAGACTATATGCTTTTCTGAACTCCAGCCTTGACGAGTACTTTGGGAATGAAATAGGCAGCGAAGTCAAAAAGGGTATGGACTTTATCCGTGAAACAGTTGAGCGCGTTGTTCCTACTAAAATCTGACGGTTGCCAATTACTTTAGTTTTGAAGATTCCTTGTGAATCTGAGCTTTTCTGCAATTGTGACAGTACTTCTTCAGTTCAAGTTTTGAATCTTTTTTGCCTTTTAACTCCATATTAACTTTGTTTCTTTCCGTAATATAATTCTGGTTTTTGCAAACAGAACAAATCAAAGCCACAATTTCTCTAGCACCTTTTTTAGCCATGGGGATATTCTAGCAAATTATATATGAATAGTGAATAGCGAATAGTAATTTGAGCCTGAGGTGAGGATTGAACTCACGACCCCGTACTTACCAAGTACGTGCTCTACCACTGAGCTACCCAGGCAAAAAAATGAGTGCTGAGGTCAGGATTCGAACCTGAGTAGCCCTTTCGGACGCGAGATTTACAGTCTCGTGCGTTTGACCGCTCCGCCACCTCAGCGCTGAGCCGACGAGAGGGTTCGAACCTCTGACTTGCTGTTTACAAAACAGCTACTCTACCGCTGAGTTACGCCGGCGCTAATGAATTATATCAATAAATGAAGCTATTTACGAGGAAAAAGAACCCTGCCTCAAAAAGTCCGGCTGCATTCCTGGATAAACCAGGTGGGTAAGCTGCCTTCCTCGGCATGAAAGCTCTGGTTGGACTCCGCTTTCCCAAAGCACTTTTATTTGATCAGGAAATTTAAACCGAACACTTCTCGACAGGGTCCATATTTATTATAGCAGATGAAGTAAACTAGATAGAGGAAAAACCGGGAATAAGAAGCTTGAGAAAAACGTTAATTACTGGACTAATAATAAGTGTAACCAAGGAACTTCCACCGAAAATAGGAAAGATTAAAGTCAGTATCAAGATCATTCCAAACTTGTCCAAGAAATCTCCAAAAGCTTTAGCCTGTTTATTAGGAAGGAGCCCCGTGAGTATTTTTGCACCGTCAAGGGGGCCAATCGGGATTAGGTTGAAGACTGCAAGGGCAATGTTGAACTCGATAACGTAGAAAAACATTGCAAAAATATTTGTGTTAGGAAAGACCGTTAAAATGATTCTCAGGAATATGGATAAAACAACTGCGAAAGAAATGTTTGCAAGAGGTCCTGCAAGAGATATAAGTGCCAGGTCTTTCTTTGGGTGCTGGAGGTTGTACGGATCGACAGGTACCGGTTTTGCCCAGCCGAAAAGAAAAGGTGAGCGGAGTATTAAAAGAGTCAGGGGAAGGATAATACTACCAACAATATCGATATGAGGAATTGGGTTAAGAGTAAGGCGTCCCATGAGTCTTGCAGTTGGGTCTCCCAGTCTTTCAGCCACTAATCCATGGGCAACTTCATGTAAAATGATTGCCAGGGCAAAGCCTGCAATTCCGATTATTAGTATCAGGATATCCATTGCGGTTTAAAGTAGTTAATAGTATAATCTACGGAAGCTAAAAATAAAAATATGGCATATATTTGCGACAATTGTGGAAAAGGAACAGTTCATGGCCGTCAGAGCACACACGGCAGGGGTGTTGCTGGAAAAAGGTGGAAAAAAAGAGCACAGAAAACACCTCGATTATTTAAACCCAATCTTCAAAAGATTTCAGTGGTGGTTGCTGGTAAAAAAACTCAGATGAAACTTTGTGCGAGCTGTATTTCCAAGTTCAGAAAGGTCGGGAAAATTAAGAAACCTCAAGCAGTTTCTTCAAAAGTTGCCTCTTTATAACCTTCTTTGAATTGCTTCCAAGTTACAGGATCTTTGCCTTCCAGCTGAACTTCATCTAAAACTAGTTTTTCTTCTTCAAGATGCACTTTTAATATTTTTAATCTCTTATTCTTTTCATCCGTGGCTGATAAACGGATAAATGTCCAAGCTCCCGGCCAGGGATACATAGCTCTTACCAACTTTTCAATCTCAGCCGGGGTTTTTTTATCCATGCTGAAAAAGCCGTCTTCCCTTTTCATAATTTTTGTAAATGTCGCATCTTCATCGTTCTGTGGTTTTAAATTGATTTTCCCCCTGATGTAAGGCTCCAGTAGCTCAACTAAAACATCAGCCGATTTTTCAAATAGACGATTTCTTAAACTTTCTGCGGTATCGTCCATGAGTATTTCTTCTTTTGATTGAGAGATAATTGGTCCATGATCCATTTTTTCATCCATTTTGATAATTGAAACGCCTGTAATTTCATCCCCATTGGCAATGGCGGCAGGAACCGGAGAGGCACCTCTGTATTTTGGCAAAAGAGAGGGGTGGATTACTAAAATTCCCTGAGGAAAAAGATCGATGACGTCTTTTTTGATAATTTCGCCATATGATGCCAGTATTCCTAAGTTGGCATCCGGGGGACTATCAATCAGATCATTTGCAGAATAATAAATTGGGATTTTATGTTCATGCGCCCATTTATCAATAGGAGAATATGCCAGAATTTGCTTTCTGCCGATGGGCTTTGGCGGCTGAGTTACAACGGCAGTTATGGGAGATTTTCCCGGCCCGGTCACAAATTTTTTGTGAATCGCAGTCAAGATAGGTAAAACGTAAACCGGTGTACCAAAGAAAACTATTTTCATATTATTTAAATAATCCTTCAGCTGCTGCTTCAGGATTTCGCTTTCCTACGAAAGCTCAACCTCCTCCCATTCATCACCCTCAACTTTATAGAGAGGTTTTCCTTCACTTAAAAGATGGTCTATAAAAAGGATTCCCTCAAGGTGGTCAATTTCATGCATAATTATTTGGGCATGGAATCCCTCAAAGGTTTCCGTCAGTGTTTTTCCTTTTTCATCTAAATATTTAATTGTTATTTTAGCAGCACGTTTTAAGGGGCCGTAGTAATAAGGAAGTGAAAGACACCCTTCGAGAATTTCCTTTTTGCTTTGTCTAGATTTAGCCGAACGGGATTTGTTTTCCACTTTTACAATTTCCGGATTAATAACAACCTTTTCAAAATCTTTATATTTAGCCACAAAAATTCTTAAATTTTTTCCTATCTGGGGGGCGGCAAGTCCGACCCCTTCCGGATCCTTTTGTATACTCAACGTATCTCTAAGATCTTTTATAAGATCCTTAATCTTTTTATCGATCTTCGGAACCGGTCTGGATTTCTTTCGCAAAATAGGATTATTTGAGAGAACAATTTTTCTAATCATACCCGAATTATATCAAAAAATCGGCCAATCTGGAAGAAAAGATTTAATTAATACTTTCCAGATATTGTTTTGACATGGAGTCGGTGGGGTCTATTTTTGTCAGTATGTATTCAAGCTGAGCCCTTGCTTCCGAGTTTTCTTTTGCGTCAATGAGGAGGATGGCATAAGCAAGTCTGGCATCCTTATAATTTGGTTTTAATTCAACAGTCTCTTTTAGAGTTTGAAGCGCCAAATCATTTTGTCCAATTCTGGAATAAATTAAACCCAAGTTGTAGCCTATTTTAGCATCAGTCGGTGCCTGCATAGCTGCGGCAATAAGAATATCTCTGGCATTCAGAAAGTAGTTTGGATCAATTACAGAAAGCATAACAAAAATCCCAAACTCCACCCTTTTGAGATTTAAATTAGCCGGAGAAAGATTGACTGCTTTTATGGAGTTGTCAATTGCAAGCTCAGTTAACTGTGAAGCTACCGTAGACTCTTTCGCCTGGTTATAGGAAAGGGCAAGATTGGTATATGATTTCGCGAGTTCTGCATAGTAAATGCTCTGATTCGGTTCCAATTTTGTTGCCTGGTTTAAGTATTGTAACGCGAGATCCTGTCTTCCTACTTTGTTGTAGTTAATACCTTTTGCATAAAGATAATCTACGTACCAATATCTGGAAACGGCGAAGAGAAGATAGGCGGCGACGGAAATTACAACCCAGTTTAAAACTTTTTGGTTCGGAGTTAAATTTATTTTTTGTTCCTTTTTCATAATATCCTCCGTGGCGAAAATCACAGAGAAAGCAGGGTACAGGAAGAATAGGAGCTGTATTGGTACTACGGAAAACCCAAAAAAGTTGGTGACAAGAATTGAAATATATCCGGAAACAAGTGCGGTTGACATTAAGGAAGATGGATAATCTTGGTCGCTTGATTTGGAATGAGAACTCTTGACCATTAAATAAATTGAAAACCCGACCATTGTCAGGTAGGTGATGATACCAACAATCCCTGTATTTGCCAGAAAATTGAGATATTCGTTGTGTGCTTTATTGTAAATAAAATCCCACTCTGTGGTCAGGTTGTGTGCGGCGGGACGATAGAGATAATAAGAATAGGCAAAAGTTTCAACACCGGTTCCGAATATTGGATAATGTTTCCAAACTTGAATCGCACCCTGCCAAACAATTTTTCGGATTGTTCCGGATTCGGTTCCGCCGGTTTCCAAAGCCGTTGCTCCTGTTTGAGCAGATGTCACCGGCTGACTGTTCTGCGATCCCTCGATGATCTTAAAAATACTTGGTGTGAATTGTGTTCCAAAAATCAAAGCTGTAACTGCCAGGAGCACATTAGAAATGAAAAACTTTTTAAGATATTTAAATCTAGTTTTTAAAAATGTAATTCCCCAGAATATAATTTCGGCTATAGCGAAACCAAGAATTCCTGAACGCGAACCCGTAAAAAGTAAAACCGTAAAAAAGAGCAAACTCAGAAGATAGGGAACCGTCGAGGAAAAAGTAATTTTACCCTCCTCACGCTTAATTACTAATACCCAGGTTATTGGTAATAAAGCGGTAAGCCACGCAGCTAACCAGTTTGGCTGCCCCAGCGTTGAGAAGACTCTTTGTTGGACGGCTTGCTGCCAAATATCTTTATCGATCCCAAGACGTTCCAGAACGCCGTAGATAGAAACAATTACCGCCGAGCCAAGTGTGATATTAATTAGTTTTTTGGCATTACCTTTCTCAATATTTGAAACAAATGCCCAGTAAAGAAGTAAATAGGAGAGAGTGGATAAAAGCCCGCCGTTAAATCTTGAATAGTATCCGAACCAGGAAGTTTGAGGGTCAATTGATATAAGCGTTGAAATTAACTGCGATCCCAAAAAGACAACAAGGGGAATGTCCAATATTGTGCGACGAAAGATGAATTTTCTTTCTGAAACCATTCGCATTATCCAGAAAGCAACTATTAAGATAGTTAAAAAGTATGTAATTACTATTTTGTTAAACTCAAAAAGTTCAGATGTGTAAGGCCACAAAATTAACGGTACTAAAAAAAGAAGAATTCCGAAAAGCGATGAAATTACTTTTTGAAATGATTTCACAATCCATTTTAACACACGATACTTCATAGACCCTTTGCAACTTTTCGTTAAATAGGTATACTCCTGTTGCTACTATTGTAAGCATAGCTTGGCAAAATTTATTATGTATAAAATAAACGAAAGGAGAATTTTGTGAAAATAATGAACCCTATCGACAGATTTTTGGGAATTTTCTCACACGACATCGGCATCGATTTGGGAACCGCAAATACACTGGTCTATGTTAGAGGAAAAGGGGTTGTTATAAGAGAGCCCTCTGCCGTGGCCAGACATAAGAAAACGAAAGAAATTTTAGCCATCGGAACTTCAGCCAAAAAAATGATGGGTAGGGCCCCTCTGGCGATTGAGGTAATAAGACCTTTAAGAGACGGTGTTATTGCAGATTTTGATGCGACCGCCGCCATGCTTTCCCACTATATTAAAAAAGTTCACGAAACAGAAAGCACTTTTCCGAAAATTCCAAGACCAAGAGTTGTAATCGGAATTCCCTCGGGAGTAACCGAAGTTGAAAGAAGGGCTGTTGCTGAGGCAGCAATCGACGCAGGAGCACGAGAGGCTAATCTGATTGAAGAGCCTATGGCTGCTGCAATCGGCGCAGGTCTTTTAATTGAAGGTCCGGAAGGAAATTTTATCGTTGATATCGGAGGAGGAACCAGTGAGATTGCTGTGATATCACTTGGTGGAATAGTTTTGGGAAGGAGCGTTAGAATTGCTGGAGACGAAATGGATGAGGCGATAATTAATTATGTAAGACTGAAATACTCACTGCTTTTGGGTCAACCAACCGCGGAAGCTGTCAAAATAGGTGTTGGCGGAGTAGAAATGGGTGAAGACAAGAACGCGCAAGAAGAAACAAAACTTACTGTTGTAAGAGGGCGTGACCTTGAAACCGGACTTCCTAAATCCATAAAGCTGACAAGCGAAGAAATCCAGGAAGCTCTAAGCCCCATTTTGCAGGAAATAATTGGTAATATCGTTGACACCATAGAAGAAACTCCGCCGGAGCTGACTGGGGACATTATGAAAAAGGGAATTACTCTAGCAGGAGGCGGGTCACTTATTCCCGGAATAGATAAAGCTATATCTGAAGCTGCAAAAATGCCGGTTTATATTGCGGACGACCCCCTAACGTGTGTAGTCAGGGGTTGTGGACTCTGTCTTGAGGATAATGGTTTACTAAAAAGAATAAGAGTTACTAAAGGTCTTTGAAAATTGTAAATTGTTAATCGATAATTAAACTATGCATTCTTTATCTTCGGACAAATCTCAATCATGGTTATCATGGTCCCTAAGAGGAGTTTTGATACTTCTGTTTATGATTCTTATGGCCAAACTCATAGAAGTTCAAGTAATTAAAGGTAGCTACTTCAGAAATCTTTCCGAAGAAAACAGGATTAGGCGTGTAGTTATTCCCGCACCAAGAGGAAAAATCCTGGCACGCGGAGGAGAAATTTTGGCTGGAAACACGGAAATCAAAAAACGCATTGGGTTTACAGATACCGGTGGTTTTACCCTTTCTGAGGATTTAACCGGAGCGGTGGAAGAAGAAGTGGTAACAGATTATAAAAGGTATTATCCGATGGGCGACAAATTTTCTCATGCTTTGGGATATTTGGCACGAGTCGGTGAAAATGAAGTAGATAAAATAAACCCTGATTGTCCGGGAAAAGGTCCAATATCTTCAGATTCTCTAATCGGGAAAACGGGGCTGGAAGAAGAGTATGAGTGCCTTCTTTCCGGTGTCCCCGGCGAGGAGATTATCGAAGTTGATGCCTCTGGATATAAACTTAGAATGCTTGGCAAAAAAGATCCTGTTCCGGGTCAAGATTTACAGACAACAATTGATTATGGTCTCCAAACTGAGATTGCGAATGAAATGAACGGCAAAAAAGGTGCAGCCATTGTTACTGATACAACAGGGCGGATTTTGGCTTTTTATTCTTATCCATCATTTGATCCGAATATTTTTATTAACAAAGGCAACAACAATGAAATAAGTTCCTTATTAAATGATGATAATCTACCCTTTTTCAATAGGGTGATAGGTGGTACTTTTCATCCCGGATCGGTCTTCAAACCACTTGTATCAATTACAGCCCTTGAGGAAGGGGTGATTGATAAAAACTTTACCTATAACGACCAGGGCGTAATAACCATTAACAATTATTCCTATTCAAATTGGTACTTTAGTGAATATGGACGGACCGAAGGATCGATAGACCTGACAAAGGCCATAGCGCGTTCAACAGATACGTTTTTCTACACCATTGGACAAATGGTTGGACCGGATGCAATTGCCAAATGGGCAAACACTTTTGGCCTTGACAGTCAAACCGGAATTGACATTTCTGGTGAAGTCAAAGGACTAATACCAACCCCGTCTTGGAAAGAACTGACGAAGAATGAATCCTGGTTTTTAGGAAACACTTACCACATGTCAATCGGACAGGGAGATGTTTCTGTGACTCCTGTCGAGATAAACACATATATTTCAGCTATCGCTGCAAACGGAAATTTGTGTCAGCCAAAATTTAATGAATCATTACCGGACAAATGTAAAAAAATAGGGGTTAGTAAACAAAATCTTGACTTGGTGAAAGAGGGAATGAGCAAGGCCTGTTCTCAAGGAGGAACGGCATATACATTTTTTGATTTTTCAGAAAAACACGGAGGCGTAAACGTTGCTTGCAAGACTGGAACCGCAGAGGTTGGTACAGACGGGACACCACACGCCTGGTTTACTTTTCTTGCCCCTATCGATAAACCTCAAATTGTTGCCACTGTTTTGATTGAAAAAGGCGGCCAGGGCTCGTCTGCCGCCGGACCTATCGCCCGCAAAATTGCAGACTACTATTACGCTTCTTTTGCCAATTAGCCCTTTTCTCGGAAAGTATTTGGTTCTAATCTGGTATTGTGACAGAAAGTGAATATCTAACCGCAATTTGTGCATTTACCTATTTTGGACCTGCCAGGGTGAGACTTTTGACGTCATATTTTAAGAGTCCCAAAAAAGTATGGGAAAGCAGTTTGGGAGAGCTAATCCAAGTTGGTTTACCTGAAAAGAAAATAATAGAGTTTTTAAATTTTCGGAAAAATTTTGATATTAAATCTTATTTTGAAAGGCTGACAAAGTTAAATATAAAGGTTACGACATTTTTAGATAATAGATTTCCCGAGATTTTTAAAATCTTGGACGGAGCACCTGCTGTTTTGTATTACCGCGGATCACTTAACGGTTTGAAAACAAATTCAGTTGCAATTGTAGGGACACGTAAAATGACCTCTTATGGAAAGGAAGTCACCGAGAAATTCTCTTCAGAGCTGTCATCATTCGGTGTAACTATAATTTCCGGTCTTGCCAGAGGGGTTGATACAACGGCACACAAAGCCTCTCTTTTGGCGGGTGGTATTACAATTGCAGTATTGGGAAACGGTTTGGACAGTGTCTATCCTCCTGAAAACAAAAACCTAGCCGAGGAGATTGTTCAAAGAGGCGGCGCGGTTATCAGTGAGTATCCGCTTGATTATCCTATACTCCCTGCTAATTTTGCTATCAGGAACAGAATTGTTTCCGGACTTGCGACATGCGTTCTTGTAATTGAGGGGGCGGAAAAAAGCGGAACGCTTTTAACAGCATCTCACGCAGCCGAACAAGGTAAAACTGTATTTGCGGTTCCGGGACCAATCACATCACCCTTTTCCAAAGCCCCATTTTTTCTACTGAGAAACGGGGCAATGATGGCGACCGAAACCCGGGATATTTTAGACGAACTTGATATGGAGGTTGGAGTTGATAAGGAAAAATAAAAAAAGGCGTGCCGGATATACTTAGCTTATAGAATTTTTGAAAAATGAACCCTTGCACTTGACAGGCTTGTTAGAATAGCAGGTATCCAAACCTCCGGGATTTCTGTTAGACTGACTATCATAGAAATGAAAGGATCAATCAAGAGTTTGGAAGGCGAAAAAACATAAACGGAAGTTGTAAACTGAAATGTTATAAGTAAAGCTTGCAAACCTGAAGTATCACAAATTATGGAATTAATAATAGTTGAGTCACCAACAAAAGCCAGAACCCTGGGCCGTTTTTTGGGCGGATCATATGTTGTTGAGGCGACTGCTGGTCATATTAAAGACTTACCAAAAAGCAAACTTGGAATAGAAGTAGAAAATAATTTTAAGCCTGATTTTGCCGATATCCCAAAGAAAAAAGATATTATCAAGAATCTCAAAAGCGAAGGAAAAAAGGCAAAAATTATTTATTTGGCAACTGACCCTGATCGTGAGGGAGAAGCTATTGCGGAGCATGTTGCTGAGATTTTGAATACCAATTCCAAAATAAAACGTATTGTTTTTCATGAAATTACCAAGGAAGCGGTTGAGAAAGCAATTCAGAACCCCAGAGAAGTTGATAAAAACCTTGTTGATGCACAAATCGCAAGAAGAGTGTTAGACCGGCTCGTGGGTTATAAACTTTCACCTCTACTTTGGAAAAAAATAAGACGGGGTCTTTCGGCCGGACGCGTGCAGTCTGTTGCAGTTAAGCTTATTGTGGAAAAAGAACGGGAGATCAAAGCTTTTAAATCGGAAGAATATTGGGAAATATATTCAAAGGTGAAAGGTGAAGGGCAAGAAATAAAAGATTTTGATATCGAGTTGGTCAAAATAAATGAGAAAGCTGCTGAGGTTAAGAACAAAAAGGATGCCGATGGAATTATTTCAGACTTGGAAAAGGCGAAATACACGGTTTTTGATGTAAGAAAAAAAGAGGTTTCCAAAAACCCATACCCACCTTTTACGACTTCCACAATGACTCAATCAGCTGCCCGTATTTTCGGTTGGTCTTCTAAAAGAACAATGTCGGTAGCTCAGAAACTTTATGAAGAGGGGCTAATCACATACCACAGGACGGATTCTTTTAATCTTTCGAGTCAGGCGGTGGATGCTGTTCGAAAATATATTGAAAAAGAATTTGGTCGGAATTATTTGCCCGACTCTCCTAGGATTTACAAAACCCAGTCAAAAGTTGCCCAGGAGGCACACGAGGCCATAAGGCCAACAAATATAAATTCCAAATTGCAGACTGCGAATGACAAATGGGGTCATGATGAAGAGGTTCTTTATAAACTTATTTGGTCCCGCTTTATTGCTTGCCAAATGAACCCAAGTCTTTATGACGAGACGGTGATTGATGTTATAGCCGAACCTGGAAATTATTTATTGCGTGCTGGTGGGCAAATAATGAAATTTGACGGTTGGAGAAAAGTAATTCCGGCAAAGCTTGAAGTTGACAGTCTTGTTAAATTACCGGAGGTTTCAAAAGATGAAAAGTTGGATCATATAAAAACCTGGGGTGAACAGAAGTTTACACAACCTCCGGCAAGATATAACGAGGCCTCTCTTATTAAAACTTTGGAAAAATTGGGAATCGGCAGGCCTTCGACTTACGCACCCACCATTTCTACAATACAGATCAGAAATTATGTTGAAAAGACCGAAGGTAAGTTTTTTCCGACCTCAATCGGTGAGGCGGTAAATGACTTCTTGATTAAAAATTTTACGGATATTTTTGAGTACGAATTTACTGCCGGAATGGAAGACAGTCTTGATAAAGTGGCCAACGGAGAGACTAAGTGGACCGGAATAATTAAAGATTTTTACAAACCCTTTGCGAGTAAACTTGGAGTAGTTGATAAAAAAGCCGAGAGGGTAAAAATAGAAACGGAAAAACTTGGTAAAAAGTGTCCCGACTGCAAAGAAGGAGAACTGGTTATCCGTATTGGTAGGTTTGGAAAATTCATATCCTGCTCAAGATTCCCCGACTGTAAATACACGGAAAAATATTTGGAAAAAGTCGGTGTAAAGTGTCCGGAGTGTAAAATCGGAGATGTTATTGTTAAGAAAACTTCAAAAGGCAGAAAATTCTTTGGCTGCTCAAGGTACCCGGAGTGTAAATATGCTTCTTGGAGAAGCCCTAAAAAAGAAGAACCTTCAAATTAACCTTTTTGATTTTTATATTTAACTACTTCTTTGAATTTATATTCCAATTTAACACCGGCTTTTCTAAACATCTTTTCGGACTCACTACCTGTATGATACTTTCTTTCGGCATAAACTCTTTTTACTCCGGAGTTAATTAAAAGCATTGCGCAAATCCGGCATGGGGTCATTCTGCAATATACGGTTGCTCCGTCTATTGCAACCCCGCGCTTGGCTGCTTGGCAGATTGCGTTTTGCTCTGCGTGAACCGTCCTGACACAATGGCTTGAGATGGTGCCATCTTCATTAAAAGCGCGTCTAAGATCATGTCCGGCTTCGTCGCAGTGGGGAAAACCGATCGGGGAACCAACATAACCTGTTGCCAAAATTTGTTTGTCTTTTGCTATAACACATCCGCTTCTACCTCTGTCACACGTAGCTCTTTTGGAAACAGCATCCGCAACCTCCATGAAATAATCATCCCAAGTCGGACGGGTATATTTTTCTTTAATTGATTTTGTTGATGGTTTTTTCGACTTTGTCATACAGATCTTCGATGCTGTCATTGTTAACAAATTTATAGTCGGCAATCAATATGCATTTTGATAAATTTTGAGCATTTGGATCACGCGATTGTTTTTCTTTTTCTTCCTGTAGTTTAAATTCTTCGAATGTGACATTGTCTTTTTCGGAGCCTCGGGATTTTATTCTTTTATATCTTGTCATTTGGTCAGCATCAACCGCAAAAAGGTAGCCACCATTGTTTTTAATGAATTCTGCTTCTTTGGGATTTCTGACACTTTCTATAATTGCATTCACACTTTCTCTTTTTGCTTTTTCAAAAAGTTTTTTGACAATAAAATCAGGTCCGTGTTTTGTTCTTATTTCATTGGCAATTTCCCGCATACCGTTTCTGTCAACAGTTCTGCCTTGTTTAATTAACTCTTCGGTTAAATATTCCGACACGGAATAATGTTTGAAGTTTCTACTGGCTACTAAAAAGTCAACTACAGTTCCTTTACCTGCACCGAGAGTTCCCGTGATACCGATAATTAACATTCTGTATATTAATATATTATGGTAAAATCTTTTGCAATGGGATTCTCGGATTTTGATAAATATCAAAAAGAATGTGGAAAGACTGCAGTCTATCCTAAGATCGGAGAAAAATTTATTTATCCGCTTTTGGGCTTACAAGGGGAGATGGGTGAAGTTTCGGAAAAAATTAAAAAGCTTTTCAGGGATGACGGGGGAAAACTAACCAAAGAAAGAAAAGAGGAAATTGTAAAAGAGTTGGGAGATGTATTGTGGTATATGGCACAGCTTTCCAAGGAGCTTGGAATAAAATTTTCAGATGTTGCCAAAGGAAACTTAAAAAAACTCGCCTCAAGAAAAGTAAGAGGAAAACTTCATGGGGATGGAGATAATAGATAAATCTGAGACCCTACCTGTAGAGTGAATTAGTAAATTTTTACTTATTGACAGTGCACTTGGGTAATTGATAAAACTCTGCAAGGACAATGGTGGAAATTGAAGGATCTGAGACTAATTAAATGGTAGAAAATCTTGAAGGAAAAGAAACATCAGAAAAAAAATCTTTAGTCATCGGACTGGTTGGGTGTCTTGCCAGTGGAAAAACAACCCTCTCCTTAGAGTTGGGCAAACGGTGGGGAATTGAACCGATCGAAGAAAAGTATCCTACTAATCCGTTTTTGGAAAAGTTTTACGAAGATCCCAACAACTACAGCTTCAAGTCCCAAGTGTTCTTTTTATCTTCAAAAGTAGAACAACTTAAAAGCATTGATAGAAGCAAAGTTTCTTTAATTGATCCGGAATTAAATATGGATTTTATCTATGCCAAAACTCATTTCAAGATGGGTTGGATGAATGAGAACGAGTGGAATTTATATCAAAACATTTTTTTTACAATTACGACCAAAGACAGCCTGGTTTATCCTGACGTACATATTATTGTTACCGCAGATCAGGAAGAACTGAAACAGAGAATAGTTGAAAGAGGAAGAAATTATGAGATGTGGATCTTGAAAAATTATCCGGAGTATTTGGAAAGGTTGTCGGAATCGGTGCAGGAGTGGGGAAAGAAGGGAGAGAATAACTCCTACAAATTTATTGCTAATACGTCAGCCGGGGGGTCATCCGGTAGCGTTGAACAATTAGCTGACAGAATTGAGAGCCACATCTGTCGTGAATTTGGAACAAACGGAAAATTTGTTTTACCCAAGATTAGGCCGGTGCCCGTACTGGAAAACCATGATATTTTTCCCGGGAGTAGTGGTGGTTTATCAAGATTAAGAAGATGAAAGAAACCGGAAAATTCATTGTCTTTGAAGGAATCGGAGGAAGCGGTAAAGGCACGCAAATAGAACTTGCAAAAAATCTCCTTGAAAAAAACGGGATTAAGGCAATCTACACAAGGGAGCCTGGTGGAATTGAACCGGCCGAGAAAATCAGAGAATTAATTTTTACCCTCAGAGACAAGAGACTTATAAAAGCGGAGGGACAAATGGTTCTTTTTTTTGCGGCACGAAAGCTTTGGGTTGATGGTGTAGTTGCGCCAAACTTAGACAAAGGGGTGAATGTTTTAACGGATAGATGCCACACATCAACGGGTGCTTATCAGGGCCATGCCGAAGGCGGGGATCAAAAACAAATTTTGGATATAGCGGATGTAATTTTGGGTAACTACAAACCTGACGCTGTAATACTTCTTGATATTTCGAAAGAAACCTCTATTGAGAGGCGTGGTAAAAACGTAAATGGCGACCCGTTTGACAAAGAATCTTCGGAATATTTTGACCGGCTTATAGCAGGGTACAGAGAAATGGCTGAAACTGGGTGGGGAGGCCTCAAGTGGTACGTTGTGAATGGCGAGGCTAAACCTCAAAAGGTAGCCGAATCTATCGCCAAAGTTCTTGAAGAGATTTTCGAAAGGAAGCTTGAGCGTCTATAATAGTTAGATATGGTTATAATCTCCGATTTAATTAAAGAAGAGCAGAAGCGTCAGGACGAGACTCTGATGATGATCCCGTCGGAAAATTATGCCTCAAAAGAGGTTCGCGAAGCTGTTGGATCTGTCCTTATGAACAAATACTCCGAGGGATATCCCGGTAAACGGTATTATCAAGGTAATAAAATTATCGACGAGATCGAGACGTTTGCAATCGATAAAGCAAAGGAACTTTTTAAAGTTGAACACGTAAATATCCAACCATATTCCGGTTCTCCCGCAAACGCTGAGGTTCTTTTTGCCCTACTCAATCCGGGTGACACAGTAATGGGACTTAAACTTTCCTCGGGTGGGCATCTGACCCATGGACATCCGGATATAACTTTCTCCGGAAGATTTTATAAATCAATCCAATTCGGAACAAAAGATGATGGGATCATCGATTACGGTGAAGTAGAAAAATTGGCATTGGAGGAAAAACCAAAACTGATGATAATAGGTACGACTGCATACCCTTTAATTCTTGACTGGAAGAGACTGGGAGAAATTGCCGATTTGATTGGATCGTGGTTGGTGGCAGACATCTCTCACGTTTCAGGTTTAGTTTTGGCAGGAGAATATCCTTCTCCGGTTCCGTTTGCCCATATTGTTACAACCACAACACACAAAACACTAAGGGGTCCGAGAGGGGCAATGATTATGGTTACCAAAAAGGGTATCGAGAAAGATCCTGAGACAGCTTCCAAAATAGATAAAGCGGTTTTTCCGGGACTTCAGGGTGGGCCTCACAATAACACAACTGCCGGTATAGCACAGGCTTTAATTGAGGCAGATTCGGAAGACTTCAGGGGGTATGGAAAACAAATTGTTGCCAATGCCGGTTACCTGGCGGAAGAACTTAAAAATGGGGGACTTACATTGGTAACAGGAGGAACCGAGTGTCATTTAATGGTTGTCGATTTGAGGCCGATTGGACTATCCGGCAATATTGCCGCTGAAGCACTGGAAGCGGCGGGAATTATTGTTAACAGAAACTCAGTTCCAAATGATCCGGCGCCTCCGTTTTATCCATTCGGTATAAGACTCGGCACTCCGGCAATTACAACACGTGGTATGACTGAGCCTGAAATGAAAATCATTGCCGGCTGGATTCTAAAAGTTCTTGATCATGTTAAAGACGAAAAACTACCCGAGATAAAAGAAAAAAGAGGAGAATATGTTAAATCTTTCAGAATAAAAATTGCCAATGATGAGTTCTTAAGAAATATCGCTTCCGAGGTCAGGGACTTATCTAAAAAATTCCCCATGCCCTAAGAAGGACGATTTCCCTGTCTGCATTTAGCCTCAGAATGTAATATAATACGGGTTATGGCAATAATTTTTGATGGCAGAGCTTTTGCGGCGAAAAAAGAATCCTCTTTGGGTATCAGAGTTTTGGGGCTTAAGGCAAGAGGAGTTTATCCAAAACTAGCATCGATTTTGATTGGTGATAATCCTGCAAGCGAGCTTTATGTGGATCTGAAGAAAAAGGCTGCCGAAAGAATAGGAGCGGAAATAGATGTATATTTTTTGCCGGAAAACTCCAAATTCTCAGAAATCTTACAGTTAATAGAGTCGTTAAACAGTGACGACAATTTTAACGGAATAATGATTCAACTTCCGCTTCCGGAAAGACTTTCCGAATTTAAAGAAAAGATGCTCGGTGCGATTGATCCCGCCAAAGACATCGATGGTTTAAGATATGACAGTCAATTTTTACATCCAACATCAAAAGCCGTTATTGATATTCTCAAAGAAGCTGAAAAATCTTTAAAAACCAACCCAAGATCCGTGTGTGTTGTCGGTGCCACCGGAATGGTGGGGACACCTCTGGTAAAAGAGTTGAGGAAAGAAGGTTACGCTGTTGCCGAGGTAAGTACCGAAACAAAAGACCTGAGGGAAAAACTCAAAACATCAGAAGTTGTCGTAAGTGCAACGGGGGTTGCGCACTTGATTAAGCCGGACATGATAAAAGACGGTGCTATTGTTATAGATGTGGGTTCACCAAAGGGAGATGTTGATCCCTCAGTATCGGCAAAAGCCGGCTTTTTTACACCCGTGCCCGGAGGAGTAGGTCCCGTAACGATTTCCTGCCTGTTGGAAAATCTGATTCTGGCTTGCTAATTTAATACCCTTCATATATAATTTGACCCTAGTGAGAGTCACACATCGATCGTGCTTTCTGGATAACTTCCGGTCGATGGCGGAAAAAGAAAGCAATTTGATTTTAAATGTCTAAAATAAATATTTCACTTGAAGATTTGATGGATGCGGGGGCCCATTTCGGGCACCAAACCAAGCGCTGGAATCCCAAAATGGAGGAGTATCTTTATGGACAAGAAGAAGGTGTCCACATCTTTGATCTGACAAAAACTAAACCGCTAATTGAAGAAGCTTTGGAGTTTTTGGCAAAGTCTGCCAAAGAAGGAAAGAAAATATTAATTCTTGGAACTAAAAAACAAATTAAAGATAAAGTGGCAGAAGTTGCAGAAAAAGTCGGAGTTCCTTATGTTAATGAAAGATGGCTCGGTGGGACAGTTTCCAACTTTGGTCAAATGAAAAGATCCATCGACAAGATGGAGGAGATGAAAGAAAATCTCGCGACCGGTTTCTACAACAAATACACCAAAAAAGAAAGACTTCTTATTGATCGTGAAATCATACGACTTGAAAAATTTTTCGGCGGCATAAAATCTCTGACCGGTGTTCCTGATGTTCTTTTTGTGATTGATACAAAAAGAGAATCAGCCGCAGTCCGTGAGGCAGCTGAAAGAAAAATTCCTGTAGTGGGAATAGTAGATAGCAATGCAGACCCGGACCTTATTGATTATCCGATTCCGATGAATGATGACGCCAGCAAAGCCCTAACATATATTTTAGATTTAGTAGGACAGGCTATCGGACAAGAAAAAACGCAAACCGAAAAGTAAAAATGGCCAAAATAGATATTGAACTTATCAAAAAACTCAGAGAAGAAACAGGAGTTGCCATAATTCGTATCCGTGAAGTTTTGGAAGAGGTTGGCGGGGATAAAAAAAAGGCATTAGAGGTTCTTAAAAAAGAAGGATTGGAAAAAGCATCAAAGCGTGAGGGAAGAAATACTTCCGAGGGAAAAGTCTTTGTTTACACACACCATACAGGAAAAGTTGTTGGTATAGTGGAACTTCTTTGCGAAACGGACTTTGTTGCCAGAAATGAGCTTTTTGAAGCATTGGGAAAAGACCTTGCTATGCAGGTTGCCTCAATGGGAGAAGCTGATTTGGAAAAACAGGATTTTGTAAAAGACTCCGGTAAAAAAGTTTCGGATTTAATTAAGGAACTTATTGCCAGAACAGGGGAAAACATTCGCTTGGGTCGGGTTTTTCGTGTAGAATTAGGAAAGTAATACAATTCCACAAAATGGACGAATCTTCGATACGTTCTAAAATGCAGTCAACTCTTAACGTTGTTTCCTCTGATATTTCAGGGATAAGAACCGGTAGGGCATCTTCGGCACTCGTGGAAAATATTGTTTGCCCTGCATACGGCGGAACACAGAGACTAAAGATCATGGAACTTGCCTCGATTTCTACGCCTGATCCCACTCAAATAATTATCAATCCTTGGGATAAATCCATAATCGGAGATATCAAAAAGGGAATAGCCGAAGCCGGTATCGGTCTGAATCCTTCCATCGATGGCGAGGTAATAAGAATTATTATTGCTCCAATGACTACGGAAGACAGGGAAAAGTATGTCAAACTTCTGTCCGGAAAACTTGAGAATGGCAAAGTCGCAATACGCCAAGTAAGGGGAGATGAGATGCATGAAATCAAAAATAAATTTGAGGCAAAAGAAATTACGGAAGATGATAAATTTCTATTTGAGAAAAAACTTCAGGAAATTACCGATGAATTTGTCAATAAGATTGAAGAGATGGGTGAGAAGAAAAAAGCGGAACTTCTTCAGATATAGTATTCTTCCTGTGCCCATGATCTTCTTGCTTCTGTACGATACCTAATACATAATACATCCATATATGTTAGTCTCTGTATTGGTTTTTATTTTAGTTCTCTCGGTGCTAATTATATCCCATGAATTCGGACATTTTATTGTTGCCAGAAAGTCCGGAATAAAAGTTGAAGAATTTGGTTTTGGACTTCCTCCAAGGCTTTTCGGTAAAAAAATAGGTGATACTGTTTACTCGATTAACGCCCTTCCTTTTGGTGGTTTTGTAAGACTTCATGGTGAACAGGAGGAGGATGAGAAAACGAACATTAAACATTCATTCTTGCATAAAAGCAAAAAAGTAAGAGCTATGGTTGTAATTGCTGGAGTTGTTGTGAACTTTCTTTTGGCAATTATAATTTTTGCAATTGTTTACTCATTCTCCGGAATACCCCGAGACGGAGGAAAGGTGAAAGTAATTGACGTGGCATCAGGGTCTCCTGCGGCAAGTGCCGGAATTGTGGTTGGCGATATTATCACTAAAGTTGGCGGTGAAACAATTGTTCTGTCTGACGAATTTGTTGCAAAAACAGCCACTTATAAAGGTAAAAGGGTAACTTATGAAGTTCAGAGGGATATGGATGGTCAGATAAAAACCCTGACAGTTAGCCTTATTCCCAGAGAGAATCCACCTTCCGGTGAGGGATCGGTTGGGGTGACGATTACAACAATGGAAATTTATTATCCGCCTGTACTACTCAGACCTTTTTATGGAATTTATTACGGATTTAAAGACGGTATTTTTTGGGGTAAAACCATCGTGACGGGGCTGTGGGGTCTGGTATCCGGTGTTTTTGAGGGAAAGGCTCCCCAAGGGGTTTCAGGACCGATTGGGATTTATGCAGTGACTACAGAAGCTTCAAAGGGTGGTTTTCTAACCCTTCTCAATTTTGTCGGGATTCTTTCTGTTAACTTGGCAATTTTGAATATAATACCTTTCCCGGCACTTGATGGAGGAAGACTCCTCTTTATAGGAATTGAGACGGTTACCAGAAAAAAAGTTTCCAGAAAAGTCGAGGCGACAATTAACAACATTGGCTTTCTCCTGCTTTTAACTCTTCTTCTGGTAATTACGATCGGAGATGTGCGAAGACTTGTAACAAATGGTGGAATTGACGGATTCATTAACTCATTGGGGAAATGATACAATAGGCTCAATGAAACAATCACAACTTTTTCCAAAAACAAGAAAAGAAGCTCCGAAAGACGCACAAAGTCTGAATCACAAACTTCTTGTTCGCGCAGGATTTATTGATCAGCTGATGTCCGGAAGTTGGACTCTTCTTCCGCTTGGGCTTAGGGTCGTTACAAAAATAAACCAGATTATCAGAGAAGAAATTAATGCGGTTGGTGGTCAGGAAATGCTCATGCCCCTTCTTCATCCGAAAGAAATTTGGAGTGAAACAGGAAGATGGGATAAAGCTGACGAGATAATGTATAAATTATCCGATACCAGGAAAAAAGAATATGTTTTATCTTTCACCCATGAAGAAATAGTAATGGATTTGCTTCGCAAAAACATTAAAAGTTATCAGGATTTGCCAGTCGCCATATATCAGCTCTCAACCAAATTTAGAAATGAGGCAAGAGCCAAAAGCGGCATATTAAGAGGAAGAGAATTTATGATGAAAGATCTTTATTCTGCACATGCAAATGAAGAAGACATGATGAATTATTACGAGAAGGTAAAAGGAGCTTATGTAAAAATCTTCAAAAGATTAGGGTTTGATTTTAAAGTCACTGAGGCCTCAGGGGGAGTTTTTACAGAAAGACACACCCACGAATTTCAAGTAATTGGTGCGAATGGCGAGGATACAATATTTATTTGTAATAGGTGTGATTATTCCGTAAATAAGGAAATATTTGAAGGAAACGATGGAGAAAAGTGTCCAAAATGTAAAGAGGGAAAAATTGAAAAAATTGAAGGAACGGTGGAGGTCGGAAACATATTTCCCCTCGGCACATGGTATGCGGAACGGATGCATGTTTATTACACAGACGAAAAAGGACTTAAAAAACCGATTTGGTTTGCCAGTTATGGAATTGGTCCCACACGTGTCATGGGGACTTTGGTGGAAGTCTCACACGATGATAAAGGAATTATTTGGTATCCGCAAGTTGCCCCGTTTGATATTCACTTAGTGGAACTTCCGGGAGGAAACGGAAAAGAGATGTATGAAAAATTGATGGAAAACAATATCGATGTTTTGTGGGACGATAGGGATGTTGCTCCGGGAGAAAAGTTTGCAGATGCTGATCTAATCGGAATTCCTGTTCGCTTAGTTGTATCGGCACGCAATGGAGACAAAATCGAATGGAAGGAAAGAACGACAGACGCATCCGAACTTTTGGATTTCGATGAGGTCATTAAACGATTTAAAAAATAAATGGAAGATTGTGTTTTTTGTAAAATTGTAAAAAGAGAATTGCCATCAAAAACTGAATTTGAAGATGATGACTTAATCGTTTTTCAAAATATTAATCCAATTGCTCCGGTTCATGTATTGATTGTTTCCAAAAAGCATATAGTCAATTTATCTGCGGTTTCAGAAGAAGATCAGGAGCTTCTTGGCAAGATGCTTTTTGTCGCTAAGAAAATGGCGGAAAAACTTGGCATAATCAACGCTTTTAGAATTGGAATCGCAAATGGTGAAAACGCTGGGCAAACAGTCTTTCACATACATTTTCATCTGACTGGGGGTTGGAAGAAGAAGTATAATAGAGACGAAGACAAAGCTTAAACCATATGATCACACAGACTTTACAGCAAAAAATTGGTGAGTCGATGAAGGCCCATGATGAAGTAAGGACTTCTACCCTAAGGCTTCTTCTCTCCGCCTTTAATTATGAAAAGATCGAAAAACAGCATGAGCTGACGGATGAGGAAGAGCTTGCGGTTATAAGGCGTGAAGCAAAAAAAAGAAAAGAAGCAATCGAGATGTATAAAAACGCCGGATCGTCCGACCGCGCCCAAAAAGAAGAGGATGAACTAAAAATCCTTCAGGAATATCTACCTCCGGAGATGGGTGATGAAGAACTTGCGAAATTGGTTGATGAGGCGGTTGTCGAAATTAAACCTGCAGGATTGAGTGATATGGGGAAAGTAATTGGGTTTATAAAAGGCAAAGCACCAAATGCTGATGGAGGGAAAATTGCCCAACTGGTAAGAGGAAAACTTGGTTAGGGTGGAGCTTCGTATATCATGATTAAAGTTTTAATTACTAAACAATCTAATTACCCGGTTAAATCATCGGTTATTAAAAAAAAGCTGGCGGAATTTTTTACAAAAAAAGGAATTGTCTCCGATGCTGAAGTTTCCGTTGCGATAGTTGGAGAAAAAAGAATGCTTGAGATAGGGAAAAAATATTTGAAGGATAAAAAACTTCACAATGTTTTATCATTTGTGACCCAGGAAACAAAAGGAGGATTTGTCTACCCGCCGAATGGAAAAATTCAGTTGGGTGAAATTATTGTCTGCTATCCGTTGGCAGTCAAAGAAGCAATCGAGGAAAATATACTGGTTGATCAAAGGGTCTATGAGCTGATAGAACATGGGGCTATGCATCTGATGGGAATTCATCACAAAGAATGACATTATATCTTAAATACCGGTCAAAAAACTTGGATGAACTGGACCTAACCGATGTCAGTGAGTCTCTTAAAAAAATAGTTTCCAAAAAATCTATCCCTCATGCATTTTTGTTTGCAGGACCAAAGGGTACGGGTAAAACTTCAGCTGCAAGGATTCTTGCCAAAATAATTAATTGCCAGGATTTGAAAGATACCAAACCCTGCGATAAATGCGGGCAATGTGTTTCTATAATTAACGGGTCAAACCTCGACGTTGTCGAAATGGATGCGGCATCCCATCGGGGTATTGATGATGTTCGGATTCTGAGGGATGCGGTTAAACTCGCCCCGGTATCCGGTAAAAAGAAAATTTATATTATTGATGAAGTACACATGTTAACTGCCGAAGCAAGCAATGCTCTTTTAAAAACCCTGGAAGAGCCACCGGAACATGTGGTTTTTATTTTAGCGACAACTAACCCGGAAAAACTGATTGGAACAATTCGTTCCAGAACCACATTAATTCCTTTTCGAAAGGCAAGCATTCCCGAAATAATCAGATCTCTTAAAAGAGTGGTTGACGGGGAGAAGATAAAAATCGAAGAACCGGCATTAAAACTTATTGCTGAAGCTTCAGACGGATCATTCAGGGATGCAATCAAAATGTTGGAGCAATTAACAGCAGAAGAAAAAGAACTGACCGAGGAGTCTCTTGAAGAGTTTCTTTTTAAAAATAAATCTTTTGATTTGAATAATTTTATAAAACTCCTTGCGGCAAAAGATTTAAAGAAGCTTCTTTCGGAAGTTGAGGAGTTGGGTACAAAAGGGGTAACGATAGAAAACTTTTCGGAATCTTTAATAAAGAAACTAAGAAGTAGTCTTTTATCTAAAGTCGGTGTTGGAAATGATAACTTGGAAATTTTATCAAAGGCTGATCTTATTGCCCTAATCAATCTTCTAAGTCGGGCTTTCAGAGAAATCGGATCAAGTCCTGTCGAGGAACTACCCTTGGAGCTGGCACTTATTTCCTGGTGTGGCGAGAACGAAAAAGAGGTTGATGAAAACAAAAAAGACGAATCTAAAGAGATCCCTAAGGCAGAGGAGACCAGGGAAGAAAAGAATGACAAGGTCGGATCCGAAACCGAATTTCAGGAAAGCCTACCGGGTGAGATGTTGGAAATTCGAGACGATGTATGGAAGAATATTTTAGCTCTCGTTAAGCCGGTTAACGCCACAATGGAAGCCCTTCTCCGTGCCGCTAAGCCAATTTCCTACAATGGAAAAATTCTTACTTTGGGTGTTTATTATAAATTTCATAAAGAGAGGATAGAGGAAGCACGTCACAGAAAAACTTTAGAAGAAATTGTTGCGAAAGTGCTGCAATCACCGACGAAAGTAAATTGCGTATTAGTTGAGCCGCCGCCCAAGAAAATTGTTGAAGATACAAAAATAGAAACTATTTTAACTGAGGGAAAAGACAAAGACATTGTTGAAATTGCCGAAAAAATATTCAGCAATTAGTAGCCAACTTTAAATTTAAAATTGTAATTTATAATTTTACGAAGTAAAATCGGTATATATGTTTGACAAGGTTAAAAATCTAGCAAATATGCAGCGTCAGGCAAAAGAGCTGCAGAAAGAACTTGAGAAAATTATCCAAACCGAGGAAAAACACGGTTGGACCGTTTCTGTAACGGGGGATCAGAAGCTTCGCTACATTAAAAATGGTGATGAAGATATGAAAGAATTGACAGAACTTATAAATGAAACGATGAAGAAAGTTCAAAAAGAATCAGCAAAGAAAATGATGGAAATGGGGGGTGGTTTGGGCGGGCTTCTGGGTGGACTAAAGTAATCTGCTAGAATAACATTATGAAAATAGCGCGCCCGATTGCAGCACTTATTGAATCTTTTCAAAAACTTCCCGGGGTCGGACCAAAATCGGCCCAGAGGCTAACTTATTATCTTCTCCATGTTCCTCAGAGAGAACTTGACGATTTTTCGGAAAGCATTTCAAGACTCAAAAAAGATACAGTCCTTTGCTCAGTTTGTAAAAATGTGAATGAGACCGATCCCTGCTCAATTTGTTCAGACAGAAGCCGCGATCACTCGGTGGTGATGGTTGTTGAAGAACCCTTGGATGTTCTGGCTTTTGAAAGAATGGGCAGGTTCAAAGGGGTTTACCATGTCTTGCACGGTGCTATTAATCCGTTGGAAAATATTGGTCCCGATGAAATTTATATACAGGATCTTTTAAATAGGGTAAAAGACAATAAAGACGGCATAAAGGAAGCCATAATTGCCACAAACCCAACAATGGAGGGCGAAGCAACGAGCATGTTTTTGATGAAGCAAATAAAAATTAATAATTCAGAAGTAAAAATTACAAGATTGGGAATGGGGATTCCGACCGGTGCCGATCTGGAGTATGCCGACGAAGTAACTTTGGCTCGTGCGCTCGAGGGAAGAAGAGAATTGTGATCATATGGGTACTGCCAAAAACACACAACAACTTGCTCAGGATCTGGCAAAACAAATTGCACGGGAACCGCTGGAAATATTGAGAGAAGCGGGAAAACAGATTGTCGGTGGTGAGCAAGCTATAAAAAGTCAAGATATTATACAACCCCCAAATATCCAGAATCCTGAAAGCCGTCCAAAAAACACCCATTATCAGAACGAACTTCAGGATAAAGCTAAATCAAGTCGTAGAATGGAGGCTCTTAATCAAGAGATTGCAGACATCCGTAAACAGGATTTATTCAACGATCTTCAAAGTAGAATTGCAGAAGGGGAAGATGTTTCGCTGGAGGATTATACTGAGCTTTCCATGGAGCAAAGACAGGTTCTGAAAGCTCAAGAAGAAGCTGTCAAAAACCGGATTGATAAGGAACAAAATACCGGTTTGAACGAAGTTCCTGCTATTCACTCAAAACCAAGCCGCCGGTTTGGTTCCGGGCAAAGACATGAAGCAGAAAAACAGCAAACCAGAGTCGAAAAACCAATACCTCCATCGGGATAACAATTAACAATTATCAATTAACAATGTAAAATGATCCCATGGCCGATATTTTTTTGACCAACACACTAACCCACAAAAAAGAAAAATTTACACCAATCAATCCTCCTAAGGTCGGAATGTATACCTGCGGCATGACAGTTTACGATTACGCTCATATCGGGCATGGCAGAAAATATGTTACAGACGACATTCTTAAAAGGGTGCTTACTGTAAATGGTTATGAAGTTGAACATGTCCAAAATGTTACTGATGTCGGACATTTAGTGTCCGATGCGGATGAAGGAGAAGATAAACTGGAAAAGGGAGCAGCTAAACAGGGCAAAACGGTTTGGGAAGTTGCAGAGTTTTTTACCGATAACTTCTATGAATCGATGGATAAACTGAACATAGAAAGGCCCAATGTTGTTTGTAAAGCCACAGACCATATCAAGGAGCAAATTGAACTGGTGCAAAAATTAATGGATAAAGGGTTTGCCTATGATACCCCTGAAGCGGTTTATTTTGATATTTCAAAATTTCCCAAGTACGGTGAGGCTTTCGGACAAAAACTTGAAGATAAAAAAGTTGCGGTAAGAGGTGAAGTCCAAACAGGAGAGCACAAGAAAAACCCCGCTGATTTTGCCCTTTGGTTTAAAAGAATCGGCAGATTTGAAAATCACACCATGCATTGGGATTCGCCCTGGGGGGATGGATTTCCTGGTTGGCATATAGAATGTTCAGCGATGAGTATGAAATATTTAGGAGAAGAAATCGACATTCACACCGGCGGGGAAGATCACATAAGCATTCATCATCCCAATGA
>Ga0074197_1001012_pt1 | contig 27569 bp, 17 predicted proteins | sample EPASupsiteSAE305_FD_64526 | JGI IMG/M metagenome (GOLD analysis project Ga0074197, IMG submission 64526) | Bioremediated contaminated groundwater microbial communities from EPA Superfund site, New Mexico - SAE3-05 reassembly with SPADES | ecosystem: Environmental > Aquatic > Deep subsurface >...
AATAATTCTATTTTAATAACATCATTTTCATTGTTTTTGAATAATTTGGGGTTTCCAATCTGTAAATATATAATCCACTTGGTAAATTAGAAGCGTTAAAATCTACATTATGAACGCCACTTTCCATTGTTTGGTTTACTAAATCGGCTACTTTTTGTCCAATTACGTTATAAACTGAAACATTTACTTTTCCAGTTTCTGCTAGTGAAAAGCTTATTTTTGTACTTGGATTAAAAGGATTTGGGCTATTTTGATATAATTCTGTTTTAGTTATTACTGAACTTACAGTTACTACATCAGAATATTCAAAATTACCGTTAAAATCTACTTGTTTTAGTCTGTAGCTTGTGGCTCCAGAGTTATCAAAGAAAGAGTATTCTTTTGGAGAATTGCTATTTCCGTGTCCTTCAACAAATCCTACTTTTTTCCATTCTTTTGCCGAAGCAAGTTTCGATTCTACATCAAATCCAAAGTTATTTACTTCTGTTGCTGTTGTCCAATTTAACATTACTCCAGCTTTTGTTGTTTTTGCTGTAAATGAGGTGAGTTCGACTGGAAGTGGAGAATTACTCCAAGTAGTGGCAACTCGTATTCCATCGATAACCAAAGTAGGGGCAACTGTTGCTGAACCTTGTCGCAGTGTTACATTCCCCATATCAGTGGCATCAGTTTTGGCAGCATCATTATAATTAGCAATTTCCGGAGTTAATGGTTCGCTTGAAGGTAATACAGGGTCTGCAAAGACAAAAATATTTAGAATATCATCTGTTGTAGTGCCAGAGTTAAAAGTATATTTCATAACAAATAGATAAGTTACGTTTAAACTGAGCACTGTTGTTCCATATGTTGCATTGGTTTCATTACTCTTCTTTACACCAACAAAATATCCTCCGGTTGTACTTTTCACATGCAATCGTCCCACATAATTAGTTTGAGCAGTCGAACTTGAAAATGCGATAAAATAATCTCCAGTGGCTTTAACATCAGAGAAATTTGCTAAGAATGACAAATAAACGCTTCCTGATGTTTGTGGAGTGTATGAAGTGTAAACATCCTGACCGGTATTTGCAATTGGTACACTTAATCCAACTTGTGAACCTGCATATCCAGTGTATGATAATCCAGAAGCCAAGTTATCAACTACCGTAACAGGATTTACAACTGAAGTGCCTGATATAGTCCATCCACCTTGTCCAATTAGACCGGAGCCATTTGCATAATTAAAATCGTCCACTAGCAAAGCTTGTCCAAAAGAAACACTAATAAACCCCAAAAGCATAAAAATAAGTAAAATTGATTTTTTCATAATAACTCCTAAAATTAAAACCGTTGTAATATTTACAACGGTTTTATAAAATATTTTATTTTAATAACATTCCCGTAAAGAACACAGGACTACTCAATAATTTTATTTTAATAACATCATTTTCATTGTTTTTGAGTAATTTGGAGTATCCAATCTGTAAATATATAACCCACTTGGTAAGTTAGAAGCATTAAAATCTACATTATGAACGCCACTTTCCATTGTTTGGTTTACTAAATCGGCTACTTTTTGTCCAATTACGTTATAAACTGAAACATTTACTTTTCCAGTTTCTGCTAATGAAAAGCTAATTTTTGTACTTGGATTAAAAGGGTTTGGACTATTTTGATATAATTCTGTTTTTGCTAAACTTGCTTTTACAGTAACTACATCAGAATATTCATAATTTCCGTTAAAATCTACTTGTTTTAGTCTGTAGCTTGTTGCTCCAGAGTTATCAAAGAAAGAGTATTCTTTTGGAGAATTGCTATTTCCGTGTCCTTCAACAAAGCCAACTTTTTCCCATTTAGAAGATGTTGCACGCAACGTTTCTACGTCAAATCCAAAATTGTTTACTTCTGTAACTGTTGTCCAATTTAACATTACTCCAGCTTTTGTTGTTTTTGCTGTAAATGAGGTTAATTCGACTGGAAGAGCTCCATCCTCTGTTTGGCTTTCTATAAAATAAATATCTTTTGTTGTCGTTGTTAGTGTACCAATGACAATATCTCTATACAAATCGCCATCTAGTTGTGAATTTGAACCATAGCCAAATGCAATTGCTCCTGCTTCAATATTTGTACCCATAGAAGAAACTAATGTTGTTGCAGCACTAAAATCAGAAGTTAAAAAACTATTTGCACTACCTGCGTTGTGCTCTCTATAAAGGACTGAACCAGATGCAGTAGCTTCAATAGAATAATATATTTCTGGATTACCATCACTATCTTGATCACCGACAGCCACAGAAGTTATTCTATCTGCTTGGGAAAAAAGCCCAGTAGCAGCAGTTTCATCTCTATCATAATTTGAAGAACCTGTATTTTCAAACACATATAATGCTCTTACTGTACCAGCTCCAGAACCATCATTATCATTAACCACAACTATTACTTCCTTATCAGTATCACCATCTACATCTGCAATTTTAATATGTGTGTGTGTTTTTGTACCCGCATTTGCACCAACATTGTTACTTACAGTGGCATCAGCTGTTAGAGTACCACTCGCAAATTCATATCCTACTAATCCCAATAATCCTGACGTATCATACAGTCCAAAAATCTCTATATTTCCATCTCCATCAGTATTACCAGCATCCATCGATTGTAGTCCACCAGTTGGCGAAGATTGTGAAACTAAAGTCCAAGATGAGGTTCCATCCCATTCCATCACACGCAAAGAATTTGAGGCTGCTATATTTCCAAAAACAAATTCTGGTCGTGTATCCCCATCCGTATCACCCAAGTAAGCAATACCAACACAATCATCACCAGTTAATATAGAACCTAATGACGTTAAAACAAAAGTTTCTGACACATCAAAAAACTCAATTTTTTCTGATCCATTTCCACCTTCGTAAGAAACTGCAATTTCATTTGAAGCATCTCCATCAAAATTACCAACAAGTAAACCTCTAATATATCCAGTCTGTCTTGTTGTAACTGCAATTTTTACACCTGATCCTTGTTGTGTTAAACTATTATCTGCACTAAACTCATAAATTCTAATTTGACAATCAGCATCCGCTGTATTATCTGCTCGAATAACAATTTCATACTTGCCATCAGCGTCAAAATCTATTCCGTCGGTTGATCCAGCAATATTAGCAACAATAGCATTAATTTCCTCTGTTGTTAAATCTATTGATGGGTCTCTAAGGTCGAAACCCGTTCCAGCAGTTTGTCCTATCCCTACACTCACAAACCCCAAAAGCATTAAAAAAAGTAGCATTAATTTCTTCATTTCTTCTCCATTTTATTTTTAGTTATAGTAAAATATTTATATCTATTAAAATATACATATAGCTAATTATAACGTGTTAAATTTTTGTTAACATTAATAAGTGCAACAAAAACACATATTTTCGGTTTTAAGATAAAAAAATATAGCCAAAGATTCCAACAATTAATTAAGCATCTAGCGTTTTAGGTTAATAAATATTTAATTTTAAAGAGTTATTCAGGGATGTTTATCATTTTATAGTGTGGATTTTAACATTTTACATCTTTCAAAAAAGATATCAGAAAAGCCCAACTTTTGCTTTTTGCGTTTTTATGTTCTTTGCAAAAAAGTTGGGCTTTTTGTTTAGAACTGCATGTGTGCAATATTATTCAACCCATTATTACCGAGTTATTTTTTCAACTTTGTTTATTATTTCGCTCCTACGGAGCTTTCTTATTCATTTTTGTTTTTTGGGGCAATTAATATTTTGCTCCTATGGAGCTTTTTTTATACATTTTTGTTTTTTGGGCTATTAATATTTCGCTCCTACGGAGCTCGTTTATTCATTTTCGCTTTTGGTTATTATTATTTCGCTCCTACGGTGCTTTTTATACATTTTTGTTTTTTGGGCTATTATAATTTCACTCCTACGGAGCTTTTTATACATTTTTGTTTTTTGGGTTTAATATAAATAAAATAATAATAGAACATTTTTTATCTTTTAGCTCCGTAGGAGCGGTATAATAATAGAATAATCCAAAAAGAAATCTTTTCAGCTCCATCGGAGCGTTATAATAAATCGGGATTCACGATACCTTCAAAAACGAATTAATTCCATGACCAATTTATAAAAAAGCCCAATTCACCGCAGCGAATTGGGCTTTTTATGTTTTTACAAACTAGATTCCGCGTAAACCTGTCCCGTGACGCTTTTACACGGGAACCATCGCGGAATGACAAAAGCTGAATTTGATAGTAAATACTCAGATATTTTACTTAATGAGTAGCATTTTCTTTGTCTGCATAAATGAGCCATAATTTAACTTATAAAGATAAATACCACTTGCTAAATTGGAAGCATCAAATTTTACGCTATAATTTCCAGCAGGTTTTTGCTCATTAACAAGTGTTGCTACTTCATTTCCAAGAATATCGTAAACCAATAATCTCACTTCTTGCTTCTCACCTCTCACATCTGTTGGAATTGAATAATTTATAACCGTGCTTGGATTAAACGGATTTGGATAATTTTGGTCGAGTTTGAACTCCGAAACGACTATTTGTTCGTCATTAACTGCTGTTTTAATTTCCGAAATTGATATTTTTTGATAGCCTGGAACAGAATACATTCCCCCACCCATATTTGTTAAATCAAGAACTATTGAAGGAGTAAATTCTTTAACAATCCATTTTTCGCGTGCAATCCAAACAGAATCTGGAATTGTTAAAAGAGGAATTGCAAGAGTTGGAAATGGACTCATATCAACTAAATAGCTTAATCTAAACGAAATAACAAACTTTTTGCAATCAAATTCGCCAATCTCTGTTTCGAGAGTTTCGTCATCTTCTTGCTTTCCAAAAAACTCAATTCTAATTGGAAATTGTGTAGAATCAAACGTAATGGTTGTATCTTTCGAAAATATTGAATATTGCTTTTTAATACCATCCGAAAACTGGTAAACTGGGTACCAATCCTCAAGTTCTTTTAAGTAATTAATAAAAGCTGTGTCGCTAATAACAGAAGTATCAATATTACTTAAAAAGGAAAGATATTTTGAAGCAACATTATTTTCAAGATTTACGAAAATTGAGTCAAAATATGGCAAGGAATTTATTGTATTTATTCCACCAGATTTAGAAACTGCCAAATTTGAAATTTTGCCGTAAAAAGTATCTTCTACGGCAAATGAATCAATTCTAACAGATGAAAATGAAGATATTGGATTGTTTAGCGAATCCAAAGGAGTAATTTCAAAATACCATTTATATCCAGTTTGTTTTGGATAAAAATCGGTAGCAATTTGCGAAAAGGTTGTGCTATACAACAAAATCAACATGAAAAACAAAATTACTCTCTTCATAACATTACCCCATAATTATTTTATTAATAACATTTTTTTTGTTTCTTTAAACTTTCCAGAACTTAAAGTGTAAAAATAAATTCCCGAACTTAGTTTTGAAGCATCAAAATTAACTGAATAATTTCCAGCAGATTTTTGCGCATTTACAAGAGTAGCTACTTCATTTCCAAGAATATTATAAACTTTTAATCTCACTTCTTGCATCTCCCCTCTCACATCTGTTGGAATTGAATATCTTATTACCGTACTCGGATTAAACGGATTTGGATAATTTTGTTCCAAAGCAAATTCTGTAATTGTTGTGTTTTCGTCCTTAATTCCAACAAGAATTGACGTTTCATCAGAATATTCACTAACATTTCCACTTATATCAACCGCTGCAATTTTGTAATAAACGCGATAATCAACAATTGCTTCATCGTTATAAAAATTTTCGGCAACATTTGCTAAAAGTGTATATTGACTTGGAGTGAAATTTTGGATTGCTCCTTTGTAAATCAAATAATGTGAAAAATCATCTTCTGAATTTGCATCCCAAGTTAGTTCAACGTTATCAATCTGATTTATGGCAACCAAATTTACTGGTTTTGCTGGTGCAATTGTGTCGGGTGCGTTAAATGTTGCCGATATTTCCGCAGAAAATCCACTTTCGTTTCCATTTATATCAACTGCCGTAATTTTATAATAAACTTCAGTTTCAACTCTTTCAGAATCGGAATATTGATTTACAGAAGATTTTCCAACAATATTATTTTCAGTTGGAACAAAATCTTGAACTACATCTCTATAAATTACATATTGGAATAAATCAGTTTCTGTATTTGCGGTCCAAGTTAGTTCAATGTTATCATTAACGGCATTTGCAACCAAATTTGTTGGAATTGCTGGCGCAGTTGTGTCAGTTTCTGCCATTTGGGTGGCTTCAAATAATGCAATTGAGTTTGTAATTATAGCTTCCCCAGTTGAAGAAGTCAAATTTGAAACTCGCACGTTATAAAAAGTATCAGCTAAACTTGAAGAAAATGAAAGAAGCACTTTTTTTGCATCACCACCAAAATTTGGAGTAGCTAAATTTGGAGTTCCTAATCTATCAAGATTGTAATTTGCGGTATTTTCTGCATTTGTTGTGTTTAGAGTTTTGGAAAAAGAAACAACTATGCTTGAATTGCTAACTTGTTCAGCTTTTTCCACAAATAGTTTATCCGAATTGTAAACTCTATCCGCAAACTCTGGATGATCGACAAATGGATTATAATTTTTTTGATATTTGTAAACAACTCTATTTCTATTTCGTTCAAAAGCACTAACTGGGTCGCGTCTGTTCCATTCCAATAAAGTCGATTTTTTGCCAAAATTAGCACCAGAAGAAGGAGTGTAATCAACTAATTCCAAATCATAACCATCACCGCCCTCATAACGGACAGTCATATAAAGCATCATTCTTGCAATATCACCTTTTATGTCATCGCGAGGTTCCCACGAATCAGAATCATAATGGTTATCCAAAGTCGCAACAGAAGTACCGCCATTATCAAAATCCTTATTTCCACGTAGTGAATTTGTGTTAATATCAGCTGGACGTAAATGATGTGCATCCGTATAAGCTGTATCGCCTTCATCTGGGAAACCATGCGAATTAGCCCAAACATGTTCCCTATTCCAGCCACTTCCGTTGTTGTATTCAGCCGAAGCACTTCTTGAATAGTTAGTGTAAATTAAAAGTACGTTTGCAGAATTATTTGGGTCGCGGTCGGTTTGCTTCAAAATATCCCAAACATCAGTTGAACTTGATGTATATGGAAATCGTATGTGATTTCTTACTTTACTGTGTAAAATTGATTTTAATGCTGTTCCATTTTGTCCGTCAGTTCCAGAATAATAACCAGTTTGGGCAAAAATATTTGTCGAAATGAATACAAAACTGATTATTAGAGCAATTTTTTTAAGATTTTTAGAGTTCATATTTCCACTTTTTATTAAATAGGACTGTAAAGATAGGGATTTTTTATTTAATTCAGATAAATTTTAAGTGATATATGTCACAAGAGTATGTGGAATAGTGGAAAGATGGAAAAATGGGGATAGTGATTTGGGAATGATGGAATTTTGGAAGAATGAAATGGTGGAATTCTCATTTTCAATCCGAGTATTCCGTGCGCTATTCAAAATAGGAACGCAGATTTTTATGATTATTATGATTTTTTAAGATGAATTTGGGAAATGTTATAAATATTTTTTTCTCTATTTTCAATCTGTGAAAATCAGTTAAATCAGTTCAATCCGCGTGCTATTTGCCTTTTTCTTACTCCTAATCTTAATCTGCTCTTGAAATTCAATCTGTAAATATTCACTCGCCATACAAAATAGGAACGCAGATTTTTATGATTATTATGATTTTTTAAGATGAATTTGGGAACATATTTTTTATACCTCAAATCTTCATCTGTGAAAATTCGTTAAATCAGTTCAAATCCGCGTGCTATTTGCTATTTTCTTACTCTTAATCATACTCCTAATCTTAATCTGCTCTTGAAATTCAATCTGTAATAATTCACTCGCCATACAAAATAGGAACGCAGATTTTTATGATTATTATGATTTTTTAAGATGAATTTGGGAACATATTTTTTATACCTCAAATCTTCATCCGTGCAAATCCAACAAAATCTGTTCAATCCGCGTGCTATTTGCCGTTTTCTATTTCATCAAAATAAGCTTTTGGAAATCAGAAAACGTAGCAGTACCATTAACAGAAGTAGCAGAAAATCTTGCAAAATAAATTCCACTACTTAAACCCGAAGCATTCCAAGTAACAGAATAATTACCACTAATTTGCTCAGAATTTATCAATTCAGCAACCATTTGTCCCAATAAATTGTAAATTTGAATCCTTACTAAACTATTATCAGCTATTGAATAATTCAAAACAGTTGAAGGATTAAACGGATTTGGATAATTTTGTTCCAAAGCATATTCTGTAATTGTTGTGTTTTCGTCATTAATTCCAACAAGAATTGAAGATTCGTCAGAATAATCACTAACATTTCCACTATTATCAACCGCTGCAATTTTGTAATAAACACGATAATCGACAATTGCTTCATCGTTATAAAAATTATTTGTTTCGTTTGCTAAAAGCGTATATTGACTTGGAGTAAAATTTTGGATTGCTCCTTTATAAATCAAATAATGAGAAAAATCATCTTCTGAATTTGCATCCCAAGTTAGTTCAACGTTATCAATCTGATCTATGGCAACCAAATTTACTGGTTTTGCTGGTGCAATTGTATCGGGTGCGTTAAATGTTGCCGATGTTTCCGCAGAAAATCCACTTTCGTTTCCATTTATATCAATTGCTGTAATTTTATAATAAACTTCGGATTCAACTCTTTCTGTATCAATAAATTGATTTACAGACGATTTTCCAACAATATTATTTTCAGTTGGCACAAAATCTTGAACTACATCTCTATAAATTACATATTGAAATAAGTCAGTTTCTGTATTTGCATTCCAAGTTAGTTCGATGTTATCGTTAACTGCATTTGCTACTAAATTTGTTGGAATTGCTGGCGCAGTCGTGTCAGTTTCTGCCATTTGGGTAGCTTCAAATAATGCAATTGAGTTTGTAATTATGGCTTCTCCAGTTGAAGAAGTTAAATTTGAAACTCTCACATTATAAAAAGTATCAGCTAAACTTGAAGAAAATGTAAGAAGCACTTTTTTTGCATCACCACCAAAATTTGGAGTAGCTAAATTTGGAGTTCCTAATCTATCAAGATTGTAATTTGCGGTATTTTCTGCGTTTGTTGTGTTTAGAATTTTGGAAAAAGAAACAACAATGCTTGAATTGCTAACTTGTTCAGCTTTTTCCACAAATAGTTTATCCGAATTATAAACTCTATCCGCAAACTCTGGATGGTCGACAAATGGATTGAAATTTTTTTGATATTTATAAACAACTCTATTTCTATTTCGCTCAAAAGCATCAACTGGGTCAAGTCTGTTCCATTCCAATAATGTCGATTTTTTGCCAAAATTAGAACCTGATGTTCCAGTATAATCAACTAATTCTAGATCGTAACCTTCTTCACCTTCGTATCTAACGGTCATGTATAACATCATTCTTGCAACATCACCTTTAACTTCGTCTCTTGGCTCCCATGAGTCACCATCCTTTTTGCAACCTGGAGCTTCTGAAACAACGGTTCCACCCATATCAAAATCGAGATTTCCGCGTTCACTATTAACTGAAACATCTGTTGGGCGAAGATGATGAGCATCAGTGCCTGCTGGCGGATTAGTATCAAAACCACCATGCGATTTTGCCCAAACATGCTCTCTATTCCAATCATTTACGTTTCCACCATTAGTACTTTTAGATTGAGAACGTCCTGTGTACAATAAAATTACATTGTTTGAATTATTAGGATCTTCGTCAGATTCTTTTAGAATATCCCAAACTTGTGTATAAGATTTGCTTGTATGCCCTTTAATTTTATCATGCAATATTGATTTTAATGTTGTTCCGTTTTGTCCATCTGTTCCTGAATAATAACCAATTTGGGCAAAAATATTTGTCGAAATGAATACAAAACTGATTACTAGAGCTATTTTTTTTAGATTTTTAGAATTCATATTTCCACTTTTTATTAAATAAGACTGCAAAGATAGGGATTTTTATTTATTGAAGCTAAGAATAGTGCAATTATGGAAAGTAGGGATAGTGGAATTTTGGAATAATGGAATTCTCATTTTAAATCTTCGTGCCATACAAAATAGGAACGCAGATTTTTATGATTATTATGATTTTTTAGGATGAATTTGGGAAATAAATCTTCTTAATCTTAATTCTTAATCCTAATCTTACTCTTTTTTAAAAATAATTTCCTTCCGCGCAAATCCTCATGCTGTAAAATAGGAACGCAGATTTTTATGATTATTATGATTTTTTAAGATGAATTTGGGAAATAAATACAATCATATTTTTTATACCTCAAATCTTCATCTGTTCAACCCACGTGCTATTTGCCTTTTTCTTACTCTTAATCATACTCTTAATCTTAATCTGCTCTTGAAATTCAATCTGTAAAAATTCACTCGCCAGACAAAATAGGAACGCAGATTATTTAAATTAAATATTAACTTATTTCATCAAAATAAGCTTTTTAGAATCAGAAAATGTGGCTTTACTATTAATAGAAGTAACAGAAAATCTTGCAAAATAAACACCGCTACTTAAACCCGAAGCATTCCAAGTAACAGAATGATTTCCACTAATTTGCTCAGAATTTATCAATTCAGCAACAATTTGTCCCAATAAATTGTAAATTTCAATCCTTACTAAGCTATTATCAGCTATTGAATAATTCAAAGTAGTTGATGGATTAAAAGGATTTGGATGATTTTGCTCAATCGTATTTTTTAGAACTTGTTCAAAAGCAACGCTAATTTCATCTGAATATTCAAAATGCCCATTATTATCTACTTGTTTTAATCTATAGTTAATGTTAGAACTAAGATTTTGATTAAGCAAATTATCAAAAAACGAATAATTTTTGGGAGAATTACTATTTCCATGTCCTTCCACAAATCCAACTTTTTCCCATGTTTCACTTTTCACATTTGACTTTTGACTTCTTTCTATTTCAAATCCATAATTATTAACTTCCGTTGCAGTCTTCCAATTAAGAACAACTCCATTTCCTATTTTATCAGAAGTAAAAGAAACAATTTCTGCAGGAAGTGGCGATAAAATTTCAGTTTCCCACAATCCTCGCCCGTAAGTTCCAGCTCTTAGTTTATCCGTTCCACTTGGATTGTAATAAATTTCAAGTTCGGCAACAACAACATTTGGTAATCCGGTGTTATACTCAGCCCAGTCATTTGCCCCATCTTTAGTATAAACGCCTAAATCTGTTCCCACAAAAAGAATATTTTTTGAAGTAATAGTTTTATAGTGAACAATACTCATAATTGGAAGATTTGGCAATCCAGCACTAATACTTGTCCAATTTGCTCCACCATCTGTTGATTCATATACTTTTTGACCATCGACAAAACCACCATAAGTTATCCATACTGTATTTGGGTCTGTTGGATGAACTGCAATATATGTTACACTTGTTGATGTTGAAGGAAGTGTTATTACAGTCCAATCAGTTGAACCGCCATCGGTGGTTTTCCACATATGCGTTCTATCTGCAGCATAAAGAACAAGTGAATTTGAAGGAGCAATTGCTAAAGATCTAAGTTTATCAGAAGAACTCAAAACTTGAGAAGCACTAGCCCAACTATTTCCTCTATTTGTAGTTTTCCAAACTCGATCGTAACCAGCATAAAGCGCAGAGCTATTATTTGGGTCAATAATATATGGTGTAACCCAAGCTCCTGTTGGTTGCCCGCCAGGTATATTTGCTGAAATATCAATAGTAAAAGAAGTACCGTTTGAACTTCGATCAATTTGTCCATTAACATAAGTAGCATACATATAGTTTGCATCTGAAAAATCTATTATGCATTCCATTCCATCGCCACCTTTTACGTCAGACCAAGTGCCAGAGTTAAACAATTTAGAGCCATTATCTTGTAAACCAGTCATTACCTTTGTACTGCTTGTTTGCGAAACTCCAATTCGGTAAAGTTGACTAATTACTAATCCATTTGATAAATCAGTCCAATTTGTTCCACCATTAGTTGTTTTATAAATACCACCATCATTTCCCTCAAATAAAACTCCACTGCTCTGAAAAGCTAAAGTATGTTTATCAGCATGAGCAACCGGAGCAGAGCTAAAATTATATGAAGAATGAGAAGTCCACATATTATTTATAACCCAATTAGTACCTCCATCAACAGATTTCCATGTGTTAACGCCACCAATATAAACAGTATTTGCATCTGAAGGAGAAGCCGCAATACAAAGGTCGTATGTTCCTTGCCCAGAGTTTGTGCCAGAACCATCACTATAATAGCCTAGCATACTTTTACTACTTGCACCAAGTGCAGTAAAACTTGCACCACTATTTGTGGACTTATAAACGTCATCTACACCTCCAGAACTATTTGCTGCAAGTAAATAAACAACAGTAGGGTCATTTTCTGAGACAGCTAATTCACCTCTTCTGCCAGAAGCAGCAACTATAGAGAAAGACCAGTTTTCACCACTATCTGTTGAACGATTTATATAAGTAGAACTATACCCATAACTTGAAGCATACATTATAGTCGGGTCACCTGGTTTAAACTCCATATCAATCCAACTATTAGAAGTTTTTTTCGTCCAGCTTATTCCACCATCTGTAGTTTTATAAATTCCATTTGAAGTTGAAGCAAAAAGTGTTAAATCATCCGATGGATGTATCAATAATCTATAAGTTTTAGTACCCGATTCTGTGGACGTTAATCCCGTAGCCGACCAAGTTGCTCCTCCATCTGTTGATTTGAATACACCTTGACTAATATTATCTGCAGCTTGTCCACCACTTAACGACCACATACTTCCACCATCTCTATCGCCAGTAGCAATATAAAGTGTGTTTGAGGTTGCATAATCGCTTGTTATCGCAATACCACTAACTCCAAGAACAGGCATATTATTATTAAGAATTGTCCAACTACTTCCACCATCTGTAGTTTTCCATATTCCACCAGAAGGACTTCCAACCCAAAATGTATTTGCATCTGTTGGATGAAAAGCAACGCAATTTATTCTTCCAATACCAGCATAACCACCTGTTGAGCTATTTGTGCCAAGATTAGTCCAGTTTTCATTTAGATCACTTTCTTTTTTAAGAACATTATTCTTTTTGTATTTTTCATATTCCGCAATTGAATTAGTTTTTGGAAACTCTCCAGTTTCAAGATTAATCCTATTCTCCCACAACCATTCATCTCTTTTGAACAATTTCCAATTAGGCACTTTAGATTCAATTCCATTTACTACTCTTTTTCCATTCTTAATATTTAGCATTTTCTCATTTTCGTTAAATTCCTTTTGAATCTCAAAGAACGTTTTAGACGATTTTTCAATATCAATTGGAGCTATTTTTTTATTTATAGCTTGGGAAAATACAATAGAATTGATTATTACTAAAAACAATAGCATTTTTTTCATTTTTTTACCTAAATAAGTTATTTGTTTATAAAAGTAAAAATATAAATTTTCCGAAACAAATTATTTAACAATTTTTGTTATCTAATCATATTTTGGTAATTTTAAATGAGACTAATTTTTGATTGCAAATATTTATTTTATTATTCTAAAGGATTTTTATGGCAAAAATACTTCATAAAGAGCAATTATCGGCTGATGTTTATCTTATGAGAGTTCATGCACCGTTAATTGTTGAAGAAAGAAAAGCTGGACAATTTATAATACTTCAAACAGATGAAGAATTTGGTGAACGAATTCCTCTAACAATTGCGGATGCAAACGAAGCCGAAGGTTCAATTACGCTTATTTTTCAAGTTGTTGGAAAAACCACTACAGAACTTTCGCAATTTAATGTTGGTGATAATCTTCCTGTTTTAGTCGGTCCGCTTGGAAAACCGACTCATATTGAAAATTTTGGAAAAGTTGTTTGCGTTGGTGGCGGAATTGGTGTAGCTCCATTGCATCCAATTGCACAAGCATTAAAAGCCGCTGGAAATGAAGTTACAACAATTATTGGTGCCAGAAATAAAGATTTAATAATTCTTGAAAAAGAAATGGAAGCAATTGCAGATAAATTAATTATTTGCACTGACGACGGTTCTTATGGAAGAAAAGATTTAGTTACTGCCCCACTTAAAGAAATTTGTGAAAATGAAGCCACAAAACCAAACATGGTAATTGCAATTGGACCTCCAATAATGATGAAATTCTGCTCTTTAACAACAAAACCTTACGGAGTTTTTACCCAAGTTTCGCTAAATACAATTATGGTTGATGGAACTGGAATGTGTGGCGGTTGCAGAGTTAATGTTGGAAATCAAGTAAAATTCGTATGTGTTGATGGACCAGAATTTGACGGACATTTGGTCGATTTTGATAATATGATGGCACGTTTAAGTTCATATAAAGGACTTGAAACTGAAGCCCTACACAAATGTAATATTGATAGAGAATTTGAAGCAAAATTAGAGGAGAAAAAATGAGTCACCTTTCACAAGCTGAAATAAATGAACAAGTTAAAATTCTGTTCAATCAAATTTTTAATAGAGAAACTCCAATAACAAAAAAAGAGCAACTAGCAATTCCTCCACAAATGATGCCAGCCCAAGATGAGCATATTAGAAGTCATAATTTGGAAGAAGTTGCTTTAGGATATTCTGCCGAACAAGCACGAGTTGAAGCAATGCGATGTATTCAATGTGCAAAGCCAGCTTGTATTTCCGATTGTCCCGTTTCAATAAATATTCCTGGATTTATAAAGCACATTGCAGAAAATGATTTCCAAAGTGCAATTGATGTTATAAAAGAAACTTCCCTACTTCCTTCAATTTGCGGAAGAGTTTGTCCACAAGAAACTCAGTGCCAGCTAAATTGTGCAACAGGTAAATTCAACAAAAGTGTTGATAAAGCGGTTGCAATTGGTAGGCTTGAAAGATTTGTTGCCGATTGGGAACGTGAACAAGGTGCAATAACTCCTCCAGAAGTAAAACCAGAAACTGGTAAAAAAGTAGCAATTGTTGGAAGTGGTCCCGCAGGACTTGTAGTTGCAGCCGATGTTCGTCGCGAAGGACATGATGTTACAATTTTTGAAGCATTTCACAAACTTGGTGGCGTAATGCGTTATGGCATTCCAGAATTTAGACTTCCAAACGATATTATTGACCAAGAAGTTTTAACACTTGAGAAAATGGGTGTAAAATTCAAAAAAAATTATGTTGTAGGAAGAACTCGTAAATTGCTTGATTTAATGAAAAAAGATGGATTTGATTCAATTTTTGTTGGAACTGGTGCTGGTTTGCCAATGTTTATGGGAATTGAAGGCGAAAATCTTGTTGGAGTTTTTTCAGCAAATGAATATTTAACTCGTGCAAATTTAATGAAAGCTTATGACGAAACTAACTCCGATACTCCATTTTTTCATTCCAAAAATGTTGCTGTTCTTGGTGGTGGAAATGTGGCAATGGATTCTGCCAGAATGGCTTTAAGACTTGGTGCCGAAAATGTTTATGTTGTTTATCGCCGAACTGAAGTTGAAATGCCAGCTCGTGTTGAAGAAGTTGAACATGCAAAAGAAGAAGGCGTTCAGTTTCTATTCCTACAAAATGCAAAAAGCATTAAAGGTAATGAAAAAAGTCGTGTAGTTGGAATGGAATGTTTGCGATATGAACTTGGTGAACCAGATTCATCAGGTCGCCGTCGTCCAGTTGTAATTGAAAATAGCGAATTTATGCTTGATGTTGATACAGTAATTGTCGCAATTGGAAATGGAAGCAATCCTTTGGTTAGTCAAACAACTCCAGAACTTACAGTAAACAAATGGGGAAATTTGATTGTTGATGACAAAATGAAAACCTCAATTGATGGAATTTATGCTGGTGGCGATATTGTTCTCGGAGCCGCTACCGTAATTCTTGCAATGGGCGAAGGAAGAAAAGCCGCCGCTGCAATTAATGAGTATTTATTAGAAGAAAGATAAAGATTTTAGATACTTGATTCTGGATACTTGACAAGTTTCCAGAATCAAGTATCTTTTATCCAGCATCTAGATTCAAGCACCCAATATCTTGTTACAGAATCAAGCTTCTAGTTTATTAAAAAAAATGGCAAAGGATTTAACTTTGCCATTTTTATTAACTGAATAGACGATAAAACATAAATTTTGGATTTAATATGAACGCAAATATAAATATATTGCCATCTCATATTGCACCGTGTGGGATGAATTGTAGCCTTTGTATAGGTTTTCATCGTATTAAAAACAAATGCGATGGTTGCCAATCTTCCAGTACAAACAAACCAAATCATTGTATTAATTGCTCAATAAAAAACTGCGAATTATTGTTAAATTCTGAATCGAAGTTTTGTTTCGATTGTAATATTTTCCCATGTAAAAAAATTAAAAATCTTGATAAACGCTACAAAGAAAAATACGGAATGAGTTTAATTGAGAATCTTAAAGCTATAAAAGAAATTGGTTTGAACAGTTTTATTTTACAAGAAAAAGACAAATGGGCTTGTTCTAATTGCGGATTTACTATCTGCATTCATAATGAAATATGTTTAAATTGTGGTGAAAAGAGAATTATTCAAAAATTTAATTAACGTTAATATCTATTTAGAGAAACTATTCTATAATTTCATATTTAAATCTTTGCCGTTTACTTTAGTAAACGGACTGATAATTTAAACACAAACTCAAAAATCAAATACAATCCAAATCCAAGTAAAATTCCTACAATTGGTGGAATAAATGGACTAAAATATGCCCCAATTGAAGCCAAAATATAAGCTACAATTCCCTTCCAGTTAAACTTTGGAAGATTTGCAAATTTCAACAACGGATAATTTAATTTATGTTTTACAAAAAAATCTGCCATAATTATTCCTCCAATTGGTGGAATAAAAGTGCCGAGCAAAATGATAAATGGAACAAGCCATTCATACATTCCTAAAATGGCGAGTAAAGTTCCAAATGCAGCACCAACAAAAGTGACTAATTTTCTCTTTTCAGTACGAACAAAATTGCATCCCGCAACGGAAAAATTGTAAACCGTGTTATCTTGAGTTGTCCAAATGTTTAAAAATAGCATAATAATTCCTAAACTTAACAGACCTTGAATTTTAATTACATTAACAATATCAGCTTCTTGATAAACCAAAGCTCCAACTGTTCCAATTAAAATCATAAAGCCGTTGCCAACAAAAAATGCAATTAAACTTGAGAAAATGGCTGATTTTCCAGACGAAGCAAATCTAATCCAGTTAGTTGCTTGAGTTCCGCCACTTGCAAAAGTTCCAAAAACAAGAGTAATTGCAGCACTAAAAGTAAGCTCGGTTGTTGGGATTATTTCTAACAGTCTGCTAAATCCACCCACATCATTTATTGAAATATAAATGCTAATGAAAATTAGAATTATCATCATTGGAACAGCAATAATTGATAATTTTTCCAGTCCTTTGTAGCCGATTATCGCGGTCCAGCAAAATGCGAATCCAAAAAATATCATTAAATAAGTCGAATAAGACTTATCAATTTGCAAGAATTCAGTTAAAATTATTGAAATTGTAGCCGTGCCCCAAGCATACCATCCAATTTGAGTAATTCCTAAAACCAAATCAACAATTTTGCTTCCAAACTCGCCAAATGAAAAACGTCCCATCATTACAGTATTTAAGCCACTTTTGAATGAAATATAACCAAGTGCGGCTACATAAGCTCCGAGCAACAAATTTCCGAAACCAATAATTAGCAATAAATCGGGGAAAAACTTAAAAGCGGTTCCCAAAGTTCCACCCGCCCACATTGTTGCGGTAAAAAATGTAAATCCCAATAAAACTGAGGTTAATGACCAAAAACTTTTTCTGTTTTCTTTTGGAACTTCTTCAAGAGGAAAATCCTCAACTAAACTGTTTTCTTTATTCATAAATTGTAATTGATAATTTTATTTGTCATTTCATAATTCTTAATTATTTTTTACCGAAAGTTATGTAGTTTTAAGATATATTTTAATAATATTTTCAATTGGAGAATATAAATGAAAAAATATTTACTATTAATAATTTTTCCACTAATATTTGGTGGTTGTTCAAGTGCTACAAATTTTTATTCCCTTGATGAAACAAAGCAATTGATTGACCAAAAGTTTCAAGATTCATTATTTTCGCATGCACATTGGGGTGTTTTGATTGAATCATTAACTACTGGTGAAGTTTGGTATGAGCAAAATGGGAATAAAATGTTTATGCCTGCTTCAAATGAAAAAATTCCAACAGCGGCTGCAACTTTACTTACATTAGGTCCTAATTTTAGATATAAAACAAATCTGTATTACACGGGCGATATTATCGATTCTGTTCTAAATGGTGATTTAATAATTAAAGGTGATGGCGACCCTACGTTTTTCACAAAATTCTACGAAGATTCGCGAACTCCTTTTTTTTATTGGATTGATATATTAAAAAAAATGGGAATTAAAAAAATAGATGGAAATATCATTGGCGATGACAATGCTTTTGAAGATTATGGTTATGGCGATGGCTGGACTTTTGACGGCTTGGATAGTTGGTATTCTGCAGAATCTGGAGCATTACAATTCAACGAAAACAATATTGATTTACAAATAATTCCTCCAAAATCAATTGATGAGAAGTTACAAGTAATTCCAAATGTAAAAAGTAATTATTTTAACATTATAAATAACACAAATATTTCGGAAACCGAACCAAGTCAAATTTCTATTAATAGAGCTTTTGGAACAAATAACATAACAATTTCTGGAATTGTTAAAGTTGGTAGCAAACCTTTTGAACGTTCACTTTCAATTTCAAATCCAACACTTTTTTACACAAATGTACTTCTGGAAACAATTTTGAGCAGCGGAATTTTAGTAACTGGAAAAGCTATTGATTGCGATGATATTTCTGATTGGAATCCAAATTATAATAGTCAAAAACTCATGAATTCTTATCTTTCGCCTCCAATTATCGATATTATGAAAGGAATGATGAAAAGAAGTCAAAATATGTATGCAGAAACTTTTGTTAAAACTTTAGGATTAAATATTGGCGGAATTGGCTCATTTAACGAAGGCAAAAAAGTTGTTGAAAATGTTTTAAGTAATTTTGGAATTGCTCCAAAATCTTACGCTTTTACAGATGGTTCTGGACTTTCGAGATACGATTACATTAGTCCTAAACAGATTGTTACAATACTAAAAGCAATGAAAAAAAGTCAATATTGGAATGAATGGAATTCACTATTCCCTATTGCTGGTGTTGATGGAACGCTAAAAAACAGAATGAAAGGCACAAAAGCAGAAGGAAACGTTAAAGCAAAAACTGGCACAATTTCAAACGTTAGAGGTTTATCTGGTTATTTAACTGCTGCAAATGGCGAAGAAATTGTATTTTCATTTTTAGTAAACGGACATTTGCTCAGTTCGGATGATAATGAAATGCTTACAGATAGTGTACTTTCTTTAATAGCCGAATACCCTTTTTCAATAAACAAGAAATAAAAAAAAATGAGATTATTCTAATATAACTTAGAATAATCTCATTTCTAATAAAATTAAATTCTACTCACCAAAACTTGAGTTTTAGTTTTGTTTGTTTTACATATTAATCCAATATGAAAATTTGATTAGAAAAATGTTATCTGCTTCAGACTCCCAAAGATTTGTGAAATCTTTTCCTAGATGAAATTGACCAGGATCTTGAAAATTCATTTTGTCGTGTGTCCACACAAAATAAAGTACCGAACCAGGAAGCACTTCCCATCTCAAAACTGCATTTCCGCGTAATGACTTAAAGTTAAAATTTGGATTACTAAACGAAAAAGTATCATTTGAGTTTACATCTGGATTAACTGTGTACTCATCTGTTGCCGACTCATATATAATTGTTGAGCCATTTTCGCCATATAAATTTGTTTTACTCGTATTTGGTTCTGCCAATTCTTTGAAATTTTTATACTTTCCAACAGAAAATAGTGGCTGAACATAAAATTGTAGACTAAATTTTGAATTTAACGTCCAATCAAATCTAATATTTGCAGAAATCGTCTTCTGATCCATTTCCGCAAAAATATAACGCGAGCCATAAGTAGCAGTTGCATTTTCATCCACAACAGCTTTTACCCATTGATAAATTGATTTAGTTGCATAATATTCAGGTTCAAAAGATATATTTAGTTGCGAATCTGGTTTCCACTCAACTTCAAATCCAGTTGAAAAGTCATAACTTCCAAAATCATCTTTCCAAAATCCTATTCCAGGTGAAACTTTAACTTTTTCTCTTGAATCTGAACTGACATTAAATCCACAAAATATACTTTCTGACATTGCCATTCTTGGTCCGCCACGAGTAATAGTTGTGGAAGTATTTCCAAAATCATAACCAGCTTCAGCTTGTAAATACCAATAATTTGTAAATTGAACGCTTCCATTAGAGTAAAATCCGAGTCGAGAAACATTTCCGTCATAATCCGAATTTCTATTAAATCCTAAAAATATGCTTTTGGATCTGGTTAAATTATCAGGTTCAAACCAACGATAACCAGTAACAATATGACCATTAATTCTGTCTGCAAACCATTGATAGCCCATATCATTAAATTCAAAACCCGGTGTTGCAGTTCCAATAGCAGAATTGAAATAGAAATTTCCTTTTTGTTTATTAATTGCAAATCGAGTAAACATTCCAGATAACGAAGTTAAATTTTCGTCAAGACGCATATTAACTCTGTCAGGTCTTTGAAAATATCGATAAGGTTGCCTTTGAATATTTACGATAGCATCTTTTGAGCCGTGAACGTAAGAGCCAGCAACCATGCCAGTTAAAACATACATTTCGTCTTCATCCAAAAATGCCCAACCATCAACACCATAGGAATAAGCCTGATCTGTTAATAACGATTTTAGATTTTCGTCTGTTAAATCACGATTAACGGCTGTAAAAATCATTCCTATTGCTTGATTTCCCTCGTTAAATTCCTTCCGAGTTCGTAAAACGCCATAGTGAGTGAGCGGTTCAACTTCTTCTTTAATTATATCGTTGGAATTAGTGTAAATTTTTGCGTTTGTCCTTTCGGTAACGGCACTTAAAAGTCCAATTGACCAAGTTTCGTCAATTTTTCCAGTCAATTTTCCAGCACCCAAAATTCTTGTATCAATTGGTTGGTCAACAATTCCATCAGTTGTAGGATAACCTTGCGGAGTTCTGCCAATTCTTCTGGAATAAAATAATGTCGGATTTCCGAAATTAAATCCCCAATTGCTATTTGTTCCACCAGAACCAAATTGAAAAATATTTTCTCCTTCAATGAAAAAAGGACGTTTTTCGTCAAAATAGATTTCATTTGCAGAAAGATTTACAACTGCTGGGTCAACTTCAACTTGTCCAAAATCTGGATTGATGGTAACATCAACATTCAAGTTTGTTCCAATTCCAAATTTAACATCGGCACCCAAAGATGTTTGATATTGATTTCCAGCATAAAATGGGTCGTTTTCTTTTCCGTGCAAATATTGTGCTTTTTGAACAACATAAGGAAGAAATTCAAATCGTTTTTTAGGAATAATTCCATCCAGACCAGTTAAATCGGCAAAATGTGAAACAAATCCACTTTCCTTTTTAGGCACCATTACAAGAAACGACATTTCGTGTTTACGTTTTATATCACGATTTAAGTTAATTCCCCAAACCATTTCTTTCGCTTCATTAAATCTTAATTGTGAAAATGGAATTTTAATTTCAGTAGCCCAACCTTCTTTATTTACATCGGTTTTAACTTCCCAAATTCCATCCCAAGAATCACTCATAGCACCATCATTATATAAAGTTCCGTCACAAATTGAGCCTCCTGGATTAACAGCAAAATAATTACCAGTTCTGTTATCGTTATATGGGTCAATGTAAATCCAGAACCAATCAGATTCCACCACATTATCGCGACGCATTAAAGTAACATCTATCGAATCAGGATTTGAATCGTAAAATTTTCCGCTAAAATATAGATTTTCGTTATCATGAAAAATCCAAATTTCGGTCTTTTCGCTTGTTGGTTTACCTTCATCGGGGTCTTTTTGTGTAAAATTTGTTAATGGTGAGTTCTGGTAAACCGATTCGGTTAATTTTCCATCAATAACTAATGGAGTTTCTAATTTATATGATTTTACTGATTTAGTAGATTCATCCAATTTTGACCCAAATAAAATACTTGAGAACACGAGAAGAGTATATAAAGTAAGTTTTTTTTTCATAAATAACCTTGTTACACAAAAATTTTCAACGTTCTTTAGATGTATCTCAATTCAAAAAGTTCAAGACTTTTTCAAAAAATTACATACCAAAATAATAATAGTTAGTTGAAACTTAGAACAATGAATATTGCTTTTTACATTTATAAAATAAATATTTAAAATCAGTTTTACATTAATTGATTTTAGGATAAAATATGAATAGTTATAAATTTTTAACGGTTGATGAATATTTCTCTATTTTTCCAACAGAAATAAGCGATAAACTGGGGCAAATTAGACAAATCATAAAAGAAACCGTCCCAAAAGCAGAGGAATTAATTAGTTATAATATGCCAGCTTTTAAATATCATGGAATTTTAGTCTATTATGCAGCTAATAAAATGCATATTGGATTTTATCCTGCAAGTACGCAAGTTTTGGAAATATTTAAAGAGCAACTGAAAACTTATAAAACTTCAAAAGGAACTATTCAATTCCCTTACGAAGTTGATTTACCACTTAGTTTAATAGCAAAAATTGTAATGTTCCGCGCAGAACAGAATATCCATAAGGAAGTTTCTAAAGTAAAAAAAACGAGTTAATGAATTAAAGTAACTGTAATTGTAACATTTTTTTCACTTTTCACTATTGGTAAGCAATTAACTTGAAAATTATATTTTTACTTTTTATTAATTATTTATTTCTTTTAAATTATTTGTATTTATAAATGATTTTTTTTAGTTTTTCGACGTGAATAAAATATTTTCCGTACTGAGTTTTATTTACTGTTATGGGATAACAAATAAATAATTTTTTAATGATGATTTAACTTTGGTCTTTTTGAATAAAAGACATATTATGGTGGTATTTTAAGGTTTTTTATTGGTAATGCTTTATTGAGTAGTTTTATTTAAATTAGAATTTTTAACACATTTGAAGAATTGATGAAGCAAGGCTTCTCAAAATAAACAACATAACAACAATCTAAGGAGAGAAACATGAAGAAAATTTATTCAATTTTGTTAATTAGTCTTTTAATGGCTAGTTTCAGTTTTGGACAAAGTGGTATTAAAGTTGGCGTTGGTGGCGTTGTTGGTTTACCAATGGGAACTTTTGGTGATGTAGTGGGAATGGGTTTTGGTGCTGCAGTTGTTGGCGAATACAAAGTTGCTGACAATATTATTGGTACTTTTACTACAGGTTATTTAATGTTCTCTGGAAAAGAAGATATTTATCCTGATTATTCAATTATTCCTTTAATGGTTGGTGGCAAATACTTTTTTGCTGAAAACATGTATGGAACAGTTCAACTTGGTCTAAACATGGTTTCTTACACTATTCCAGCAATTGATTGGGGTTTCTTTACTACACCTGAAACCACAGAAAGTGGAACTGAATTTGGTTATGCTGTTGGCGCTGGCTATGAAATGGGCGACATCGATTTATTAGTAAAATATGGCAGTTTCATGACTGATGCTAACTATCTTGGACTAACAGCAATTTATAAATTTTCATTATAATTGAGTTATACTTCTTTAATGTATTTACATTAAGATTAAATCCCACCCGAATAGAGTGGGATTTTTTTATTCCTTTCTTTAATAATTAAAACGTCTTAACACCAAATCAATTTGCGTATTAACTGAATATTTAGTGAATATAAAATAATCTCAAATTGGCTTCATCTTGTGCTTATCTTGTGTATTGATTGGGTATCAACTAATTGAATAAAAAGGTGAATTTATATTCATTTAAAGCATATTTATCTTTATCACAAAACTATTTAACTATTACTTCCCTTTTATAATTACCATTTGCGACTTCCAATGTTGTTAAATAAGATAATTTTGTGATTTCTTCGTACAAGATTGGATTTAGTGTTTCTGGAGTATCGGTTAAACAATGCAAATGTGTATAACTATTTTTTGTAACAAAATATAATGTTGGAATTCCCTTTTCGTGAAATGGGGATGCGTCTGCTCCACCACCAGCCCACGTATTTCTAATTGTCAATTTTGCATTTTCGCTATCAATTTTCTTTGCAATTTGCCATAAATTTGGAGCCGAATTTCCACTTCCAATCTGGATTGAATCACCATGTGCAATGCAATCCATATTTAACATTGCCGTAACTTTGCTACTATCTATTCCAAGATTGCTTGCAAGATATTCAGCTCCTTCCAAACCAGATTCCTCACTGGCGAAAAGCACAAACATAACGCTTCGTTTTGTCTGCAATTTGTTATTTGCAAACATTTTAGCTATTTCCAATACAGCAGAAGAGCCAGAAGCATTATCATTTGCTCCAGGAAAATATATTTCGCCCGCCTGTCCACCAACATGGTCAAGATGAGCACCCAAAATCACAAATTCGTCTTTCAATTTTTCGTCTGTACCTGGATAAATTCCAATAATATTTACAGTTTCTTTTTCTTTTACATAATCAGTTTCCACAAATATTTTTGCTTCCGTTTTTAGAGCAAACGAAAGATTAATCTTTTCTGTATCAATTTTTGTCTGCAATTCTTTTAGTGAATAATCACTTCCTTCAAAAAAATCGTTTGCAACTGGCAAATCAATATGAATTTGCGGAATATTTACTTGCTCGCCATTTCCGTGCATTGTGCTTCCAATTGGTTGTTGCGGATTTTCGTCATTTGGAAACGAAATAAACATAATTCCAACAGCACCGTGTTCGCGTGCAACTCGTGCTTTTTCGCGTGGCAAACTACTTTGCCAATTTACGCCATCCAAATTCCAGCTTGGATTATACTTAAAAGCTAAAACTATTTTACCTTTTACATCAACATTTTTGTAATCGTCATATTCTGGAATTGAAATTCCATAACCAACAAAAACAACTTGAGCATTAATATCACCAGCACCCGAAAAACCTCTAAAAACATAATCCTTTCCAAGATTATATTTTTCAACAAAATTTCCATCTTTGTAGAGAGAAAACTCCGCTTTTGGCAATATTTGGTTGTATTCAACTTTTAATTTTTGGAAATAAGAATTTTGGCTAAATGGAAGTAATCCTATTTCTTTAAACTCATTTGCCATAAAATTTGCTGCAACAAAATACTCCTCACTTCCCGAAAGTCTACCTTGTAAATCTTTACTTGTTAAAAATGACACTGTTTTTATCAAATTTTCCGAAGTGATTTGATATTGTGCATTAACATTTTGGAACACCAAAACGAATAATATAAAAAGCAATAAATACGTTTTTTTCATTAAATACTCATTTTTTTGAAATAATACTGACTAAGATAATAATCATTTCTCTCAAATAACTTAGTTTTTTGTAAATTTGGATTCAGTTTTTGTAAAAATGGTATTTATGCAATCAACATTAAGTTATTCAAATATTCCAATATTTATTCCAGAATTGGCATGTCCACATCAGTGCGTGTTTTGCGACCAGGCAAAAATAATTGGATTAAACACTATTCCTAAACCAAATGAAATATCTAAAATAGTTGAAACTAATCTTGCAACTATGGATGACAATAGAATTATTGATATAGCATTTTTTGGTGGAAGTTTTACTGGAATACCTTTTGAATTGCAAGAAGAATACTTAAAAGAAGCCTTTTCTTTTATCAAAACTAATAGAATTTCTGGTATTCGGCTATCAACAAGACCAGATTACATAGATGTAAAAAGATTAGAATTGCTTAAAAAATATGGAGTTACAACAATTGAACTTGGTGCTCAATCTACAAATGATAATGTTTTAATTAAATCTGGAAGAGGTCATAGTTTTAAAGATATCCAAAATGCTTCAAGGTTAATCTTGGATTATGGCTTTCAACTTGGTTTACAAATGATGATTGGATTGCCTGGTGATACATTTGAAACGGCAATGCAAACGGCTAATGATATTGTTGAACTTGGCGCAAATAACACGCGAATTTATCCAACTCTTGTTATAAAAGGAACTGCACTCGAAAAGTTATATAATAATGGTATTTATCAACCACTTTCACTTGAAAATGCTGTTAGTTGGTCTAAAGAAATATTAAAAACTTTTGAAATGAATAGTATTACAATTCTTCGTGTTGGTTTGCACCCTTCTGAAGAATTAGTTGATGGAAAATCTCTTATTGCCGGTCCTTTTCATCCATCGTTTAAGGAGATGGTTATGACAGAAATTTGGAATGAAATAATTTTTGAAAACCTCAATATAGCAGAATCAAAAAATTTGATTATAAAAGTCAATAACAAGCAGTTAAATTATGCTGTGGGTTATAAAGGGAAAAACAAGAATCTACTTTTAGCAAAAGGCATTCATGTAAAATTTGTTGGTGATTCAAGTTTTGGAAAATATCAGATAGATGTTAGCAATAATTGATTATAGAGCTCCCAAAAGTGTTATCAATTCACTAAGTAATTATGTGAATGATATTCTATTATTTAAATCTGAAGATATAACTTACAATTCAATTTCGGGGCATCCTGATATTTTTATCTATCAAGATAAGTTAAATCTAATAATTGCACCCAATTCACCAACTACACTTTTTGATTTTTTGAACAAACATAAAGTTAATTATCAAATTGGAAATTCAAATGTTGGCAATCAACTTAAAGATAGTGTGCAATACAATTGTTTAAGCACTGACAAATATAAAATTCATAAATCTGGATATACAGATAAGCAAGTATTGGAAGCAAATATCGAAAAGGAATTTATAAACATTCCACAAGCATATACCCGATGCAGTTTAACTCATCTTAAAGATAAATATTTTATTACTTCTGATAAAGGTATTGAAAAAGAACTGACTATTCGCGGATTTAATGTTTTCTTCTTTACTCCAGATGAAATTAAAATAGTTGACCATAAAAATGGCTTTTTTGGTGGGACCAACGGAATTAAGAATAATAGAATATTTTTCATTGGAAACATCACTAAACACAAAGATGGCGAAGAACTAATCAAATATCTTGAAAAACTTAAATTTGAAGTAATAAATTTGGGAAATGACTTTCTTTACGATGGTGGAGTATTGTTTTTTGTATAAAGATAGTCTTTCAAATTATTAATATATTTTTCAATTAAAATTTTATCTAAATATTGTAAAAACAAATTAAATGACAGATTAAACGAGTTATAATAATGGTGCTGTTAGTTAGATATTGCATTAGGATAACTAAATCTTTTTTTTTAATTTTTAATTTTCAAAATGTAGAATGTGATAATTAATGGAAATGATTTATTATTACAAATTAAATGAATTATGACGATTGTGAAAAATATTTATTTCTTGTCATAGTATTGTAATGTGAATAAGTTTGGAGGTAAAGTGAAGTTATATTCTTACATTATTGCGAAT
>Ga0074197_1001015_pt1 | contig 27431 bp, 26 predicted proteins | sample EPASupsiteSAE305_FD_64526 | JGI IMG/M metagenome (GOLD analysis project Ga0074197, IMG submission 64526) | Bioremediated contaminated groundwater microbial communities from EPA Superfund site, New Mexico - SAE3-05 reassembly with SPADES | ecosystem: Environmental > Aquatic > Deep subsurface >...
CCAAATTTAAAATGTCGCGGCTGGTAGAAAACATGTTGTTGGTTGATTAGTTAATTAGTTTATTTGTTTGAGCGAAATTTCCCGATTAACCAATCAATCAGTCAGCTAATCTAGATTTTCCTCCATCTCTATTTTAATGCCCCCAACTTTTTTGGCAATGAAATTATAGATAGCGGCGAGAACATAGCCGATCATCCAGCCAAAAGCGCCGCAAACAATAAAAGTAAGAACGCCAAAAAGGATTCCGGCGGCGACATGAAAAAAAACGACCGCGATGATTGATCCGGCAAAGCTTGACTGGGCGATTATATTACCGCCGACAAAAATTGCGAGTATGATGCTGACAAAAAATCCGATGGTTCCGTAAACCGCGCCAATAATTTTAGCCAGGCTCGTTTTATTGATTTTTCTTATTTCAGTCATAATTTTAGACGACAGACGATAGTAAACAGACGACAGGCGAGACAGACAGAAGGTTTTTTATTTTTCTGTCGTCTGACGTCTATTTTCTGCTGTCTATTTAAAAATCTCTTACTCTGGCCCCGAACTTATCCCCAAGATATTTTACCAGCGCGTTTTGCACCTCTTCAACTTCTTCGGATTTCATGGTTCGGCCGGCCTGGTATATTATATGAAAAGCGAGACTTTTCGTTCCGGGAGTAAGATTCTTTCCTTCATAAACGTCAAAAACTTCGGCGCTCTTAACCAGTTCGGAAAATTTTTCTATCTCTTCTTTTATGTCATTATACAATATTTTAGCGTCAAGGACAAACGAGAGGTCGCGGATGACTGGCGGATATTTTTCAAACTCGGAATAACCGGTTGGCTGGGGGAAAAACTGCGCGAACGCGCTAAGGTCAATCTCAGCCAATCCCGCCTCTTTTTTTACTCCAGCGCGCTTCGCGATCCGGGAGTCAAAGCCTCCCGCTATTCCTATTACAACGCCGTTGGTTTCAATTCCAGCCGCCCGAACGCCGTCCATCCAGCCCGGCTTTTCGTCCAAAAGTCCGAATTTAGCTTTTAACCCGAGGCTTTCCAGAAGAAAACCGATAATTGATTTCAGCTTTAAAAAAACCTCGTCTGCTTCTCCGCCGGCAACCGCAATGGCGAGCCGCTCGGCCTGCGCCGGAAGTTTATCTTTTCCAGAAGCGTCCTTATTCAGTTCTCCGGGACGGTTAGAATAAACCGTGCCTATCTCAAAAAGGCTGATCCGCTCTCGGCGAGCCTGGTTCTTTTTTATATTTTCCGCAAGGTTGGGGACGAGGGTCGGCGCTAAAAGGTTCATAGTTTCGGCAATCGGGTTTAATAGCCTTATCGCCGATCCGGCGTCAATCTGGAGCCGGGCGAGCTGTTCATCGCTGACAAAAGAATAATTATAACTCTCGGTCAGACGGGCGCCAAAAGCCAGGATCTGCCTGATTTTCTTTTTTAGTTCCCGCGCTTTCTCATGCGGCGTTCGGTTTAGTTTTATTTCCGGCATGGCCGGCGTTATTTTATTGTAGCCGTAAATCCGCGCCACTTCTTCAACAATGTCTTCCTTTATCGCGATATCTTTGCCCGCCCGCCAGGTCGGGATTGTAATAATTAGCCCGCTGTTTTTATTCGCGACCGCGAAACCGAGGCTTTTTAATATGCGCGAGACTTCCGCTTCCGGAATTGCTTCCCCGATCCGCTCTTCAATCCAGCTTAATTTTATTTCCAGCGGCCCGGTATTTTGCGAAAAATTTCTCTCGTCCGCCGCTTCGCTTATTACCCTTGCTGAAGGGCAGATTTCCTTAATCAACTGAACAACGCGGTAAAGGGCGATCGCAGCGAGATTAGGGTCAAGGGATTTTTCAAAACGCATTGATGATTCGCTCCGGACACCGAGAAAACGCGAAGTTTTTCTTATGGTAGCAAAATCAAAATTAGCTGATTCAAGGACAATGGAATCAGTCTCTTCCGAAATTTCCGAAAAAGCGCCGCCCATTACTCCGGCGATTGCGATTGGTTTTTCTTTATCGGCGATGACAAGCGTTTCATCGTTTAATTCGCGCTCTTTGCCGTCCAGCGTCGTCATGGTCTCGCCTTTTTTCGCTTTTCTTACGTTTATATAACATTCAAAAATCTCTTTTTTATTTAGATCCGGCTCGAGCTTAGCGAGATCAAAAGCGTGCATGGGCTGGCCGATGTCAAGCATGACATAATTAGTGGCGTCAACGATATTATTTATCGGCCGGACTCCGGCGGCTACAAGCCTTTGACTTAACCAGTCTGGCGAGGTTCCAATTTTTATTCCGCCCATGGCAAGCGCCATGTACCTCGGCGCTAATTTTTTATCTTCAACCGCCACTTTGATAACCGCGAGCTTGTCTTCAGTTTTTATTTTAAGTTTGCCGGATTTCTGCACCGATAGGGCGCTATTAATTTCTTCGGCTTTTTTCGTCAGCCTGGCGTTTAAAAAAGCGGCGATTTCCCGAGCTACTCCGACGTGCGACCAAAGATCCGGCCGGTTGGTTATGGATTTATTATCCACTTCAAAAATTACGTCGCTTAAGCCGAGGACTTCGGAAAGCGGCTTTCCGGTTTTGGCGTTTTTATCTAAAATCATGATGCCTGAGTGATCGTCGCCGAGTCCGAGTTCATCAGGCGCGCATAACATGCCGTTTGATTTTACTCCCCGGACTTCCACCTCTTTGATCTCAAGGCCGTTAGGCAGGATCGCGCCGATCAAAGCCAAAGGAACCATCTGGCCGGCTTCTATGTTCGGCGCGCCGCAGACGATTTCCAACTTTTCTTCTCCGGTATCAACCAAAGCCAGCCGCAAACGGTCGGCATCAGGATGCTTTTTTACCTCAATAATCTTCGCGGCAATGACATTCTTAAACTTATCCGCCTGGCTTAATACTCCTTCAATTTCTACGGTGTGCAAAGTTAAAAGCCGCCCCAGTTCTTCGGGCGTTATATTTTTCGGAATTTCCACGTAATCCTTTAGCCAGTTGAGTGAAAGATACATATAGTTACACATTACACATAACATGGAACATATAACAAATTTTGTTTAATGTTACATGTTCCATGTTATGTGAGTTCAAAATTGCTCCAAAAACCTTAAATCTCCGCTGTTAAACAGCCTTATATCTTCAATGCCGTATTTTAGCTGGACAATGCGGTTTAAGCCAAAGCCAAAAGCAAAACCGGTGTATTTTTCCGGATCAATTTTTCCGGCTTTTAGCACGTTCGGATGAACCAGCCCGGCGCCGAAAATTTCCAGCCAGCCGGTTTGTTTACAGAGCCTGCAACCCTGGCCATGGCATAAAAAGCAGGTTACTTCCCCGTTAAAACCGGGCTCCACGAACGGGTAAAACTTCGGCCGCAGGCGCACTTCCGTTTCCGGGCCGTATAAATGCCTGGCCATAGCCACCAGCACGCCTTTTAAATGCCGGATATTTATATTCTTATCAATCATCAGGCCTTCCAGCTGGTAAAAAGTGTGCTCGTGCCGGACGTCAGTTGCTTCCGAGCGAAAACATCTGCCGGGAACGACGCACCGGAGCGGAGCGCCGTATTCAAGCATTGACCGGACCTGCATGGGCGAGGTATGGGTGCGCATGACAAGATCGGGCTGGCCGTCTTCTTCGCCTTGGACACTAAGGCCTTTCGGGTCAATATAAAAAGTATCCTGCATATCCCGAGCCGGATGCCACTTCGGGATGTTTAACGCCTCAAAGCAAAAATAATCGCTTTCCAGTTCCGGCCCTTCCAAAACCATGAAATTAAGGCTTTGAAAAAAATCTTCTAAATCTTCGCGCACGATCGTTATCGGATGGAGATGGCCGCGGGTGATTTTTTTCCCCGGCAGGGTCGCGTCAGTAAACCCTCGCTTTTTCGCGGAATTTTCAAAAACTTCTTTAGCTTCTTCAAATTTTTCCCTTATCGCGATTTTCAATTCATTAGCGAGCTGACCCGCCTCTTTCTTTTCCTCGTCCGCAAGCTTCGCGACACCTTTTAAAATTCCGGCCAGTTCGCCTTTTCGCCCGAGAATTTTTATTTCCAGCTCGCGCAAAGCTTCAGCGTCTTTTACTTCGGACAGTTTGCCGAGTATTTCACTTTTTAAATTTTCAATTTTATTTTTCATATTGCTTTTGTGTTATGAGCGAGCGGATGTGTGGAATTTCGTGCGAGGACATGTATGCCGGAACCAGCGCGTCATTAAATCAAGACGCAATAAACAACAAACTCATTCTTTGCAATAACGCGGGCATTTCCGCAGTAGAAATTCCATACATCCGCGAGCGTCTATGCCCTTTTGTAACTCACCAAAAAGAATTCTAAAATACTTAAACCTAAAACCAGAAACCCGAGGTTCGCCCAATTAAACAAATCTTCGGATAAAAGGATCAGCGCGACAATAACCAGGGCGGCGAATAAAAACGACTGGCGGAAAGCCTCAATGACCGAGCGCGACGCGAGCTGGCGTTTAAAAGCGATAAAGCGGATTACAAAACCAAAAATGGCGGCCGCGCCGGTTATGGCTATAAAAAGCGAAGAATAAAAAAGAGTAAAACCGACCCAATTAGTAATCTCCGGGTTGACAGTCCAGGCGACGTAAGAAAAAACCGCGAAGCAGGCGGCCGTCGCCAGAGTCATTATAAAAAGATAAAGTTTAAGACCCATGAGATTAAATGAATAAAGCCAATATTTTACCTGCTAACTATTCATGATTCATGATTCGTAATTCATGATTCAAAATCTAAAAACATCTTATCACTTATCAGCCCATTTTTCAACACCTGGCCGCTTCCAAAATTCACCTACCGGCTCACCTTCCTAAACTCGCATATCCCTTTAAAGTCGCACCAGTCGCAGGCAAAACCCGGCTTAGGGGTAAAGTCGCAGGAGCGGATGCCTTCAATTAAAGAAAAAGTAATTTCTTCAAACTTTAAAACGTCTTTTTCCTTGGCTGAAAAAGAAACCGCCGTCCCGTTATCAAGATAATAATAAGCGAGTTCGGAAACTTTATGGTTAAAAAGGCTTTCTACGGCGATCTTATACAAAATCAACTGCTTTTTTTCGTCAAAAGAAAGTTTTTCTTTGGCTGATCCGGTTTTATAATCAAGGATACGGACGGTTCCGTCAGCGAGGCGGTCAACTCGGTCAATAATTCCGCGGAACATGTAATCGCCTAACCGGACGGCGAAACTTTTTTCAAGATACAAAGGTTCGGGCCAGCCGTTTTCTTCAAGGCTTTGATAAAACATTTTAAGCGATTCCCGGCCTTTCTTTTTATAGCCCTCTCTCTGCTCTTTATTATCATAGCCGTCGTTTTCCCAGCGGTTTTCAAAAATTTCCATAAGTCTTTTCTGATCCGGTTTTTTTACCGCCTTTTCTCCGGCGCCAAAAAGCCCTTGCTGGGCAGTATCGCCTTTCATCAGGGTAAAAAGGAAATCCCTTAAAATGCCGTGCATGACCCGGCCGTAAGTAAATACCGGCTTGCCGGGCGTCGGAATTTTTAAGATATAGCTGAATTTGTACTGCAGAGGGCAAGTCGCGTAAGTTTCGGTCTGGGAAAAAGAAAATTTCTGGGGGAGAAAATATTTTTCGGCGCAACCCGGAGCTTTTTCCGGCGCGCCGGCGAGCTCTCTTAAAAATTCGCTTGCGACGCCTTTTTGCGCCGGAGATGCCGGTCGCGCGGAAATATCATCCATTCCGGCTTCGGCTAAAAAACGGGAGATTTTTTTCTTTTTCGCTCCGCCATAATCTTCGGCGCTCGTAAAAAATAATTTCTCTTTAGCCCGGGTCATGGCGACGTAAAAAAGCCGGCGCTCTTCTTCTAAATGCGCGTCTCCGCTCTTGGGCAATTTTTCCCGAACCAAAGCGTCGGGAATGGAAATTTTTTCGCCCCTCCCGATAGTCGGGAATTTTTTATCAACGACGTTAGCAATAAAAACGTATTTGAATTCTTTGCCTTTGGCGGCGTGCACGGTCATCACCTTAACCGTATCGGCGTCGTCCGCGAGCGTATTTAAGGAGCCGGTCTCGCCCGATTCCATTTCCAAAGCCAGGAGCTCCATAAATTCCCTTAACCGCAAATCCGGATCGTTATCTTCGTAAAACTTTATCCTTTTAAAGAACTGACCGATCTGGTTAAAAATTTCCTTGTCGCGGTCAAAATCATAGTCCTTCAAAAGCCCTGACTCGTTAATGAAATTTAAAAAAATCCGCGAAGGCTTTTCCCGGCGCGATAATTCCGAATGCCTGCCGATCATGGCGACTAATTTTCCGGCGCGCGCGGCCGATTCCGGGCTTATCTTCGGAACCGCGGCGATATTTAAGATTCCCTCGTACATGGACCAGCCTTTGGCGCGGACGAAATAATTAATTGCGATAATATCGGCGTGGCTCATACGGAAAGCCGGTATGTTTAAAACCCGATAGAGAGCCGATGATTCATGGTAATTATCCAGCAGTTTAAAATACGCGATAATATCTAAAATCGCCGGCTTATAGTAAAGCCCCCTCTGCGAAACAAAATCCACCGGAATATCGCGCCGCTTCAGCTCGGCGATAAATTTTCCGGCCGTATCGTTAGCGCGGGTGAGGATCGCGAAATCAAACCAAGTCGCCTCTTTGTTGGAATTTTTCAGAGCGATTATTTTTTCGACTGTTCCGCGGGTTTCATCCGCTTCGTCCGTAAAACGCAAATGATCCACTTCGCCATTTTCCTTTTTATTCGCTTTTAAATCCTTGCCTATTTTTAACTTTACTTCCAGCCTATTCGGGTCGTTATGTTTGATGAATTCATAAGCCTTATCCAATATCGCCTGTCCGGAGCGGTAATTGACGCTCAATACTACCGCCCGGGCTTCGGGAAAATCGTCTTTAAACTGCATGATATTGCTCATGGACGCGCCCCTGAAACGGTAAACGCTTTGATCGTCATCCCCGACAACGACCAGATTTTTCTTTTCTCCGGCGAGTACTTTTATCATCTCATACTGCGCCCAGTTAGTGTCCTGGAATTCATCCACCATAATATACTTAAACTTTTTCCGGTAAAAATTAAGGATGTTAGGACGCTCTTTAAACAATTTTAGCGTATAATAAATCAGGTCGCCAAAATCAAGATAACCGTTGTCTAAAAGCAGTTTATTATAAACATGATAGGCGTTCGCGAGTTCAATTATGCGAGCGGCTTCCATGCCGTCCGCCCCTTCATCCTGCTCCAGTAATTTCTGTTTTCTGTTTTCTGTTTTCTGTTTTCTGTTCTTACTTCCGGATAGCATCGCGTCGCCGTCCTGTTCCAGTCCGCTCGCGTATTCAAGATATTCGGCCGGAGTAATATCTTCGTCTTTTAGACGGGAAAAATGCTTTAATAACTCATGGATGAATTTGGTCGGGTTGCCAAGCGGCCGATAATAATCAAGATTAAATTCATTTAAATTCTTTTTAACCATCACCCAGGCCTCGGTTTCGGTTATCACCTTAAAATCGCCGGGCAGACCGATGTCTAAGGCATGCTCGCGCAAAATTCGGGCGCAAAAATCATGAAAAGTGGAAATCCAGCGGTCAACATAACCGTAAGGCAAAAGCTTATCCGCCCGTTCGTCCATTTCCTCGGCCGCTTTGCGGGTAAAAGTAATCAGCAGAATATCTTCCTGCTTAGCCAGTCCCTTTTCAATCAGGTACGCCAGCCGGTTAATAAGAACCGTAGTCTTCCCGGTCCCGGCGCCGGCCACGATTAAAAGCGGCCCGTCCGTATGCGTCGCCGCCTTCAGCTGTTCGGGGTTTAATTTTTTTAATGAAGCGTTCATGTTTTTTTCATTTTTCCGGTTATCCGTTTTCCTGCCGGCCAACCGCACCAATCAGTCAGTCTTGATAACTTAACCAAACTGATCTATAATAATTTGGTGTGAATATATTTAAAAATGTCGGGCTGTCTTCGCGTTAAACTATTATGTACATTGCTAATATTACGCGGATTAAAGTGTACCTGCCGGCCGGCGGGAAATAGACGCTGAAAATAATCATTCTACAGTCTATAATGTAATTAAACCATTAAATAATCGCATTTTATTTATTAATAGGCGAAGAATTAAATTATATGTCACTCGCAACAAACGCGCAACTTCAATGGTCAGCTCCTTTCTACTACAGGTCTGTCAAAAAAATATTTATATTAATTCTGCCATTCATATTTTATTGCTTATTTGTTTTTATTTTTCTAGATAAAGTCTATGGCAATAGTTTCTATGAATCACTACTCTTTGGCGCACTTATGGGTTGTTATGCGTTGCTTAATGTGTTTTACAAGAAAAAACTGAAAAAACCTGAGGCAAATTTATTACATCTTTTTTTGAGAAAAAAATATTGCGATGCAATTTATTCAATCGATAATCAAAGAATTACTATAAAATTTGATAACTACGAATTGGCTTATCCTTTTAAAGATATAAAATTTTTTACGGATGTGGCTTCGGAGGCGGTGAGGTATGAAGGTGATGTATCATACATTCCTTTATATCTAATAAAAAGCAAAAAAATATATTACCAATATATTACCATCCTTATGCCGAAAAATATTGGTGAAACTGTTTTTAGCAAATTAAACGGGGTTATTAAATTTCATGGCAAAGACGAGATCAGCGATAAAGTAACGCCGTTATACCTAAAAATAATTTTTTATGTTTCCATTGCTATCTTTTTACTTGCGGGAATTCTTTTAAGCATAGCTGTTCTCACTAATACGGAAATATAGCAACTTTCTCATACTAGTCGGAATAAACCTTAAAACTTCAATAACTTCGCGAACTTCTTCTCTTCATTCTTATACGGCCCGATAATCGCGAGGTTAAGGTTTTGGGTTTTAAAAATCTCCTTTGCCAGATCCTGAATTTCCCCGGCCCGCACCCCGTCCACTTTGCGGAAAAACTCTTTCGGAGTGAGTATTTCTTTTTTATAATCCGGCGCGCCTCCCAGGGCTTCGGATTTTTCCAGCGCTAAGACCGCCTGCCGGCCGTACCAAGAAGCGATGGAATCGGATGACTCAAGATGGATAGCCATCCGGCCCTTTACGAGATCCTTGACTCTTCTTAGCTCCGCCGGTTTTACCAGCTCCCGGGCGATTCTTTTTAATTCCCGGAGAATTATTTCAATTGATTCTTCAATTTTTTCTACGCGCAATCCGGCCTGAGCCGCGAAATATCCGCTATCGCTGTAAAACTCGCTCTGCGCCCGGACGTAATAAGCGAGTCCGCGGCGCTCCCGCAGTTCGGAAAAAAGCCGGGAGCCCATGGAACCGCCTAAAATAACGCCGAGCATTTTTTCGGCCATTTCGGTTTTCGCGCCGTAAGGAAAAGACCGGACGCCGAGCACGAGATGAGCCTGATCGGTTTTCTTAAAACTTATTCTTACCCGGGGGGATTTTTGATCTTCCTTAACCGCGGCTTTTTTAATCTTTCGCGCTTTGCCTAATCCGGAAAAATATTTTAGCAGAAGTTTATGGATTTTTTTTTCGTCAATATTTCCGGCCGCGGCGATTACAATATTCCCGGCTCCGTATTGCGAAGAAACATAACTTAAAAAATCTTCACGCTTAAGGCCGTTAATGCTTTTTTTCGTCCCGATTATTTCCCAGCCGGCCGGAGAGTCGCCGTAAAGACATTCTTCAAAAACGTCGTCAATATGCATGATCGGATTATCTTCGTACATGTTGAGCTCTTCAATTATGACGCCTTTTTCCCGCTCAATTTCCCGGGCGTCAAATTTTGAATTTTTGATCATGTCGCTTATAATCTCTACGCCTTTTTCCAGGTTTTTCACGCCGACTTTAACCCAGAATCCGGTATATTCTTTAGTGGTAAAGGCGTTGTTTTCCGAACCAATGGAATCAAAAGCGTTAGCGATCGCCTGCGCGGTCGGCCGCTTCCGGGTGCCTTTGAAAAACATGTGCTCTAAAAAATGGGATACCCCGTTATTTTCCCGGTTTTCAAACTTTGATCCGGTCGCCACCATGATTAAAATCGTCGCTGTCTCGGTTCCCTTTACCGGCGAGGTTATTAGCTGCAGGCCGTTTTTCAGGGTGCTTAATTTATAGTTCATATTTTAGCTTACTTTAGATAATAAATTCTACTATCAACACCCTACGCCGAAAAAATTAAGCCATGATTAACCGCTATTAATCAGGGGTTTATATGGCCTTTTGACAATTAAACTAACTTAGCAGGTTGCGCTTAAAATTTCAATGGCCAAAATTCGCGCGCGAATTGCCTTTTAGCCATTTTTCATTTCCTCTATATCTTTCTTCACCCGATTAATCAGCTCCTCTTCGCTCTTAAATTTTATCGCTTCCCTTATTTTTTCCCCGATTGCCACGCTGATTTCTTTCCCGTACAAATCCCCGGAAAAATTAAAAATGTGCGCTTCCAGCGCTTCCCCGCCCGGTAATACAAACAAAGCCGCCCGATATCCGGCGCCGTTAAACTTCACCCGGCCCGAATATACTCCGCCGTCAACTCTTTTTTTAAGAAGAATATTGGCGGTCGGAAAACCAAACTCCGTCCCCTTCCCCTTGCCTTTAATTACCACTCCTTTAATATTCTTTACTTTCATAAATAACAAGAGGGCATATTACCCTCTCGCGAATTATATTATATTCATCTATAAATTTTCATTCTCATTCCACTACTTCTCATACTCCAAAATTGCCCCAAGCACCTTTGAATCTTCCCCGAGCGGTTCCATGTAGATGACCTGCGAGCGGACGACATTCATGCTGCCGGTCGGGCCGTGCGTTTCTTTTCCGCGTTTTACGAGCTTCAGACTGGCGGTCTCGTCAACTTCTTTTTTATCGTCCCGGGTCTGCTCGTAATTATAGTAAACATTTTCAATTACAATCGGGTCGGCTTTAGTGTCTTTAACCTGGCCGTAAAAAATTTCTCCGTCCACCATTTTTACCGCGTACCAGCCGCCGGCCGCGGCAAAATTATTTTCCGGCATGCCGGCTGTCGGCGCTCCGCGCAGAAATATCCACCAGGCTCCAAAACCGGCCAAAGCGAAAACCGCGAGGACGAATAAAATCCTCCAAACCGAACCGCCGGATTTTTTTTCAACCGGCCGGGATATTTTCTGAAGATCCTTTTTATTTTCTTCTCTTTCCTGCCCGTAAATATTTTCTATCGGATCTTCTTTGGGTTTTTTGAAAAATTTCTTTTTCCGTTCCATTTCTTTCCGTTCCATCTCCTCCTTTAAATTTACGGTTTGGGAAAAATTGTCAGCCATATTATTAGTTTAAAGTTCTCCGCCCATGGCGGATCCGCCTCTGGCGGAAAAGTTAAAGTTCGGCTAAATGCATTATCCGCGCTAATTAATTGCCTGTTTCAGCGCTTATGTCAGCCGCGGAAGCCGGTTCAGATGATGGCTCAGAAGCCGGCGCCGAATTAGCTGGCAATTCAATGATTTGCACATCTTCCGGCGCGCTTTGTCCGGTCTGGGCGTTTTCCCCGGTTTCAGAATTATTATTTCCAGAACCGGCATTATTGTTGACGGGTAGAGGATTTCCCGCGCTCCCATCGCTATTGACCCCGGAATTTTCTACGCTATCCGTTGGCGCTGAATTTTCCCCATTGGCGCTCCCGTCTCCTAAATCGCAGGCATCGCCAATACCGTCACCGTCAGCGTCCTCCTGTCCCGAATTCCCCACGCCCGGACAATTATCAAGACTGCCAAAAATATTATCCGAATCCGGATCGTTTTCGGCAATATAGCTATTGTAAATCTCGGTAAGGTTATCCGCGCCTGACCCGCTATTCCCGTCAGGCAAGCCAGCTTCGCCCGGGGCAACTGTCAAAGCCGCCAAGCCGGGAGGCGTCGGCAGTTCAATTCTTTTTTCCGGGCTGTAGCCGGGAAAGACCGCGCCAGCCAAATTAAGAGTCTTTCCGATCAGTCCCGAATATTTAGTTACTTCTTCCCTTTTCTTTAATCCTTCGGCCAAAGCTTTTTCTTTTTCCGCCGACAAATTTCTTATTCTCGCGCTACGGATATCTTTAAATTCTTCCGCCAGCCAGACCCCCAAATCCCCTTCCAAGTCGCGGGAAACTTTTATGGTTTTTTCGCGGGCCGCGTATTGCCAGGCGTTATTGACAACAGAGATGTCAAGATAAGTGAAAGTAACAAAAAAATATTTTTCATCGCTCTCAATTTTCTCAATCTTAAAATCCATGTCATGGTTTTCCAAATCAACCGTTAAAAGAAGCGAATTATCCACCCCTTCAACGCGCGTTTGTTTTTGGCCGATGGCATCCGGTTCGGCCGCGAAAACTCCGGCTCCGAATATAAAAATTACGGCAAAAATAATTACTGTCGCGTTATTATATTTGATGAAATTGATAATTTTAGAGGCGGATTTTGGCATATTCAATGCTTTGCTTTTATCACCTTCATTATACTATTTTTTACTTATCCCGGCAACAGCTAAAAACTTAAGTCTAAACGCGGCTTTTTTCTTTAATAAATTCCGCTTTTACCAGCCTGCCGACGAGATTTTTTCCGCTGGCCGATCTATTATTTCTATTCCCCTGATCAGCCGCGCCGATTATGATCCGCGATTCATCAAACAAAACGTCAAAATAATATTCTGATTTGCCAATAAACTTATCGCCCGCCTTTTTTCCACCCACGACTACATCAAGGCTCTGTCCGATAAATTTTTTTTCATACTCGCTAGACAATCTATCACCGAGCGTTTTAAGCTTTTTCACCCGCTCGCGCTTCACTTCATCGCCAACGACTCCCGGCATCATCGCGGCCGGAGTTTTTTCGTGCGCTGAAAATGGAAAAACATGCAGACGGCTAAACTTTATCTCTTTTATAAAATCATAAGTATCCATGAAATCGGATTCGGTTTCGCCGGGAAAACCGACGATGACATCCGTAGTAAGCGCCAAATCCGGCGCGGCCTTTCTTATTTTTTTCACTCGCTCACGGAAAAATCCACGATCATACGGCCGGTTCATGAGCTTTAAAATTTTATCCGATCCTGATTGCAGAGGAATATGCAAATGCTCGCACATTTTTTCTTCCGCGGCCATCAAATTAATTAATCTATCATTCACTTCGGTAATTTCAATAGAGCTCAGCCTCACCCGGCCTAAACCGGGAATCATAATTATCTCTTTTAGCAATTTTACTAAATTCACGTTTAACCCAACTCCATACAATCCGAGATGGATTCCGCACAAAACAATCTCTTGAAAGCCGTTTTCGGCCGCTTCGCTAATTTCCTTAAAAATTTCGCCAATTTCCCGGCTTTTCATTTTTCCCCGGGCGTAAGGAATGACGCAATAAGAGCAAAACTGCTCGCACCCGTCCTGGACTTTTATAAAATACCTTGACTTGTCATTAAACGCGAAGCTCCCGCCAACGCCGCTAAATAATTTTGAATTTTGACATGCAATTTTAATTTTTTCCGCCAGAGGCGGGTCCGCCTTGGGCGGAGAACTTTTAACTTTTAGCTTTGCAATAACAGCATCCATTTCCCGATCCTCCTTAACAATTATCAGGCCGTCCTTTTTGTATTCATACGCCTCATACACCTTTGGCCAACAGCCCATTACCGCGATTTTTGCCTCTGGATTTTCTTTCCGCGCCCGATTAATCATCCGTTTTCCTTTTTGGATAGCGGTTTTGGTTACGGCGCAAGTATTAATGATTGCCAGGTCAGCGTTGTTTTTTACCAAGCTAAAACCAGCCGCCCCCAGCTTTCCCGCCAAAGTCCGCGAATCATACTGGTTGACTTTACACCCGAGCGTGTAAATTTTGAATAATGTTAAACCTTTTTTCATAATTCAAAAACGGGATTGTAGCCGGCAATCCCGTTTGCGGAAGTTAAGAGGATTTCCCTTATAACTTCCACTTTTTCTTCCTGAGCCATCTCATCACCGCCGGGTCGGTGAGGAGGCAGCCGAAAAAGACATACAGAAACACGAATGCCCCGAACAGGGCCATCGCATTCCTTTCTATAAAGTCCATTATTTCCTCCTTTGCCCTTTTGGGGGCGGTTTTAAGTCGCTTCCTGCAAGCGGCTTGAAAAATGTTAAATGAGCCCTTTATTTCCTGAGCCGTCTGTCGGACTCGAACCGACAACCTACCGCTTACAAGGCGGTTGCTCTACCATTGAGCTAAGACGGCAAGCCGGATAATCAATTTTTATAATTGTAAATTGCCCTGCCTACTACCCCGCATTGCGGGGTAGTATTGCGGGCAGGGCAATCAGCAATCTCTATGTGGGTCGTACTGGATTCGAACCAGTGACCTTCTCCTTAAAAGGGAGCTGCTCTACCAGCTGAGCTAACGACCCGCAAAACTAAAAATCTGCCTAGAGCAGATGAAATTATATTAACAAAATAATTAAAATTATGCAAATCCGCCCCGCCCTTGGCCAGGACGGCTAAATAAAAGGTAAAACATGTGGATAAAACAGGGAAAACCAGGGCTTGTTAAAGAAAGAAAAACCCTGTAGCATGGAGCTATAATTATAACTCTTTTTTCATGACCGCCCAGGGCCTTGCCGAAAAAATGCCGCCGCAGAACGTTGAAGCCGAAGAATCGCTCTTAGGCTGCCTTTTAATTGACAAAGACGCGATTATTAAGATCGCGGATATTGTCTTTGAAAAGGATTTTTATAAGGAAAGCCATGAACTTATCTACCGATCCATGAAAGAGTTATACACCCGGCGCGAACCGATTGATATCCTCTCGCTTACTAACCGCCTGGAAGAAAAAAACGAACTCGCGCAAGTCGGCGGCCGCACCTACCTCGCCCACCTTTCCACCGCCGTCGCGACCTCGTCGCATATCGTCCATTACGCGCAAATCGTTCATAGAAAATCCACCCTAAGGCGGCTCATTGAAACCGCCGCCCAGATCGGCGAAATGGGTTACCGCGAAGACGAGGATATGGAAAAAATCCTGGACGAAGCCGAACAGAAAATATTCGCCGTTTCCCAAAAATACGTAAAGAATATTTTTGTCCCGATTGACAGCCTCTTAACCGAAGCCTTTGACCGGATTGACGAACTGCATAAGCAGTCGGGAAAACTCCGGGGCATTCCGACCGGCTATTATGAACTGGACGACATGCTCGCCGGACTGCAGAAATCCGATTTGGTAATTTTAGCCGCCCGGCCGAGCGTCGGTAAAACTTCGCTCGCTCTTGATATCGCCCGCCAGTCAGCGGTAAAATCCAAAGCTTCGGTCGGACTCTTTTCCCTGGAAATGTCAAAAGAACAGCTTGTTGACCGGATGCTTTGCGCCCAGGCCGGCGTTAGCCTCTGGAAAATGCGAACCGGAAAACTCTCGGATCGCGAAGAAGATAATGACTTTTCCCGCATCGGCGAAGCCATGGGCCGGCTTTCCGAAGCGCCGATTTATATAGACGACAGCGCTAACACCTCGGTCATGGAAATAAGAACTAAGGCGCGGCGCCTGCAGATTGAGCGGGGTCTGGACATGATTATTATTGACTATCTCCAGCTCATGGAAGGCCGGGGAAAATATTCGGACAACCGAACGCAGGAAGTTTCGGAAATCACCAGGGGATTAAAAGGCATCGCCCGCGAACTCGGCATCCCGGTTGTCGCCCTTTCCCAGCTTTCTCGCGTAGTTGAGCAAAGTAAACCGGCCATCCCGAAACTCTCGCACCTCCGCGAATCCGGTTCCATTGAACAGGACGCCGACATCGTTATGTTTATTTACCGCAAAGCTTCGGATCGGAATTACCGGCTGGAAGACCTCTCGGACGAAGACCGCTACAAGGCCGAAATCCATATTGCTAAACACCGGAACGGACCGACCGGACGGGTGGATCTCTATTTTGACGAACAGACCACCAGCTTTAAAAATCTGGATTCAAAGTCCAAAAACGACTTGCCGAAATTTTAATAATTTAAGACAACAGAAAAAAGACGGCAGACGGCAGAACTATTTTTCTGTTTTCTATCGTCTGTTATCTGTTTTCTAATTATATGTTCAACAAACTAAAACAATTAAAAGATTTAAGGAGCCAGGCCAAAACCATCCAAAACGTCCTCTCTGAAGAAACCATTGAAGCGGAAAAAAGCGGAATAAAAATCATCATGAACGGCAACATGGAAGTCCAGTCAATTTCCATTAACGACGGCATTGCCAAAGAAAGCCTTGAAGGAATCCTGAAAAGCCTCATAAACGACGCTATAAAAAAGACCCAGAAAGTAATGGCCAAAAAAATGCAGGAAATGGGCGGACTGCCCGGTTTTTAAATCCCACAACTCACAATTCATAACCCAAAATTTTCCGTCAAAACGATCAGATTTTTACGAGTTATGAGTTATGAGTTATGAGTTATGAGTTATGAAATATCCCAAAAGCATTGAAAATCTCATAAGACATTTTTCCACTCTGCCGACTGTCGGACCGAAAACCGCCGAGCGGTATGTTTTTTATTTGCTTAGCCGGCCGGCCGAAGAATTAAAAAATTTCGGCGAAGCGGTTGCCAGCCTTAAAAGCAACATCAGCGCCTGCCCCGGCTGTTTAACATTAGTTGAAAGCGGCGGCTGCCCGGTCTGCTCGGATGCGAAACGCGATCCGAGCGAGCTTTGCGTTGTCGCTAACCCGAGAGATCTCGCGGCCATTGAAAACGCGAAAAACTACCAGGGTTATTACCTGGTTTTGGGCGGGGAAATAAACGCTATTGAAGGCGTTCGGCCGGACAGTCTAAATATCAATGAACTCCTGAAAAAACTAAAATCCGGCCGGATTAAGGAAGTTATTCTCGGCCTGAACCCGACAATGGAGGGTGAAACCACGGCCATGTATTTATCCCGGCTGATTAAAAATTCTTTTCCGGATATTAAAATCACCCGGCTGGCTCGCGGCCTGCCGATGGGCGCGGACATTGAATACGCTGATGAAATGACTTTATCAAACTCGTTAAAATACCGAAGCGAGATTTAAAATTTAAAAAACCGCCCAATGTTTTTCGGGGCGGATTTTTTTTATTTGAGAATTTTTTTACGCGGCGATTTTCGTAATTTCTACCTTAGTGTAAGCCTGCCGGTGGCCTTTGGTTCGGAGATAACGGATCTTATTTTTATATTTTACCACGGTAATTTTTTTGTCCTTAGCGGTTTCAACGATTTTTCCGGTTACTTTTTCGCCGAGGCTCGGAGCGCCCAAATCCAATTTTTCTCCGTCGTCCGAGGCGATCATCAAGGTATCAAATATCACGGAAGCGTCTTTTTCGCCGTCCAGCTTTTCAATCCTTAAAGACTGTCCTTCTTTGACTTTATATTGTTTTCCTCCGGTTTTTATTACTGCGATAGACATATCGGATCAATTTTCAATCCCGAATAGTCGGGATTGTTATATTTTAAATTAAAAATAAGCTTTTGGAAGCTTTTCTATATTATACAGATTTTCTCCTGCTTGTCAATCGGCCGGCTTAGCCGCCTCAGCCCGCCGCTAGTGGTGGTGATGACAGCAGCAGCAACCATCCTCTTTTTTATCCCGGAAAGCCTCAGCCTCTTTTTCCATCTTTTCCAGCCGTTCGTAATAATCCGGGAATTCTTTCATGTGCGCCAGGGCGATTTTTCCAGTCATAATTTCGTCGTCATCGGTTACGTTAGTAGCCGGATCAACGGTTCCATGCTCCAGCTCAACGTCCATGCCGGCTCGGAATTGCTCAAGGTCAAATTTATTAAAATCAACGCCGATTTTTTCTCCCACCCGCTTCGCGTCCTCAACGCTAAAATGTTTTTTTTCGCTCATAATAAATATTAATTATAAATACAAGGCTCAAAATAAGAATCATTTGGAAGAGTCGGGTCATCGGGATCAGTTATAAAATCGGACGACTCAAGATTGGCGCAAAGCCGGTATTCGCTCCCGTCGTCTTTTGTAAGCTCATAATAATAAGCTTTGCTTCCGGCGGGAAGGTTAAGCGCTTTATTTAGAGGAGTCGGGTCGTCAAATTCTTTTTTTTCCTCATCCCAGCAGGTTCCGGCTTTAAAGCGCGCGTTACTGCAGGCTCCGAGCTTATTAACCGGATCAATTAAGAGCGGCTTTAAACCTAATTCTCCGGCGAAATTTTCCTGCCAGCTCGGCCAGACCGAAATCGTCCGTCCCTTTAAGTAAGTCCCTGATTCCAATTTTGGGTAATATCCGCGCTCGTAATAGTTTTTCAAAGCGATTTTCATTTCCGCGAGATCAGAAAGCCTAATCGTATCCCGAACCAATCGGGCTTTTTTGCTTAAGCAGTAATCCCCTTCCGGGCAGTCTTTATCAAAAAGACACCTTTCTCCGCCAGCTTTACAGTTGCCGGCCGCCTCATTGTCATTCATAAGATTCACGTTGAATTTCCAGTGATTTAGAATCTGCCCGAGAATATCCATAGTCGCCTGATCCGCGTCCTGGTTATAGGAAATTATGTAAATGTTGGAAAAATAACTTTCATAAATTCCGTCCCCGCCGGTATCAGCGACGTTAGCCGCGTTAACGTAAACTGTCCGGCCGTCGCGCACCGCCTGGTAACCGTCTACGACAAGCGACTGAGGCGCGCCTTTTATATCAACGTTCTCTGAATACCACCTCAAGGGAGATAAATGTCCGTCGTTAGGAATGACCCGGATGGCAATAGCGTCGGAAGATCCTTCATCAGCGGAAACAACGGGCGGCGTTTTATCCGCTCCGAAAAAATAAAAAGCGCAACTAAAAATCACCGCTACCGAAACTAGCGCCTTTGATTTTACGCTCCGGCCGGCGAGAGCGTCGCTCCGTGAAGGCCGAAAAAAGAGACCAATATAAGATATCCGCTTCATGTTCCAATTATAACACAAAGCATAAATGTTGAAAACTATATGCGGCTTATTTGTCGGGCTGCGCGGAATCGAACCGCGGCTACAAGACCCCCAGCCTCGCGTACTACCACTATACTACAGCCCGTCTATCAAAAAGGCTTCGCCAATAACGCGCTGGTTAAATTTTGGCTTTAATCCAATGGATGCTATCCCGAAAACGGGACAGAGAACCTAAGAATTAATCTCGCAGTGGAATGGGCGAACTGCCAATTCACCGGGGGACAATCCTTGAAGGCGATTTGATCCTTTGAGCCTACCCCTTTCCGCGCGCGGAAAAGAGAAACGGCCAGCCAAAATTATACAATTTGATCCAAAATTTATGCCAGCTTGGCGAAGCCTTTTTGGCGCGAAACCCCTTTAAAAGCGAATTTCCCGCCTAATTACATCTTAACACGATTTTTCCAAAAGTAAAGCTAAATGTTGTTATTCAGGTATCCGATCACTTCTTCAAAATCCTTAGCAATAAAATCGGCTTTTTCTAATACGCTTTTCCGGGATACATTTTCGGTAAAGGCGATGAACTTACCTGCCGCGCCGGACGCTTTCATCTCATAATCGGTCCAGCCGTCGCCGATCGCGTAAACTTCGCCATCCAAATTCAGGGCGCGAAGTTGTTTAATTTTTCCACCGGTTTGGCTCAAAAAATTGGATTTATCATATCCGGTTATTTTTCCGTAATTGTCAAAAATAAAAGCGTTGGCGCGAACATTCTCAGGACTCAGGCCGAGTTCTTCGGCGATTGGGTTGACGTAATCCTTAAAGCCGCCGGAAAAAATGTAAATATTTTTAGCATGGTTTTTTAAATACTCGCGGTTGCGCGCGAATGATTCGGTAATATGCCCGCTTAGCATGGAAATAAATTCATCCAATTCGCGTTTTCCGGCTTCTAATATAGCCATCCGCCGGAGAAGCGACTCGGCAAAACCAAGCTTCCCTTCCATGCCTAAGTTAGTAATCGCCGAAAATTCTTCTATAAGCCGCTCCCGCTCCGGATTATTTTTCAGGGTCAAAAAAAACAGCTCGTCCAAACATTCAATCTGGACTAAAGTGCTGTCAAAATCAATAATTAGATATTTTTCCATAACTATTTTCCCATTTCATCAATCGCGGCGGTCAAAGCCTTAAAATCCTCAAGGCTATGCGTCGGAAAATTAGCCAGCCGGAAATGGGTTTCTTTCATGTCTTTATAGCCCTTGCCGGAAATTATTCCCTTAGCATTCAACTGTTTATGAAATTCTTCAGCCGTCACGCCGGAAGGCAGTTTAACGCAAAGAACCGATAGCGCCCGGTATTTTTCTTCTTTGGCATGGACTTCCATGTTTTTACTCTTCGCCCAATTATAGAGGTAAGCGGCTTTTTCTCGGGTTTCCTTTTCAATCTGCTCCATGCCCTTGTTCTTAAATCTCTCGGCCTGTTTCGCGAGCAGATAAATCCCTAAAACATTCGGCGTTTCAAAAGTTTGATCTTTCGCGCCGTATTGCTCAAGGTTGGCGATGGAATGAACCGGCCCGACGTCTTTTCCCTCTTCGGCCATTTTCAGAGCTTTGGCTTTGGCGCGCTCATTTACAATTAAAACCCCCAGCCCGGCCGGCAGTCCAAACCCTTTCTGCACGGAAAAAAACCAGGCGTCAGCCAGCGAAAAATTAATTTTATGGGCTCCGGCCGCCGATACGATATCTATGGCAATCAGCAGATCCGGGTATTTTTTCCTGAACGCTTCCAGTTCATTTTCGTCAAGACTCACTCCGGTCGGCGTTTCCGTATAAGTCATGGCCGCGAGCTCAACGCCCTCGCCAATCTCTTCCCCGGCGTAATTAAAGCCCATGCCTGACTCCACTTCGCGGATGACAGTTTCTTTCCCGATTTTTTTCAGGGTATTGGCAAAACGCTTGGAAAACGAACCGAAAATAAAATGCTGGCTTTTTTTCGCGACCAGGTTGCGGCCGACGATTTCCATGCATTCGGTCGCCGAAGAAACAAAGTAAATCGTATAACCGTCAGGAATAGAAAGAAAATCTTTTACATTTTCTCGCGCGGCCTGAAACATGGCGAGAAAATCCTTGTGGCGGTGCGAAAGCGACAAAACATTTTTGTCCAACGCCTCCCGGACATCATTTTTTACCTCCTCCGAAACAGCCGACGGCCCAACATTGAAAGTTAGATACATAAGTAATTTTTAATTTTTAATTCATATTAACGCTCCCCGCTTTCCTCCCCTCGCTTAAATACCTAAAAACTTTTTCGCTCGTTGACATGGCGATATCAACCTGCGCTTCTTCGGTTGAAGCGCCGATATGCGGGGTAAGAATTACGTTCGGCAATCCGGCGAGTTCGCATTCCATTTTTTCGTCATTGGTTTTCGGCTCGTTAGCGTAAACGTCAATGGCCGCGCCGGCAAGACGCCCGGACTTTAAATTCTCAGCCAAAACCGCGAGGTCAACAACATTTCCCCGGCTTAAGTTAATTAAATAGCTTCCCTGTTTCATCAGCGCCAATTTTTCGGCGTTAATAAGATTGGGCGCCGAGGCGTGGAGCGATACAACGTCGGCGGCGGCTAAAAGCTCTTCCAAGGTTTTCATCTTTTTCGCGTTGCCCATCGGGAGTTTATCAAAAACGTCAAAAAATAGGACTTTCATGCCGAGCGCTTCGGCTAAAACCGAAAGTTGGGAGCCGATATTGCCGTAGCCCACTATGCCTAAAATTTTTCCCCGGACTTCATAAGAACCTTTGGCCGATTTTTTCCAGTCTCCGGCGTGCATTTCCCGGTTGCGGTCGCCGATTCTTCTCAGTAAGGAGATGATCAGGCCAATGCCGAGTTCGGCAACGCTTCGCGTTGAAGAAAAAGGCGCGTTAAAAACGCAGACTCCGGCTTTAGAGCAGGCCGCTAAATCAACCTTATTCAGTCCGATAACATACCCGCCAATGACTTTTAAACTATCGGCGGCGACTAAAATTTCTTCGTCAATTTCAGTCTTTGAGCGGATGCCGAGCGCATCAACGCCCTTTAATTTTTCCTTTAACTCATTCTTAGGCAAAGTACCTTTGATTAATTCCACTTCAAAATCGCGCTCTTCATAATACTTTTTCGCGAGCTCGCTGATTCCTTCCAGAAGCAATACTTTTGGCATAGTTTTATATTGATCTAATTAATAACAAATTTGGAAACCGGAGAGGACGTTTCCATGCGAAGACCAGGTGCAACAATAGTCTTTCGCGATAGAATCGTCCTCTCCGGAGCGCGGGCTATTCCTCAAGCTCCCGATCCTCTTGGACCTGGAAAGAATCCTCCTCCGCGCAAGGAGGATTCGCTTTTTTCCCCTCGACTTTTTTGACCTCGGACACCCGAGGAGAACTGGGTGTCCGAGCTTTAGCCGGCGTATTCAAGCACCGAATACACCGGCCGGTGTCCGAACTCAAGTGCCCACCGTCACCGGTCGGGCAATAGGTTAACCCCATCTCACACCTCCTCTGGCGGCTCTCAAAAGACAGGCCGCCACTTTAAAAAAACCTATTGTCTCGGAAACCAATCAGCCTTCACTGCCTCTCTTTAAGGTTAATGATGCTCTTGGCTTCCTCGTGGGTCTACATATAAGCCCACGACCACTAAACTCTGGGAGCTCTGTCGGCTCCTCTTTATTAGGGCAAATCACCTCCTTGGCAACCTCTTCGCGGGTCGCCTCTAAAAAGTTAATACCAATGAACAAAAAACTGAAAACTAACTACATTTATTTTTCACTTTCCTGTTCACTGGACTTTTAAAAGAACTGAAATAACTATTTAAATTTTTTGTAAAAATTTGGAAACCGGGAGCGTTTCCATTGGTCAGAGGTAGTACAATTCACTCTGCCAATACTAGTAAGGAAACACTCCCGGACACGGCTGGAAGGCAAGTCATCACGCGTGCCCGTCCCGCCGTTCGCTGTCATCGTTCTTCCGCGCGACGACAGCACTAGCCGGGAAATCCGACCAGTCTTCATCGGCTTGGGGGTGTAATATTTCTGCGTCCCCCTCGCCGCAGCGACCCTCCTCTAGAGAGTCACCTCTGCTATCTAAACGCTCTCCCATCTTTTTCACCTCCTTCCCGCCGGTGGGACACGGCAAAAAATAAAACGAACACGAAACCGGAAACTAAACCATGATTCATATTTACTTCCCGCTTTCCTATCCGCTAAGCCTTTTTAAAGAACAAAATTATTAAAAATGGATGCGAGCATTGAAAAATTTCGGGTGTATCACGAGCGTACCTGCCTGCCGGCAGGCAGGGAAAGCGTGCAAAATTCCACTGTCTGAGGAGTCCCGCCATCAGGCGGGGCGACGAGTTTGAAATTTTGCTAGCTTTCATGGCGAGTGATCCGAAATTTTTCCTGCTCGCGATTTTTGCGCCACTTTTTCTAAAAAAGTGGCAAAAATTTTAACGCAACCTTATACATCTTTCAACCAAATAGCGTCGTACTTAAATATTTCTCCCCTCTATCCGGAAAAATCGTAACTATGTTTCCTTTATTAATCTTTTCCGCGATTTTTAAGGCCGCGAGCATGGCGGCGCCGGACGACATGCCGACAAAAATCCCTTCTTCGGCAATAATCCTCCGCGCCATCCGAAAAGCCTCTTCCGTGTCAATCATGATAACATCGTCCAATTTCTCGCAGTCATAAATTTCCGGTATTATCGCTTCTTCCATGTTTTTTAATCCCTGGATATAGTGCCCCTTAACCGGTTCAGCTGAAACGATTTTCACCGCCGGATTTTTCTTCTTTAAGTAAGCGCCAATACCCATGAGCGTTCCCGAAGTGCCGAGGGCGGCGGTAAAATAATCAATCTTTCCGTCCATGTCGCGCCAGATTTCCCGAGCCGTTGTTTCATAATGGGCGATCTTATTATATTCGTTTGAAAACTGGTTCGGATTAAAATATTTATCCGGCTGTTTTGCTACCGTTTCCCTTACTTTCATTATAGCTCCGTCCGTGCCTTTTGTCTTGTCAGTTAAAATTACTTCCGCGCCGAACGCTTTAATCATCTTAATCCGTTCCGGAGAAACCGCCGCGCTCATTACTATTTCAACCCTATAGCCGCGCGCCGCCCCGATCATGGCGAGCGCGATTCCGGTATTACCGGACGTCGCTTCAATAATGGTTTTTTCCTTATTTAGCTTCCCTTCTTTTTCTCCCTGTTCCAGCATTTTTAAGGCGATCCGATCCTTAATGCTTCCGCCTGGATTAACACCCTCAATTTTAGCGTAAATGTTTACGCCCTTTTTTTTATTCAGTTTATTAATTTTTACCATCGGCGTCCGGCCGATTGTTTCCAGTATATTATTATAAATCATATAAATAAAATCCGTCCCTTTTGAGGACGGTTTCTTTTTTACAGTCTGCTATTCATGGGATTTTTGACTTTCAGGCTTAGACTTTTGACTCGTGAGAAACCATCCTCAAAACCGGCTTGCTACCCGAGCCGCCGCACCCGCCTGAAAGAGACATTTTGAAGATGGATATGTTCATAGTTATATGCTAAATAATTTTCGCCTGAGTGTCAATAGCGCCGAGCGTGTGAGCGAGGCGTCCCGCAGCCGTCAGGCGTGCGGGGCTGTTTTAACAAATGATCCAAGTAAATCATCAACCATATAACTCTTATCCATCTGCTCGTAATAATCAATCGTCCTGTCCGCGAGCTTTTCATAACGCCCGGTTCGGTATCTTAATAATTCCGGGTAGCATCTTTTTAAAGCTAAAACCGGATCTTCGCCAGGATTAGCATTATACGATTTACCCCAGATTATCGGCTTCGGGTTGTCAAAATACTGTTTAATTTTTTTCTCAATTACTTCTTTCGGCGTATTAAAATAAATTACCTGAGTCAGCTTTTTCATCCTGCCGAGCAGTTCCTCGGAAAGATAAACAACGCTTCCGGTCGTGTCAATTACGATGTTTTCACTCTCCATATTTTCTACGGCATCTAACGCTTTTTGCGCGCTCGCTTCTTCCAGCTCCAGATACCTTTCGCTGTTTTCCGCGCATCGCACGTCATACGGCTGTCCGAGCCAGCGGCTCATGTCCTTTATCCCGGAATAGCCGAATTTTTTCAGTTCCGGCTCCAATTCAGCCTCAATCATGTCATCAATGCCAAACCTCCTGAAACTTTTCTTTTTTTCCAGTTCTACGGACCAAAACGATTTTCCCACCCCGGACATGCCGATTAAAGAGATAAACATATTACTGATTACTTAATAATATCTTTTTCAACTCCTCGTAATCATTCTTAATATAAATCTTTCTTTTCTCCAGCTTCGCTAAATTAGCAATCTCTTCTGAGTCGTCAACTTCAATGCCGGTATGCTTTTTTATTACGTCAGCGAACTTTATCGGCGAGGCCGTTGAAAAAATAACTTTTGTAAAATCATTCAGGCCTTCTTTCTCCGCTCCGGCGAAAGCCACGGCCGTATGCGGATCAAGCAAATATCCGTATTTTTCGTAAACTTTTTTTATAACAGCCTTTGTTTCCGCGTCTTCCACTCTTTCGGCTTTGATCACTTTACGGAATTCTTCCGGGTCATTATTGAATACTTTTTGGATGCGGATAAAATTACTCGGATTGCCGATGTCCATGGCGTTGGAAAGAGTCGCGACCGTCGCCTGCGGCTTAAATTCACCTGTCTCATAATATTTTTTCGCCGCGTCATTAGCGTTGGTAACGGCTAAAAACCGGCTGAAAGGAAATCCCATTTCCCTAGCGAAAACTCCGGCGCAAAGGTTGCCGTAATTACCGCAAGGCACGACGAATTCAGGCTTCTGATCGGCCAGTTGGGAATAAACATAAGAGTAATAAACCATCTGCGGGAGAAGCCGGCCGACGCTTATGGAATTGGCCGCCGTAAGATTCAGCAAAGCCAAATCCGGATCATTAAACGCCCGCTTAGCGAACGCCTGGCAGTCGTCAAAAACGCCTTCAATTTCTATTGTCGTTACGTTCGGCTCCACCCGGGTCAACTGTTCTTCCTGTAGTTTGGAAACCATGCCTTTGGGATAAAGAATAACAACTTTCACGTTCGCTACGCCGCCAAAGCCGCGCGCTACAGCGCCGCCCGTATCGCCGGAAGTAGCAACCAGAATCGTCGCGGTCCGGTTTTCTTTTTTAAGAACCCGGCTCATGAATCGCGCGAGAACCCGCGCCGCTACGTCTTTAAACGCGAGCGTCGGGCCATGGAATAATTCAAGAATAAAATAATCGCCGATTTTTTTTAAAGGCAGGGGAAAATTTAAAGCCTCAGCCATTATTTCCCGGAGTTCAGCTTCGCTAAAATCATTGCTAACCCATTTTAATAGCGTTTTTGCCGCGACTTCGGCCAAAGGCTTACCTTTTAAATTTTCCAGTTCTTCTTCGGAGAATTTCGGAAAAAATTCGGGAAAATAAAGCCCCCCGTCCGGAGCGAGGCTTTTTAACATAGCTTCCCGGAAAGTTACGGCTGGCGACTGTTTGTTTAAACTATAGAATTTCATAATTTATTTACTAGAGATGCGAGCATTATAAAGGCTAACTGTTTTTCTCGTCTTTATTTAATTTATAATTAAAACTCTCAACAAGCGCTATCCAGCTCGCTTCTATAATATTTAACGATACTCCGGCCGTTTCCCAGCTGTCTTTTCCGTCGGTTGATTCAATTGTAACCCGGACTTTAGCCGCGGTGCCGTCCTTTGACGGCAGTACCCGGACTTTGTAATCGGTTAGCTTCATTTTTTTCAGCCGCGGATAGACTTTTTCAAGGGATTTCCGAAGCGCGTTGTTTAGGGCGTCAACCGGCCCGACGCCAGACGCCGTATTCCTTTCTTTATCAGCACCGACTTTTATCCCGACCTCGGCCTCGGCCGCCGGTTCGCCCCAGTCCCGTTCTTTATGGATGCTCACCCGGTAATCCATGAGCTCAAAGAATTTTTTTTCTTTGTTAGGCATATTGTTTTGAGTTATTATCCCCTTATAATATTAATCTAGCACATACCCCTAAAAATTCAATCCTTAACCAAAATTTCATCCGTTCACGTCACCGACTACTACGATAAAATCAAAAAAAAGCGGAGATCGCGCGTTAGATAAAAATTTAGTTAAGGAGGAAGGGGAATCAGGTTGCGCTTTTAATTCCCCTTCCTTAGTCGGCCTTGTTTCGCTTCCGGCATTTGCCCGGACCCGGGCAATCGCTGGAAGCAAAAAGTTTACACGCCTGGCAGGGATTGCAGGCGTCACACCTTCTTCCCTGCCAGATAAAATACAAATTTTCGGGGCACTCATGAAAGAGCGCCCCGCATTGCCGGCAGAATACCGGCCGCAGGCCATCTTTCATAATGCCCTCCTTTTTTTTGATTAAATTCACCAATACGACTTTACTTTCCAGCCTGATTGAAAAACAAAATCCTATTGGCGAAATTAATAAAAAGCATTTCCCTCCTCAACCCTTAACTCATCATCATCCCGATTTTTCCCTGTCATGCTTATGGATAAGGTGAAAGTTGAGGAGAAGAGGAAGAGATCGGCTTGTTTTATCCGTCTCTTCCTCTTCCGAAGGGGTGGGG
>Ga0074197_1001018_pt1 | contig 27346 bp, 31 predicted proteins | sample EPASupsiteSAE305_FD_64526 | JGI IMG/M metagenome (GOLD analysis project Ga0074197, IMG submission 64526) | Bioremediated contaminated groundwater microbial communities from EPA Superfund site, New Mexico - SAE3-05 reassembly with SPADES | ecosystem: Environmental > Aquatic > Deep subsurface >...
CGCCTCGCGCATCCTCCTGGAACTGGCCCGCTTCGACGCCCCGGACCCCGACGCCCTCTACACCCACGCCGGGAACATCCTCTGGGACGATCACTTCACCTGCAAGTTGACCTTTGCCGTGCATACCACCCTGGTCAACGCCACCCTCAACCACAGTCAATTCGCCTCGTTACGGATCAAGGACGCCATTGTCGATCAGTTCCGCAAACGTTTTGGCAAGCGCCCTGATGTGGATGCCATGCATCCCGACATCCGCATCAATCTCCATGTCCAGGGAACCGACGCCTCGTTGTCACTAGACCTCTCGGGTGAGAGCCTGCACCGGCGCGGCTACCGCACCGGTGGGGGCGAAGCGCCGCTCAAGGAAACTCTGGCGGCCGCCATCGTTCAGCTCTCGGGCTGGCTGGAGCGGACCAGCGACGAACCTATTCTCCTGGATCCGATGTGCGGCGGCGGCACCCTGCTGATCGAGGCGGCCCTGATGCTCAGCAACAGTGCTCCCGGCCTGCTGCGCAAGACCTTTGGCTTCATGGCCTGGAACAAGCATGATCCGCAACTCTGGGAGCGGTTGGTGCAGGATGCCCTTGACCGCGAGAACCGTTCTATTCCTGAAATCTGGCCGCAGTTCATCGGATACGATGCAGATCCCAAGGTGGTGGCGGCGGCCCGGAAAAACGTGATTGCCGCCGGCCTGCGCGAGGTCATTGTCATCAAGCAGCGGCAACTGGCACGGTTGCAGAGTCCTGGTCCCAGTGGCTGCATCCTGACCAATCCTCCCTATGGCGAACGGCTGTCGGACAAGGAAGCGGTAAAATACCTCTACCGCTGCCTGGGCCGCACCTTCCGCGACCAGTTCAACGGCTGGACCCTGGGATTTTTTACTGCCAATCCCGATCTGGCGGAAATGACCGGCATCCGCTGGCAGGAACGGCACCGGCTCTTCAACGGCCCACTCAAGTGCCAGCTGTTGGTCGGCAGAGAAAGCCAGACAGAAGAAAAACCGCTGCACAGCTGGACGCTGACGCCGGTGGCAGCCAACAGCCCCGGCAGCGATTTTGCCAACCGGCTGATCAAAAACTGCACTGTTCTTCTGCCGTGGGCAAAGGAAGAGGGCATTACCTGCTTTCGCATCTACGACGGCGATATCCCGGAATACAATCTGGCGGTCGACCTCTATGAGGAGTGGATCCATGTCCAGGAATATGCGCCGCCGGCCACCATTGATCAGGAAAAAGCGGAGCAGCGCTTCAGCCTGGCCATGCAGGTGATCCGCCAGGTGTTTGATACCCCGCGCAGCCGGATTTTCATCAAAACGCGGCAAAAACAAAAAGGGGCGCAGCAGTACCAGAAAAGGCCAGGACCCGGGGCCCTGTACGAGGTGCGCGAGAATGGCGGCCGTTTCCTGGTCAACTTCACCGATTACCTCGACACCGGGCTCTTTCTCGACCACCGCATCACCAGGGCCCGCCTGGGGCAATTGGCGCAGGGCAAGACCTTTCTCAACCTATATGCCTACACCGGGACCGCCACAGTCTACGCCGCCATGGGCGGGGCCACCGCCACCGCCACCGTCGATATCTCCGAAACCTATCTCACCCGCGCCCAGGCCAATCTGGCGCTCAACGGTTTCGGCGGGCCGCTGCACCAGGTGTTCGAGGCCGATTGCATGGATTGGCTCAAGCACAATCGCGAGCGGTTCGGGCTGATTTTTGTTGACCCGCCCACCTTTTCCAACGCCCGGCACCGCAAGCAGACCTTTGATGTACAAAAGGATCACCCTGCCCTGCTCCGCCTGGCCATGCAGCGTCTGGCCAGGGACGGCATCCTGGTTTTTTCCTCCAATTTCCGCAAATTCAAGCTCGACGACTCACTCACGCACGACTTTGCGGTCCGGGAGATCAGCGACGAGACCGTGCCTTTCGATTTTCAGCGCAACCGCCGCATTCACCGCTGCTGGGAATTCCGGCACCTGGACCAGGTGGATGCACTTGCGGAGACAGCGGCATGATGTCCCTGCCGGCAGAAGAACTGGTCGAGATCGTTGACCGCGACAACACCCCCATCGGTGCGGTCACCCGCCGGATCATGCGACAACAGAACCTCATCCACCGGGCCTCGTACATCCTGGTGTTCAACCGTCAGGGCCAGCTGTTCATCCAAAAGCGCACGGCCACCAAGGATATCTATCCCGGCTACTGGGACCTGGCCGCCGGCGGGGTGGTGCAGGCAGGGGAAACCTATCTGGAATCGGCGGCGAGGGAGCTGCGGGAGGAACTGGGTGTCGCCGGGGGCAAACTCAAGCACCTGTTTGATCAATACTTCGAGGACGAGCACAACAAAGTATGGGGCCGGATTTTTACGTGCGTCCATAACGGACCGTTCACCCTCCAGGCAGAGGAGATCGACTACGGCCGGTTCATCCCCCTCTCTGAGATTGAAGCCCTGCACAGGTCCGAACCGGTCACGCCGGATGGCATGGCCCTACTCCGGCGGCTGCCGCTCTAACTAGCGAAAATCCGTTCAAGAAGCTTGCGCTCGTGCACCCTGCTTAAAGATCGAAGGTCATTCAAAAAGAAGAGGCCCGATGGATGTCTATGTAGCCCGGCAACCCATTTTCGATAGCCATCAGAAACTATTTGCTTACAGGCTGCTCATCGGCCAAGTATCCGGGTCCGGACTGGAGGAAACTAACGGCGACCGGGCCACCTCCAGCCTGCTTACCACAGCCTTTCTCACCGAAGGGATAGAAAAAATCGCCGGCAGCACCCCCTGTTTCATCAGTTTCACCGAAAACCTCCTCCTGCAACAGGTTGCCGCTGCCTTTCCCAAAAACAGGCTCATCATTGACATCCCTGCCGATGTCCCTGCCTCTGCGGAGGTACTGGAGGCCTGCCGAGCTCTCTCCCACCAGGGATACATCCTCGCGCTGGACGATTCTTTCTGCAAAAAGGAACGGTTGCCCCTGCTTGAGCTGGCCAATATCATCAAATTCGATTGTAAGGTGTCGACCTGGGGTGATATCGAACGGACCATGCACCGCTTGGCGCCCTTCAATCTGAAATTTCTTGCCGAAAGAGTGGAAAACTTCCAGGAATTGGAGACTGCTCAAAAGCTGGGGTTCAATTATTTCCAGGGGTATTTTTTCGCCTGCCCCCAATCCCTGCGGATCACCGAAGTCGCTTCGAACAAGGCCAACCTCCTCCGACTGCTCGCCGAAGTCAACAAACCGCAATTCACGATCATCAGCCTGGAACAGATCATTGCCGCAGATGTCGCCATTGCCTATAAACTGTTGCGCTATATCAACTCCGCTTTTTTCTCCCTGCTTCACCAGGTGGAGTCAATCCATCAGGCCATTGTCTATTTGGGGGAGCAGGAAATCAGGCGGTTCGTGACCCTGATGCTCATTGCGAAGTTGACGGTGGATACACCAGCGGAGCTGGTGCGGTTGTCGGTGATCAGGGCCCGCTTCTGCGAACTACTGGCCAGGGAGTGCCGAGACCAGGAGGATGCCTCCGAGTTGTTTCTCCTAGGGCTGTTTTCCCTGATCGACGCCCTCCTCGATGCGCCGATGGCCCTAATGATGGAAAAGCTGCCCCTCTCCGCTAGAGTCAAGGAGGCGCTGATCCTCCGCCAGGGCCCGTTCGCCCCTTTTCTCGACGCAGCCATCGCGTACGAACAGGGCCGCACCGAGGATTGCCTGATTGCTCTGGGCAAATTGCGGGTGCACCGGAACAAAGTCTACGATATCTATCTGGAAGCCATCAAATTCTCGACACTGCTCGATTGAGCGCGCATGAGCGCCTCGCTCTGACCGCAGCGCAGCTCACCCCTTCTGACCATCCGGTTCCCACAACCCGAATAACTGGCGGATACCCTCCGATGCCAATGTGGCCATGGCTGTGAACAGCTCCGGCTGGAAGGGAGCGCCCTCCGCCGTGGTCTGCACCTCGATCCAGCGGCCGTCTCGGCTCATCACAAAATTGGCATCGACATCAGCGGACGAGTCCTCGGCATAATCCAGGTCCAACACCGGACAACCGGCGACCACCCCGGCGCTGATGGCCGCCACCGGCAGGAGCGGCGGCATGACGGGCAGCTTGCCCTGCTCAACCATTGCGGCCAGCGCCATCCGCACGGCCAGGGCACCGCCGGTGATCGAAGCGCAGCGGGTGCCGCCGTCGGCGTTGAGCACATCACAATCAATGCGCAGGGTGTGTTCACCCAAAAGCCGCAAATCGACCATCATCCGCAGGCTCCGGCCGATCAGCCGCTGGATTTCATGGGTCCGCCCGGAAAGACCGGACACGGCTTCCCGCCGGCCCCGACTGTGGGTGGCGCAGGGCAGCATGCCATACTCGGCGGTTATCCAGCCCTGCGCCTTGTTCTTAAGAAAGGGTGGTACCTTATCCTCCACTGTCACGCCGCAGAGCACATGGGTCTGTCCCATCCGGATCAGTACCGAGCCTTCGGCATGGGCCTGCACGCCGTACTCGATGCTGACCGGGCGCAAACCGCCGGCCGGGCGATTACCGTTTCGCATAGTTCCTCCATCATTACATTATTGGGGTGGAAATGAGCAGCATGCCGCCAAGAAGCGGTTTGCTGGACTGGATTACAGGATTAGCTTACAGGATGATCAGGGTAATGCCGGGATTGGCGCGGTTGAGATCACGGTGTCCGGCTAAAAAAGGAAAGCGGCGGAGCAGGTGGCGACCGCGCCCGGAACGGCTCTCGAATTCCTCGCCGGGAACGATCTCCTTGATCCGGCCCTGCAGGCGAAGAAATTGCACCTGATGATGCACCGCCGCCTTAATGGCCCCACCTGTACCGCTGGAGCCGTAGCCGTGGATCAGGGTGAGGGCCTTGAACCCTTGATTACCGCTGGTCTTGATGACCACCTCCAGCCGGTCGAGCGCCTGCTGGACCAGGGGCATCCCCTCTTTCAAGTTCACCACCCGGTGCAACGGACCGGAGGCATAAGGGGTGCCGGCGCTGCATTCTGCCAGGCAAAAAGGGCACTGCGCCCTTCCGGGTTCGACCTCGTTGCCGCAGACCTCGCAGACCACATGCGTCATTGTTGTGTTTTCTCCGCTCGATATCGGCCACCAGGCCCTTACCGGCGGCGAACCTCGATCACCTCGGGCATCTGCAGAAGGTGCTGTTGCAGAACCTGCAGATGCTTGAGATTGACCACCTCAAGCAACACATCAAGCTCGGCGATGTTCTCCACGGTGGTGCGGGCGTTCAGTTCGACAATATCAGCATCGTCGGCGCTGATGGTGGAGCTGATTTCGGCCAACAGGCTTTTGCGGTTTTCCGCCCGAATCCGCAAAGCCGCGCGGTAACCAGCCTGTGGCGAACCGGACCAAGCAACCTCCAGCCAACGGGTCGGGTCAGTGGCCAACAGGTTTTGGCAATCGGCCTTATGGATGGAGATGCCGGAACCGGTGGTAATAAAGCCAAGAATGGCGTCGCCAGGAACCGGGCGGCAACACTGGCTGACCTTGACCAGCATGCCGTTGACTCCGTCAATTTCGATCACATTCCGCCGGGACGCACTATTGCGTTGTCCCTCGGCGGCACGCTGCGCCCGCTCAAGCATCTCTGCCATCCGCCGTTTCTCTTCGGCTTCACGAAACTCCTCGGGCTGCATCGTCCGCACCAGATGAGGCACCGTAATGGAACCGTTGCCCACCCGGATCAATAAATCCTCCAGCGATTGACAGTTGAGCTGTTTGAGGAGCAGACGCAGATGCCCGCTCTTCAGCAATCCTCGAAAATTGACATCATACTTTTTCAGTTCCCGTTCGCAGATCTCGCGGCCCAGCTTCAGGGAGCGTTCCTTTTCCTCGCGCCGGAGATATTGGCGGATTCGAGTCCGGGCCCTGCTGGTTTTGACCAGTTGCAGCCAGGCCCGGCGGGGATGCTGGTTTTTCTGAGTGAGAATCTCGACAATGTCGCCGCTTTGCAGCTCATGCTTGAGTTGCACGATCAACCCATTCACCTTCGCCCCAACGCAGGTGTCGCCAACCCTCGTATGAATAGCATACGCAAAATCGATCGGCGTGCTACCTCGTGGTAATTCGCGGACCTCGCCGGTGGGAGTCAGGGCAAAAACATCCGGCTCGAATAACTCGCCGCGCAGCGATTCCATGAACTCGCTCGGATCTTCCACCTCCTGCAGTGACTGCACCAGTCGCTGCAGATCCTTGAACAGGCGGGCATCACCGCTGGTGATCTTCTGTCCTTCCTTGTAGGCCCAGTGCGCGGCCACGCCTTCCTGGGCCACCCGGTCCATCTCCTCGGTGCGGATCTGAATTTCGATAAAATGACCGAGCGGGCCCGCCACCGTGGTGTGCAGCGACTGGTAGTTGTTCGACTTCGGCGCGCTGATCCAGTCCTTGATCCGGCCGGGCACCGGCGTCCAATCGGCGTGGACTGTTCCCAGTGCTTGATAGCATTCCTTGACGGTGCGGACAATAATGCGAAAGGCAACTTTGTCGTAGACCCGCTCCAGCGGAATCTTCTGGACGACGAGCTTCTTGTAGATCGAATAGATATGCTTGGGGCGGCCGATGATGCGGACCGGCTCGATTTTACTCGCCCTGAGTTTAGCATTCAGGATTTCGATAACCTGGTCAACATAGGCCTGACGTTCGGCCAGGGTATTCTCGAGATGGGCGGTCAGATCGGCATACTCAACCGGCCAGAGGTATTTGAAGGCCAGGTCCTCCAGCTCACGTTTGAGCCACTCGATACCGATCCGGCTGGCCAGGGGAGCGTACAGATCCATCGTCTCCCGCGCCTTGCCGCGCCGCTCCTCCTCATCGACCGCATCCAGGCAAAGCATGTCCTGGAGGCGATCGGCCAGCTTGACCAGGAGGACACGAATGTCCGCGCCGATGGCCAAAAGGAGCTTGCGGATGTTTTCCGCCTCGTGGGTCAGTTGGGAATTATAACGGACATTGGTGATTCTGGTGGCACCATGGACAATATTGGCGACAGACACCCCGAATTTTTTCTTGAGCTCGTCCTGGGTGGCGACGTTTTCCTTGATCACACCATGGAGCAGGCCGGCGACAATGGTGTCCAGGTCAAGCTTCATGGAGGCCAGAGTCGAGGCCACGGCCAGGAGATGGTCGACATAGGGCTCGCCATTGACATAGCGCTGTCCGGCATGGCGTTCACAGATGAACGTGTAGGCCTTGGTCAACGGGGCGAGATCAACCTCGTTGAGATAGGCCGAGGCCAGGGAAAGGAGCGGTTTAATGTCCGACATTGTGACTACTGGATCCTCAGGATGTAAAAGATCTCCTTATTGAGCGATTGACCATGGTCCAATTGTATACCTCCATCGCTCAGCATGGCCGATTGCTCATTGTTCCTTGCACAAAAGGGCCTGGCGAATAAGCTCCGCAATCTGCGCAACAGCTCCATCCAAGGGGAGAACCTCGGTCTCTCCTGTTTTGCGGGAACGCAGTTCCACCTTGCCCTCTTTCTCAAAGGTTTTACCCACGGTCAGCCGGTATGGAATGCCAAGGAGGTCCGCGTCGTTGAATTTGGAACCGGGCCGCTCATCGCGGTCATCATAGAGAACATCCAGTCCCTGGGCCCGGAGATCGTTGTACAGGCCTTCCGCCGCCCGGCACGAAGCCTCGTCCTTGGGGCCGAGATTGAGCACAATCACCTGGAAGGGGGCTAATGGTACCGGAAAAATGATTCCCTTGGCATCGTGATTCTGTTCGATTGCCGCCGCCACCACCCTGCTAACACCGATGCCATAGCACCCCATGATAAACGGTTTTTCCTGGCCGTCACTGTCCTGGAATGTGGCCTCCATAGCCTCGGAATAGTTGGTCCCGAGTTTAAAAATATGGCCTACCTCAATGCCTTCTTTAAGGCGCAGGCTACCGCCGCAGGCGGGGCAGCGGTCATCTGTCGCAATCTGCCGCAGGTCGCCAATCACATCTGGCTGGAAATCGCGGCTCGGGTTGACGCCGATGAGATGAAACCCTTTCTCGTTAGCCCCGGTGACCGCATTGACCATCTGCATCACCTCCTGATCCGCCACCATCCGCACCGCCAACCCGACCGGTCCGAGATAGCCGACAGGCAGGCGGAGTTGCTGCCAAACTTGGTCCTCGTCTAGCATCTCGACATCAGCCGCACCCAGCAGATTTTTCAATTTGACCGACTGCACCTCGCGGTCGCCGCGCACCAGGGCTGCCACTGGGACACCGTCGGCTAGATAGAACATGGTTTTGATCACATCGGCTATGCGAACCTTGAGAAACTCAACCACCTTATCCACCTTTTTGATGCCCGGTGTCGCCACCTTGGCAAGCTCTTCCTGGGCGATCTCCGCGAGTGTCGCTGGTTCCAGGGTGATGGCCGCCTTCTCGACATTGGCGGCATAGGGGCAGGCATCGCAGATCACCAAGGTATCCTCGCCCGTCTCAGCCAAGACCATGAATTCATGGGAAAACGAGCCGCCGATGGCACCACTGTCGGCCTCCACCGCCCGGAAATCTAACCCGCAACGCTCGAAAATGCGATGATAGGCCTGACGCATGATCTCATAACTGCGACTGGCACCGGCATTGTCGACGTCAAAGGAATAGGCGTCCTTCATCACGAACTCGCGGCCCCGCATCAAGCCGAAGCGTGGCCGGATCTCGTCCCGGAACTTGGTCTGAATCTGATACAAATTTATCGGCAGCTGGCGGTAGGATTGCAACTCGCGGCGGGCGATGTCGGTCACCACTTCTTCGTGGGTCGGTCCGAGGCAATAATCGCGATCATGCCGGTCCCGGAAGCGGAGCAGCTCCGGCCCATACTTTTTCCACCGGCCCGATTCCTGCCACAAATCTCCTGGCTGCACCATGGGCATGAGAATTTCCTGGGCACCGGCGCGATTCATCTCTTCCCGAACAATTCCGGTCACTTTCTGCAGCGCCAGAAATCCCATGGGCAAATAGGTGTACATCCCCGATGTCAGTTTGCGGATGAACCCGCCCCGCACCAGGAGCTGATGGCTGACGACCTCGGCCTCAGACGGGGTTTCTTTGGTAGTGGGCAATAGCATCTGTGAATAACGCATATCGAATTTCTCCGTTCATATAAAAACAGGGTGGTCAGAACTACGGCTGCGCTTGTTCAACCACTTGCTTTTCTTTCCGCTTCCAATTTTTCCAGTTCTTCCAGAAAAACCGGCAGCAGGTCCGCTTCCGCGACTTTCCTGTAGATTTCGCCTTTTTTAAAAATTATTCCGACACCGTGGCCACCGGCAATACCGATGTCGGCTTCCCTGGCTTCGCCCGGTCCATTGACCACACAGCCCATCACCGCTACCTTGAGAGGAGACTGCATGGTTTGCAGGCGCCGCTCCACCTTTTCGGCCAGCGAAAAAAGATCGATCCGGGTCCGGCCGCAGGTTGGGCAGGAGATCAACTCCGGTCCCCGTTCCCGGATGCGCAGCGAGCGCAGCAGTTCAAACCCGACCCGAATTTCCTCCACTGGATCACGGGTGAGCGATATTCTGAACGTGTCGCCAATGCCCTCAGATAAAAGAATACCCAAGGCCACGCTGGACTTGACCGTACCGGCAATAAGTCCACCCGCCTCGGTTACCCCGAGGTGCAGGGGGTAGTCGGTTTTGTCCGCCAGCAAGCGATAGCCGGCAATGGTAGTCAGGGTATCCGAGGATTTGATCGAGATCTTTATATCGAAAAAGCCCTGCTCCTCCAGCAGCCGAACATTGCCAAGCGCACTTTCTATCAGGGCATCCGGCCGTTCCGGGGTTGGATAGCCATGGCGGGCGAGCAGGTCTTTTTCGATGGAACCGGAATTGACGCCAACCCGGATCGGTACGCGGTGCTGCTTCGCGGCAGCCACCACCCGGGCGAGCTTCTCCGGACCACCGAGATTGCCGGGGTTGATGCGGATTCCGTGCGCACCTTGCTCCATGGCCGCCACAGCCAGACGCGCATCGAAATGAATATCGGCAATCAAGGGAATGGCAATCTGCTCTCGAATGCGGGCAAGAGCCTGGGCCGCCGCCATGTCCGGGACCGCCACCCGGATGATTTCGCAGCCGGCCTGCTCCAACTCCTGAATTTGCCGGACCGTGGCCTCGACATCATCGGTCATGGTATTGGTCATCGACTGGACCGCAATAGGTGCGCCGCCGCCGATGGCCACCGGCCCGACATGAATCTGACGAGTTCTTCTCCGCGTGATCATAGCGCTCCCTGCGTCTCCCCATTCATCCTGCGCAGATTTAACTCCGCCTCGGAAGCACGGACATAAAGGGGGACAATTTCCCCACCACCATCACTTGTTCCGCTTACCAGCAACTGACCACCGCAGAAACCAATCATCGCCGCCCTAGGATGCAGAAACCCTGCCGATGTTACTCGTGCCAACGGGTGGGTGATAAGGTGGGTTCGACAGGCTTGGAGGCCAGGGCCGACGATCAGGGTCGGCTCGTGGATGTGCTGGGCAAGCTCCTCTGGCCTGAGAACAAGAAACCGGCTGTCCCGCTGATAGCAGCCCTCTTCGGGTCGATACAAGGCAGCGTACACCTGTTGTTTTCGAGCATCAAGCACACAGCAGAGAGGCAGGTCGACCGGAGGCACCTGGGCAGCCAGGCCGTCAAGCGTTGGAACCCCCAAGAGGGGAAGCCCCGCTGCCATGGCCATCCCTTTCGCCGCGGCCATCCCGATCCGCAACCCGGTAAAGGAACCGGGACCCGAACTGACAGCCACTCCGTCCAGTTCCTTCCATCCTATGCCAGTCGCTGCCATTATGGCGGCAACCGATCCCAGCAGACGGCGGGAGTGGGTGATCTCGGGCTGCAGGGTGTATTCAGCCAGAATCCTCCCGGCCGCTCCGGCTCCACGGGTCAGGGCTACGCCACCGCAGCCGGTCGCCGTCTCAATCGCCAGGATCAGGACATCAGCCATCGTTTGACCAGGCGGAGGATGTCGTTATAAAAAACAAACACCATGAGGGTGCCCAGGATGGCGATGCCGATTTTCTGGCTGATTTCCATGGTCCGGTCGCTCAAGGGTCTGCGGCGAATGGCTTCCAACGAGAGAAAAACCAAGTGGCCGCCATCGAGCACCGGAATGGGCAGCAGGTTGAGAATGCCGAGGTTGACGCTCAACAGCCCCATGAAATAGAGCAGATTCATCCACCCCGCCTCCATCTGCTGCCCCGCCAATTCTGCAATTCTGATCGGTCCGCCCAGTTCACTGGCTGGTATGATCTGTTGGATCATCTTGATAATACCCATCACCGTCAGATACCCGAGATTCCAGGTCTGTATGAGGGCCGCTTCGCACGATTCGCCGATAGTGGCGTCCTTGTAGCGGATTTCGTCACTGCGCACAATGCCCAGCATGTACCGCTCGCCAACCTCCTCGCCGAACAGGTTCTTCATCTTTTGCATGGTGGGCTTGGCAGTAACGGTCAGTTCCTGCCCCTGACGGTCAAGAACCAGCGTCACTTCCTGTCCACGGCTGTCTTTGATGCTTTCGGAAACATCGGTCCAGGAGGTGACCGGCTTGCCGTTAATGGTGCGGACCACGTCGCCAGCCTTGATGCCCACCTGCTCGGCCACCGAACCGGCGGTCACTTCGCCGATTTTAGTCGAATCCACGGGCTCGGGCATGCCGGCAATGACGAACATGAAGAAAAAGAGCACCACCGCGAACAGAAGGTTGAACAGAGGGCCACCGAAAACGATGCCAAATCGTTGCCAGATCTTTTTGTGGGAAAACGAACGGTGCTGCTCTTCCGGACGAACCTCTTCTCCCTGCTGCTCGCCATACATTTTGACGTATCCACCCAAGGGGAAGGCGCTGATCAGATACTCGGTCTCCCCCCATTGCCGGCTGACGAGTTTATTGCCAAAGCCGAGAGAGAATTTCAACACCCGCACTCCGCAGGCTTTAGCCAATAAAAAATGGCCCAGTTCATGAACAAAAATTAGGACGCCGAGAACAAGAATGAAGGACAGGAGAGAATTCATGTATATCAAGAGAGATAGAGGCGAAAAAAGATAAAAGAAGTGTTTGGGGCCAACAGTCGTTATTGTGTTTAAGCGGCGCAGATTTCCCGTTCGGCCACTGCCCGAGCCTCCAGGTCTGCCGCAAGGATGGCCTGGAGATCCAGCTCGTCACCTTGGGTGGTCGTTCTCAAGGCCACAGCCACTATTGCCGCGATTTGGGTGAACCCGATTCTACCGGTAAGGAAGGCCTCCACGGCGACTTCGTTAGCCGCGTTAAGCGCAGCCGGTTTCACCCCGCCCATGGCCAGAGCCTCGTAGGCCATGCGCAAAGAGGGAAAGCGATCGTGATCAGGTCGTTCAAAAGCCAGCCCACCGCATTGCGCCAGGTTTAGACGGGACAGACCCAGCTCAAGCCGTTCCGGGAAAGAAAGCGCATAGGCAATGGGAATACGCATGTCCGGTATGCCCAATTGGGCCACTACCGAGCCGTCCCGGTATTCAACCAGGGAATGGACGATCGATTGCGGGTGGACTACTACCTCAATCTGTTCTGGAGGAACGTCAAAAAGCCAACGAGCCTCGATCACCTCCAGGCCTTTGTTCATCAATGTGGCTGAATCAATAGAAATTTTTCGTCCCATGGCCCAGTTGGGATGAGCCAGGGCCTGGTCTGGCGCAGCGGCGGTCAACGCCTCAATACTCCAGGTACGAAACGGTCCGCCGGAAGCGGTAAGAATAATCCGGGCCACATCTTCTCTGCGCCCTGCCTCCAGAGCCTGAAAAATGGCGCTGTGTTCAGAATCGATGGGCAACAGACGTACCCCATGCGCGCGGACCGCCTCCATGATTAGGCGTCCGGCCATGACCAGGGTTTCCTTGTTCGCCAGACCAAGGTCCTTGCCGGCACGGATGGCGGCAAGGGCAGGCAGCAGGCCGACCGAACCGACCACAGCTGAAACCACCATATCCGCTGAGGGTAAGGATGCCACCATGCAGTTGCCCTCCAGACCGGAGACAATCCGACAGCGGTAGGAAGGGGGCAGTTGTGCCGCCAACGCCTCTGCCACAGCGGGTTCACCCACGGAAACGCACTCCGGTTCGAATTCCAGAACCTGCGCCGCAAGCAGATCGACGCTTCGTCCCGCGGAGAGACCGACTATCCGGAACTGATCAGGAAACTGCCGCACCACCGCCAGCACGTTTTTACCAATCGAACCGGTGGACCCAAGCAGTGAAAGGGCCTTCATCACAAAATTCCAAAATGAAGCAGGTAATAGAGCACCGGAGCGGTGAGCAGGAGGCTGTCGATGCGGTCAAGTATGCCGCCGTGACCAAAAAGAATGGTTCCCGAATCCTTAACGCCAACCGATCGCTTGATCATCGATTCTGTCAAGTCGCCGGCAATACCGATGAGAATTAAAACAATCGCCACGAAAAAAAGGGCCACTGGATCGGCTTTTTCAGGAAACAAGAGATTGATGCCCTCGGCGACGGCGACTCCGACAATCAACCCGCCTACTCCGCCTGCCACTGTCTTCTTGGGACTGATCTGAGGGAAAATTTTTCGTCGGCCGAAGGTTTTGCCAACATAGTAGGCCCCGGTATCTGATCCGGCGACAATCCCGACCAGCATGGTCAGCCAGAACGCGCCCTGCGGCAGGAAGCGGATCAGGACGACATGGGCTATGCACAGTGAAATATAGATACAGGCAAGTCCGCTGCAACTCGCATACTTCAACACATCATCCATGACGCCGTATCCCTGCAGTGCCACCGCCATGAGGACCAGCAGACTGGCAATCACTCCAGCCTGGACCGCGTCGCTATGACCGAAAAAGGCGGCTAAAACCGGCAAAAGACAGTAACCGATGGTTACAAGCAAACGCCAACCATGCAGCGAGGCCATGGTCATACGAAAAAATTCATGGAGGGCCACACCGGCGCCACCGGCAACTATGGCCCAGAACAGCTCGACAGGTCCCAAGAATAGCAGGAGGAGCCATCCTCCGGCCATTACAATTCCAGGGATAACACGGCTCATCAGTCTTTCTCCGCCATCAGTTGCGCGCCGACCTTGCCGAATCTGCGTTGTCTGCGGTTGAAGGTATGTATTGCCTCAAGGAACTGGCCTTTTTTGAAATCAGGCCATCGTGTTTCGGTGAAATAGAGTTCGGCGTAGGAGGATTGCCAGAGAAGAAAATTCGACAGGCGATGCTCGCCGCCGGTGCGAATCAACAAATCCGGGTCTGGTTGACCTGCGGTGAACAGATGCTCGCTGATTGTGGCCTCGGAAAGAGTTTGCCAGTCAAGGGTGCCATCCAGGCATTGTTTGGCCATTTCCCTGAACGCGTGCACCAGTTCGCTCCGAGCCCCGTAGCTCAAGGCAAGATTCAACGTCATGCTTTGACACGATCGGGTCTCGTCTATGGTTTGGCTGAGAACTGTTCGCACATCATCGGGTAAGCGGGCTAACTCACCAAGACAGCGCAGACGAATGTCATTCCGCAACATGGTACGCAACTCCGACTGGAGGTAGTTTTTCAGCAAACCCATCAGCCCGCTCACCTCGCTGGAAGGGCGGTTCCAGTTCTCGGTTGAAAAAGCGTACAGGGTAAGCACCTCTATACCGATCTCGCGGGATGTCTCAACGATCTCCCGAACAGAATCCACGCCTGCCTTATGCCCAAACAATCGAGGACGAAGCCGTTCTTCGGCCCAGCGTCCGTTGCCGTCCATAATGATGGCTACATGACGGGGAACGGGGGTATGTGAATCATGGTTAACCACAATTACCGGAGATAAGAGGGGCGCTAAACCGCCATCACTTCCTTTTCCTTTCCTCCGGTAATGTCGTCGATCTGGCTGATATATCCGTCGGTCACTTTTTGCGCTTCTTCCTGCAACCGGAACATTTCATCCTCGGATATCTCCTTGTCCTTCTTCAGCTTTTTCAATGCTTCATTGGTATCACGACGAACATTCCGGAGAGCGACTTTATATTCCTCGCCGATTTTCTTGACCTGCTTAACCAGCTCTTTCCGGCGCTCGCCAGTCAGTGGCGGGATGGTCAACCGAACGACATTACCATCACTCTGTGGAGTAAGGCCTATTCCGGAACCGAGGATTGCCTTTTCGATGGCTGGCAGGAGTTGCGGATCCCAAGGCTTGATGGCGATCATGTTGTTCTCGGGAATCGTCATGGTCCCGACTTGGTCCATAACCATCTGCGAACCGTATGCATTTACCTTAATGCCGTCGAGCAGAGAAAGCGATGCCCTGCCAGTCCTAATTTTCACCAATTCCCGCTTCAGGGCATCAATACTTGACGCCATTTTTTCTTTCAGCTGATCAATGATTGCGTTTGTCATAGCATCCTCGCGGCATCCTATGCCGTGCTCGATAAATTGTACGAGCTAAATGTCAATCGCCCGTATCCGTATAAAATAGGAGGAAAGTGCGCACTCAATTGGCAATCAGTGTGCCGACGTCCTCTCCCATGACCGCCTTGACGATATTGCCGGGTTTGGTCATGTCAAAGACAAAAATCGGCAGATTATTGTCCCGTGCAAGAGAAATGCCCGCAGCGTCCATAATCCGGAGATCGTCGCGCAGGACAGTTGAATAGGTCAGTGTATGGTATCGAACAGCGTTAGCGTCTTTTTCCGGATCACGATCATAAACGCCGTCAACCCTGGTGGCTTTCATGATTACATCAGCCTTAATTTCCAGGGCTCGTAAGACAGCGGCGGTGTCAGTGGTAAAATACGGGTTACCTGTTCCAGCCGCAAAGATGACAATCCTTTTATGCTCCATATGTTCTATTGCCTTCAATCGTTCATATGGTTCACAGACATTCAGCATCGTGATGGCCGACATGACCCTGGCGGGGATTCCCAAACTTTCCAGTCCATCCTGTACGGCCAAGGAATTCATCACTGTGCCAAGCATGCCCATATTATCCGCGGAGCTCCGGTCCATACCGCTAGCGGCCCCAGCAACTCCACGAAAAATATTTCCAGCGCCAACCACAAGGCCCAGTTCGATTTTGAGATTATGCAGAGCCTGAATTTCTTGAGATAAAAATTTAATTATCTCAGTACTTATGCCATAGGCCCTCTCACCCATCAGTGCTTCGCCACTGATTTTCAAGAGTACTCGCTTAAATTTCATCCTGCCGCCCCCGTGCGACTCATTCGTAACCAGATAGAGAGACGGATAAAAAAAATACTTTACCAGTTCAAATCGTCAAAACCTGATTTCAGCCTATCTGGAACCGGGCGAATTTCTTGATCGAAATATTTTCACCCATTTTTGCCACCAGCTCATTCAGCAAATCTTGAACATTCAAGTCAGGATTTTTGACATATTTTTGTTCCATTAAACAAATTTCAGCGAGGTATTTCTCAACCTTGCCGGCTACAATCTTATCAATAATCTGCTGAGGCTTTCCCGATTCCAAGGCCTGATTGACATAAATATCCTTTTCTCGCTGCAGGATTTCAGCCGGCACCTCGTCCCGATTGACTGCTACCGGGTTGGCGGCTGCGATATGCATGGCGACATTCTTAGCAAAAGCCTTAAAATCATCTGTTTTGGCAACGAAATCGGTCTCACAACCGACTTCCACCATCACGCCAAGCTTACCTCCGGCATGAATGTAGGATTCAACGACGCCCTCCTTAGTCTCTCTTCCGGCCCGCTTGGCAGCAACCGCCAATCCCTTTTGCCGTAACAAATCGATAGCTTTCTCCATATCGCCCGCAGTCTCGGTCAACGCCTTCTTGCAGTCCATCATTCCGGCATTAGTCTTATCCCGCAGTTCTTTCACCATCTGGCTTGTAATAGTCACGATACCTCTCCTTTCAGCTAGAAACTGATTTCCTGCAAAACAAATAAAAGTTTCAGCAAGACATGGTTGAACCGGCAAAAATACGAGTTTTTTGCCGGTTCAAAACAAAACGGTTGTCACCCTATAATAACGTCGCCCTTATTCCTCGTCCATTTTTGCAGCCAACTCCTCCTCCGTCCCACCGGTCATGGCTACTTCCAGGTCATCAACATTGGGCTCCGCCTCCTCTCCTCGACGAGCCTTGCCTTCAAGGACAGCTTCAGCCATCATCGAGGTGATCAACTTAATGGCGCGGATAGCATCGTCATTACCAGGAATGACAAAATCCACACCTTCAGGATCGCAGTTCGTGTCGGTGAGGGCGATAACCGGAATACCGAGTTTATTGGCCTCACCAACACCGATATCTTCCTTTTTCGGATCAACGACAAAAAGAATATCTGGGAGACTGCGCATGTTCTTGATGCCCCCAATATTACGATCGAGCTTGATTCGCTCTTTTTCCATTTGCAAGATTTCTTTTTTAGGAAAACGATTGATCGAACCGTCAGCCTGCATGGCCTCAATTTTTTTAAGTCGATCTACGGAATGCTTGATAGTCTGAAAATTGGTCAACATACCGCCAAGCCAACGGTGATTAATATAAAACATGCCGCACCGTTCAGCTTCTTCCTTGGCAATGACCTGTCCTTGTCTTTTTGTGCAGACAAAAAGAACCGATCCTCCATTGCCGACGGCGTCAACCATGGCATGGTATGCTTTTTTGAACAATTTCATGGTAATATCAAGATTGACAATATAAATGCCGTTCCGAGGACCGTAGATATAAGGTTTCATCTTGGGGTTCCAACGTCTGGTTTGATGACCAAAATGAAGCCCAGCCTCGAGCATTTGCCGCATAGTTACTGCTGCCATGTAATAATTCTCCTGAGTTTTGGTTAATCCTCCATCCCGCAGCCAATTCCACAAAAAAATGGAACACCAAAGAGCTGTTGAAAGGGATGTGTGTAGTTTGGGGCAACATGTATCACAAGTGCCCCTTCGCGTGAACAAAGATTAGTAACTTATCACGCTAAGCCGTGAATTTCAAGTTCAGCTTATCTCTTCCGAAATTCCTTGAAAATATTATGACCAAAAAAAAATGCTATTTCTTGGTCATTTTTTTGCGACCCCCCAAAATAAATTCGAGCCAATCAAAGCCAAACCGCAACAGCGCGCCATCATCTTTAGAAATACGTCGCCGATCGTCTTTGTGCAGCTTGAAGTCGTTTACGAGGTTATGTTTTTCCGCATAACTCCGGAATGCATCAATATTATAACAAACCATAAATGCTAGTTGCTGATATGGACCAGCTTTTCCCTCTCCTGCCCATGGATTGGTGGCGAAAAATGCATCCAATTCCGCCCAAAAATCATTGTACTGATTACACTCATAAAGCATCTGGTCTCGCTCCCACTGGCTGAGAGAGTAATCCCGATCTTCAAAATGTCCCTTACAATACGGATGATGTGTCATAAAATAATGAATCTTCAACCCCTGCCCCAGCCCGGTCTGTTCAACCCCACGTTCAAGAGGGTATGTCCGGCAGGCTGAAGGACGATTTTTATACACCCCACACCCTTCTTCCTCGAGAAAAGGGCATGAACGCTCTACATTTCCGAGCATATTCAATTGCAATCCTGGGAAAAAAGGATGACTCCCTTCGCAAAGATGAGTGTACTTATGCAGAAAATCAGATGAGTGAATGTTCAGTTGATTTTTCAACAAAATGACATCGTAAGGGAACAATAGCAAGTCGACATTTCGACAACAGGAGAGGAAACAACTGACCCCAGGATGACAGTGAAACCGAAAGGTTCTGTCATTTATCTTTGTGCGATCGTGCGGCAGATACTGCTTAAATTCCATCACAGTTCAATTTATGGTTAGTAAAAAAAAAGCTGGCATGAAAATTCTCATGCCAGCTTGAACTCAATTGAGTTTAAAGCGAATTATTGCTCTTGCTCAGCCTTAACCTCGCTTACGGCCTCCTTGTACTCGACCAGTTCAAGTATGGCCATAGGTGCAGCATCACCGAGTCGTGTTCCTGTCCGAATAATGCGGGTATAACCGCCGTTTCGCTCTGCATACTGGCTGCTTAATTGATCAAAAAGTTTCGCGACAACGCTTTTTGAACGAATGTATGACATTGCTTGCCGTCGAGCATGCAGATCTCCTTTCTTCCCCAAAGTGATCATCTGTTCAGTGACAATACGAGCTTCTTTAGCCTTTGCCACAGTCGTAACGATTCGTTCCTGATCGAGCAACGAGGTTACCATATTGCGCAGCATTGCATCTCTATGTGAAGATGTTCGGCCAAGTCTACGGCCAGTTTTTCTATGTCTCATGGTCTATCCTTTCGTCTTTAGCAAGAATTATCCTTAAGCAGGGCTTACAAGACTACTCTTCCAGTTTTTCTTCACGCTTTTCAGGCAGCATCCAACCGTCGTACTTCATACCCAAGGTGAGATTATGTTCAGACAGCAATGCTTTAATCTCATTTAATGATTTTCGGCCAAAATTTTTCGTTTTCAACATCTCGGCATCAGTTTTGTTAACAAGTTGCCCTATATATTGAATCTGTGCATTTTTGAGGCAATTAGCGGACCGAACAGACAACTCGAGATCTTCAACGTTCTTATCGAGAAAAGGAGGATAGGCTTTTCCGTCGTCGTCATTATCGGAATTATCAGGAGCTTTAGCGATTTCTTCGTTAAAATTAATAAAAATGGTCATCTGCTCTTTCAAAATCTTGGCAGCATAGGCGAGCGCATTTTGAGGTTCAACACTCCCATCAGTTTCAATCTCCATCGTGAGGCGATCATAATCAGTTTGCTGCCCAACGCGGGCTTGACTAACTACGTATTGCACTCTCATAATGGGAGAAAAAGCAGAATCAATTGGAATGACACCAATAGGTTGACCTTCTTTTTTATTGTACTCCGCAGGGATATATCCCTTTCCCCAATGAACTTCAAGTTCGGCCCGGAAGGTTGTTTCACTTGTTATCGAACAGATAACAAGTTCAGGATTCATAACCTCAACATAGGCTCCGCCATTGATATCGCCAGCGAGAACTTTACCTGGACCCGTTTTTTCTATAAAAACAATGCGAGATTCCGGACCACTTAGCCTCAGACGAACTTGCTTTAAGTTAAGAATAATTTCAGCAACATCCTCATGCACTCCGTTTACTGTGGTGAATTCATGAAGAGCGTCATTCAATCTGACGGATGTGATTGCAGCCCCTCTGATGGAGGAAAGCATAATTCGACGAAGCGAATTACCAATAGTAGTAGCGAATCCTCTCTCCAAAGGCTGGCAAACAAACTTACCATAACGATTGGTAAGTGAGCCTTCATCGACTTCAAGCTTCTCTGGAGCGATAAGGGTGTGCCAATTATTGTAAAAGGGATTTTCATCCCGAAATTCAGGTGCCATGCAATACCTAACGATAAAAGTTACTTGGAATACAACTCGACAATGAGCTGTTCCTGAATTGGCATCGTTATTTCATCACGGTTTGGCAATGCTTTAACAACACATTGAAATTTTGTATGATCGAGCTCAAGCCAGCTTGGCAATCCTCTGCGTGCTGCTCCTTCAATATTGTCTGCTATGACAGCATTTTTAAGGTTTTTTTCTTTCAAAATGATAACATCACCAGACTTCACCTGATAAGAAGGTATATTGATTTTTTTACCATTTATGGTGAATAAATTGTGCCGAACCATCTGCCGAGCCTGATCGCGTGAACTCGCAAAGCCTGATCTATAAAGAGTGTTATCAAGTCGTCGCTCGAGCATAATAAGCAAAATTTCACCAGTTACGCCTTTTGCTTTATCAGCTTTTTCAAAATAGCGCCGGAATTGTGCTTCAAGCATACCATACATTTGCTTGACCTTTTGCTTCTCGCGGAGCTGAACTGCATAATCAGAAACCTTACGGAATTTATTCTGCCCATGCTGTCCAGGAGCAAATGAACGTCTTTCAAAAGCACATTTATCCGAATAACAACGATCTCCCTTAAGAAACATTTTAAGGTTCTCTCGTCTACAAAGCCTGCAGGATGCTCCTGTATATCTAGCCAACTTATACCTCCAATAATTGCCTTGAACTACTAAATAGGCATAAACAACGAATATGACAGTGATGATTAGACACGTCTTCTCTTAGGGGGCTTACAACCATTATGGGGAAGCGGTGTAACGTCTATAATGCGGCTTACGTCCAAATCAACAGTAGTCAGAGCCCTTAAAGCAGCTTCGCGACCAGGTCCGGGGCCTTTTACCCGAACCTCGACTTTTCGTAGTCCATGCTCTTTTGCTTTAGCAACTGCGTCAGTTAGCGCATTCTGAGCGGCAAATGGTGTAGATTTCCTCGAACCTTTAAAGCCGAGCACGCCTGCACTCGCCCAGGACAAAGTATTTCCGTGTCGGTCAGAGACAGTCACAACAGTATTATTGAAGGTAGAATAGATAAAGACGATCCCCTCAGGGACATTCTTTTTATCTTTTTTCTTAACTTTTACGTTAGCCTTGCCTGCTTTTGCCATAATCGCTCCCGATTCCCGTCAACTCCAGGAAACTATATTATAAATATATTGCTATTTTTTCCTAACAGCGGCCCCACGACGAGGACCTTTTCGTGTACGGGCATTTGTTTTAGTTCTCTGCCCGTTGACAGGTAAACCTCTACGGTGCCTTCGTCCTCGGTAACAACCCAAGTCCATGAGACGTTTAATGTCTAATGACACTTCCCTTCTCCGGTCACCCTCGACGACAAAATCATTTTCGATTATGGTTCGAACCCGGTTAACATCATCTACGCTCAAGTCATCACTATTCATTTGATAAGGCAGATCCGCCTTGTCAAGAATTTGGCGAGCAGTCGTTAAACCAATGCCATAAATATATGTCAACGCTCGATCCATGTGTTTATTGCGTGGTAAATCCACACCAGCTATACGTGCCAAATTCGTGCTCCTTTATCGGAAACTTGCTAAAATTTTAAACAAGAAAAGTTATCCTTGTCGTTGCTTGTGTTTCTTATTCGCACAAGCGACCCTAACAACCCCTTTGCGTTTTAAAATCTTGCATTCGCTGCATATTTTCTTGACCGATGACCGAACCTTCATAACTTACCCCAGACAGTTTTAATTATTTTTTCCCCTTTCCGCCTTTAGCGCGAAAAGTTACCCTGCCTCTAGTTAAATCGTAAGGAGACAGTTCTACAGTCACCCGATCCCCTGGAAGGATTTTAATGTAATGCATGCGCATTTTTCCGGAGATATGAGCGAGCACCTTATGCCCATTATCCAATTCAACTTGAAACATGGCATTGGGCAACGGCTCAATAATAGTGCCCTCGACCTCAATGGCCTCTTCTTTTGCCATAGATTTTGATACCTCTGATCAATCGAACAAAAAGTGTAATATATATCGAATTACGATTTTTTTTCAAGCTTTTTTATAAGCTACCAATAAAACCTATCGAATACAGTTCCTCTTACTAAGGATTTCGGGACCTTTTGGGGTAACTGCAATAGAATGTTCAAAATGGGCAGATGGCTTTCGATCTGCTGTCACAACCGTCCATTGATCATTAAGAATTTTAACCTTGGCAACACCCAAATTCACCATCGGCTCAATAGCCAACACCATTCCTTCTAAAATCCTAGGAGATGCCTGTCGTTGAACATAATTTGGAATTTCAGGTGGCTCATGGAGACTCGATCCTATCCCGTGGCCGACAAATTGACGGACAACTGAAAATCCATGTTCTTCAGTATAGTTTTGTATGGCTCGGGAAATATCAGAAATCCGATTACCAACTTTTGCCTGTTCAATTCCTTTATCAAGGGCACTTTTTGTAACTTCGACCAAAAGAGCTATTTGAGGATCGACAATACCTACCGCAACAGTGATAGCGGCATCTCCATAAAATCCTTTGTATCGAGCGCCAAAATCAAGCGAAACGATGTCACCTTGGTGAAGGATTTTCTTTTTAGAAGGTATTCCATGAACCACTTCTTCGTTCACTGACGCGCAAAGACTGGCAGGAAAACCTTTGTATCCTTTAAATGCAGGATCAGCATGTTGATCGTAACAGTATTCCTCTGCCAACCGATCTAATTCAAAGGTTGATATACCTTCAACTATTTTAGATTCAAGCAAATCAAGAACACCAGATACTATCTGGTTTGCCTGAAAAAGTAATGCGATCTCTTCAGATGTTTTTATCGTGATTGCTTCTCCAGAATGGCTATTTATCACAACAGTTTCAGCGCCTTCCTTTAATACGTCCTGCTTTCATAAATCCATCATAGTTCCGCATAACAAGATGCGACTCAATTTGCGAGATAGTATCGATAGCAACGCCTACTACAATAAGTAGTGCTGTTCCGCCAAAGTAAAATGGAACATTGAGTCTCTCGATAAGGATTGTCGGCATTACACAAACAAGGCTAAGATATAGTGCCCCAACAACAGTAAGGCGAACTAGAGCTTTATCAAGAAATTCGGCAGTCTTTTTTCCAGGCCTAATACCAGGAATAAAACCACCATTTTTTTTAAGATTTTCAGCGACATCATCAGGTTTAAATGTAACGGCAGTGTAAAAAAAACAAAAGAAAACAATCATGCCGACAAACATAATGTAGTAATAAATTGTTCCTGGTGAAAGAGCAGCAGAAGCTTGTTGCACCCAATCAACTTTAATAAAAGATCCAATCGTTGCAGGAAACATCATAATAGATGAAGCAAAAATGGGAGGTATAACACCAGACACATTTATTTTTAAAGGTAAATGTGAAGCTTGGCCACCGTATACTCTTCTACCGACCACTCTTTTCGCATATTGTATCGGAATACGTCTTTGTGAAGTTTCTATAAAAATAATGAATCCTACAACAAAAAACATCATCAATACGATAACAGGCAAAAAAATCAGAGAAAGCTCACCAGATTTAATGAGTTCAATTGTGTTTCCAACTGCGGCTGGCATTCGAGCTACAATTCCAGAAAAGATGATCATCGAAATACCATTACCTATACCTCGCTCGGTCATCTGTTCACCAAGCCACATGATGAATGCAGTTCCTGAAGTCAAGGTAAGAACGGTCATCAATTTAAATTGCAGACTAGGATCGATAACGATGGGCACTCCATTAGGGCTAGTCATTCCCTCTAATCCTGCAGCAATGAAAAAGCCCTGGATAATGGAAAGGACAACTGTTCCGTATCGAGTATATTTGGTGATTGTCCTTCTTCCGGATTCACCTTCTTTAGATAAAGATTCGAGTTGAGGTACGACGACGGTAAGTAGCTGGATGATAATAGATGCCGAAATATACGGCATGATGCCCAAAGCGAAAATTGAGAAGTTCTCTAACGCACCACCGGAAAACATATTAAACATGCCAAACAGGGTGCTCGCATTTTTTTCAAAGAAAGCAGCAAGCGCTTCACCATTAATACCTGGAGTGGGGATCTGCACACCCATTCTATAGACCAAAAGCATCAAGAGAGTGAAAATCACTCTCTTGCGTAACTCCGGTATACTGGCAGCGCTGACTAAACCGCTCATCCGTTACTCCTCAATTGATCCACCAGCTGCAACAATTTTTTCTTTAGCCCCTTGGCTGACTTTATCAATCCTGATGGTCAAAGATTTAGTAATGTCGCCGTTTGCCAAAATCTTTATCGGGCCGTCTTTCTTGACAAATCCTGCAGTAACTAAAGCGACATAATCGACGACAGTCCCTGCATCAAAGGTATTTAATTGGTCAAGTGATATAAGATTATAATTCTTTTTGAAAATGTTTGTGAATCCTCTTTTGGGAAGACGGCGATGCAACGGCATCTGTCCACCCTCAAAACCAGGGCTTGCACTGTATCCTGAACGAGCACGTGCACCTTTATGACCTCGGGCCGCAGTCTTGCCACTTCCACTGCCTGGTCCGCGCCCAACCCGTTTTTTTGCCTTCCGAGCCCCTTCACTTGGAGCGAGATTGTTCAATGTGAGCATGAATTACCCCTCAATTTTAACAAGGTGCTGCACCTTAGATAACATACCACGCAATTCGACCGTATTTTTCCTAGTTACGGTCTTATACATTTTGGTGAGTCCAAGCCCAATTAGAGTAGCACGAATAGCTTCAGGGCTTCCGATATAGCTTTTAATCTGGGTGTAGGTAATTGTTTCTTTCATATTCATATTTTCCCGTATTGAGATGATTAAGCGACCATCTCTTCGACCCTTAGATTACGCAACCGTGCAATCTGTTCTGCTGTCCTCAATTTTCGTAACCCATCCAAGGTGGCTTTCACCAAATTGTGAGGGTTGTTCGAACCTAAGCATTTGGTCAGAATATTTTGTACACCTGCCGCCTCAAGGACAGCTCGAACCGCACCACCAGCGATGACACCAGTACCATCCGAAGCAGGCTTGAGCATGACACTACCAGACTTGAATTTGCCAATTATGTCATGGGGAATAGAAATTGGGGTTAAAGACACATTTTGCATATCTTTACGTGCTTGTTCAATTCCTTTCCGTATCGCTTCAGGAACCTGATTAGCTTTGCCGAGGCCATAGCCGACTTTCCCATTCCCATCACCAACCACGACGATGGCACTGAAACTAAATCGCCTACCACCCTTAACGACCTTTGCTACACGATTTATAAACACAATTTTTTCGATGAGCTCTTCCTGGATCCCTTCTTTCGCTCGTTTAAAATCAGCCAAGAAACACCCCCGTTCAATATATTTGATCGATTAACGATTTTAAAATAAAGGTCAAAATTGTAGGCCGCCTTCGCGGGCGCCTTCTGATAAAGCTTTTACTCTGCCATGGTAAAGATAGCCGCCACGATCGAATACAACTTTTTCGATTCCAACGGTTTTAGCCTTTTCGGCTATAATCAGACCTATTTTCTTCGCCTGCTCACACTTTCCGTTGAGTTCAGTACATTCAAAATTCTTATCATCAGTAGACATTGCAACTAAAGTCTTTTTCTGAACATCATCGATAAGTTGAACATAAATGTGACGGTTACTACGATATACACTCATCCGCGGCCTTTCTGCAGTTCCGAAGATTTTGACGCGAATTCTTTGAACCCGCTTCTTTCTCGCTGTAACTTTTGGATTCGTTTTAGCCATGATCGACCACTTTAAAGTTTAAATTATTTTTTACCGCCAGCTTTGCCGACTTTTCTAACAATATGTTCACCGGAATATCTAATTCCTTTACCTTTATAAGGTTCAGGCTTTCGAATCTCTCTGATTTTAGCTGCTGTCAAACCAACAAGTTCCTTGTCGATTCCTTGAACGGTAATGGAATTGTCTTTATCGACAATAGCCGTGATACCTTCAGGCAGTTTAAAATCCACAGCACTGGAATAGCCTACGCTCAAAGAAAGTGTTTGGTCTGCTATATTGGCGCGATAGCCAACGCCCTCAACCATTAATTTTTTGGAAAAACCTTGGTTAACACCATCAATCATATTACTAACAAGAGACCTGGTCATACCCCAAAAAGCCATGACTCGTTTGCTAGTTCCTTTTGGTGTACAGACAAGAGAGTTCGCTTCTTGTTGGATATCAATTTCAGGGCGAAAAGATCTTTCTAAAATACCTTTATTACCCGTCACCTTGATATTAGTCCCTTGTATTTCAACCTTAACACCAGATGGAATGGGTATAGGTTGCTTACCGATTCTGGACATTATTTTCTCCTTTTATCGAAAGACTATCGCTTTCACCAAATTTCACAAAGCAATTCACCGCCGATATTTTTTTGACGTGCTTCTTTATCTGTAACAATACCTTGAGAAGTCGTCAAAATGGCAACACCGAGTCCGCTCATCACTTTAGGTATTTTGTCACTCGGTTTATATTGCCGATGGCCAGGTTTGCTTACTCGTTTAATTCCAGTGATCACGCGTTCGTTATTAGCACCATATTTGAGTTCTATCTTGAGGGTTCCTTGAGGCCCCCCTTCAAGAATAGAGTATTCTGCAATATAGCCTTCACTTTTAAGTACTTTAGCGACACTGACTTTAAGCTTTGACAGTGGCATTTCAATTGAATTAAAATGCGATTTAGTGGCATTTCTAATTCTTGTTAGCATATCTGCCAACGGATCACTCATGGACATTGAAAATTCCTCATTCTTGAAATTAAAAGTACAAAAATGCAAAAACTATAGAGGCTACTACCAGCTTGATTTGGTAACACCGGTAATCAGGCCTTGCGAGGCCAACTTGCGGAAACATAATCTGCAAAGGCCAAATTTACGGTAATATGCACGCGATCTACCGCATAAAGGGCACCGGTTATAGGCACGTACAGAAAACTTTGGTTTGCGACTCGCCTTGGCAATGAGAGATTTTTTTGCCACAAATTCCTCCTAATAGCTAATTTAAGCTAACTAA
>Ga0074197_1001020_pt1 | contig 27328 bp, 18 predicted proteins | sample EPASupsiteSAE305_FD_64526 | JGI IMG/M metagenome (GOLD analysis project Ga0074197, IMG submission 64526) | Bioremediated contaminated groundwater microbial communities from EPA Superfund site, New Mexico - SAE3-05 reassembly with SPADES | ecosystem: Environmental > Aquatic > Deep subsurface >...
CGGGCTTCACCGCGGGAGTCTGGGCGTTGACCAGCAGCTTCCGGTATTCCTCTTTCTGGTCCGGTTCCAGCTTGTCCATCACCACTTCCGGCAGAGTTTCAAGAATCTGGTTTATCTGGGCTCTTATCTTTATAAGTTCCGAGCGTTCCTTCTTGATGCGGAGGGAGATGTCGCTGTATTCGCGGAGCAGGTCCGTGTATTGCTGGTCCTGGTCGCGCAGTACGGACTTGAGTTTCCTCTCCTGTTTCTCGTCGAGTCTGAGGCGCTCTATCAGGTCGCCCGCTATGGCTTCGTAGCTGGGTTTCGGAAAAGGCGGGGTTACGTCGTCGGAGAATTCCAGTCTGACCTTTTCCTCCGCTTTTTTCGCGTCTGCGATTGATGAGGCCGCGTTGGCCGATAAGGCCGAGGCGACCAGCACTGTCATTGCGTAGCTAAGAACCTTCATAAAGCCCTCTCTATCCTGTGTTTCAGAAAACGTGTCAACGGAACATTCGTCCGTATAATGATATTAGCAAATATGGGGGGAGGCTTGTGTCCGGCTCCGGCTTCCCTGCCGCCTGCTCCTCCGCGAGGCATTGATTTGGCCCAGATGACATCACGCGGGCCAATATTGTAGGATGGAAAAGACGGACAGTATATATATGATTAAAGCGGTACTCTTTGATTACGGCGGTACGCTCGACTCAAACGGCATCGCCTGGAAAGAGCATTTCCAGGAAGTTTACCTGAAGTGCCGGATAAGCGTTAAGCAGGAAGTGTTCGACCGCGCTTTTTACGACGCGGACGATTTTCTTCCAACCAGCCACAATTTGAAAGGCCTCGGCCTTGAGGAAACCCTTCGCCTCCAGATAGGCGATTTCCTCGTGAACCTGAATATGCGGTACGCGCAGGATACGCCCACCCGGGCGCTGTCGTTGTTCCTGTCGGACTGCCGCGCGTCTTTCGCCAAAAATATCCCGATTCTTGAAAAGCTCCGGCGGAAATACCGCCTCGGCATAGTGTCAAATTTCTACGGCAACCTCGCCGCGGTGCTTAAAAGCGAGGGGCTGGATAAATATTTCGACGCCGTGGCCGATTCAAGCGTAGTGGGCGTGACCAAGCCCGACCCCAAACTTTTTCTGCACGCTCTGGACCGCCTGGGCGCGTCTCCGGCCGAAGCCGTAATGGTGGGGGACAGCGTAAAGCGCGACATGGCCGGCGCGGCCGCTATGGGCATGCCGCACGCCCTTCTGTGGGGCGACCGCTTCGCCCATGGCAATCCAATACCCTGCTGCGGCAGGGACATCATCCTGAAGGATTTGTCGGAACTTCCAGACCGGATAGCCGCTCTCGACAAGGAAGGCGGCAAATGCTGAACGACAGGTTCGGCGGAATATTCGCGGCAGGCGAAGGCTCAAGGCTCCGGGAGGCCTATCCCGGCCTCATAAAACCGATGGTGCCGGTGGCGGGACGCCCGCTCATAGAGTGGACGGTCCGGCTGCTCATGTCCGCCGGCATAAAAGACATAGTCATACTCCTTAATTCCAAAGGCGCGCCGGCCCGGGAGCATCTCAAGCGCGCCGTTCCGGAGGCGCGTTTCGTTTTTCTGATGAAGGACACGGCCTCCTCTTACGAGAGCTTCCGCCTTGTCTCGCAGACCATCGCGGGGGAAGCCGACAGCTTCCTGCTGAGCACTGTCGACGCTTTTTACGAGCCTTCCGCCCTCCGTTCGTTCATTGAAGTCGCCGAAAACGGCGCCGCCGACGCCGTGCTGGGCGTTACGGCTGAAATCGAGGACGAAAAGCCCCTCTGGGCCGACCTTTCATCATCCGGCCGCATAGTGGCTCTCGGCGAGGAATGCCGGGAGAGGAAGTTCGCCACCAGCGGAGTGTATTACATGACGGCTGGCGTGGCGCAGGACATGCCTCCCGCTTCGACTTATACCGCGCTGCGCCAGTATCTCGGCAGTCTGGTGCGGGGCGGCGCGGCCGTTGACGGCGCGCTCATGCCGCACAGCGTGGACGTGGACGACGCGAAAGACATAGCTCTTGCCGAAAGATTTGTGAGGGAACATCTACCTGCTTAAAGGACTTGGCATGAAAAAAAGCGAGCATCTGAGGGTCTTGGCGGTTTTCCGGGAAGTCAGCAATTCTCCCAACCGCGAACATGACGACACCCTCATCCTCAAACTGGTGTGCGAGGAACTCTCCGCACTGGGCTGTGAAACCCATCTTATAGAGCCGTCCAGCCTCAAGTTTCAGAACCCGGAGGAGTGGGACGCTGTCATACCGATGTGCGAGAATCCGCCGCACATAAAGATAATTGAGGGCTGGAAGGACCAGGTGACCGTTCTCAATCCCATGAGCGCGGTGAAGAACTGCTACCGCGTCAACATGACGCCGCTCATGTCCGCCTGTCCCGGCATACATCCCCGCACCGAGCTCCGCAGCATGAAAGACCTGCCCGGCAGCAAGCCCTGCTTCGGGGAAGAGGGCATCTGGGTAAAGCGCGGGGACGTGCACAACACCTGCGACCATGACGTCGTCCGCATCGCCGACTGGAAGGAAGTCCACAAGGTAAAGGACGACTTCGCCACCCGTTCCATAAAGGACGTGGTGCTGCAGGAGCATATAGCAGGCGACGTGATAAAGTTTTACGGAGTAGGTCCCTATAAATGGTTCTCGTGGTTCTACCACAGGCCCCAGGATGTGGGCAATTACCGTTTCGACCCGGCCGTCCTTGAGGACTACGCCGGGCGCGTGGCCAAAGCCGTCGGGCTGGAAGTGTTCGGCGGCGACGCGATAGTCACGCCTGACAGCAGGATTTACATAATTGACATAAACAGCTGGCCGAGCTTCGCCCGCGTCCGGGATGAGGTCAAGACCCACATAGCCAAACATGTGGCCGCGCGCGCCAAAGCCGCCAGAAAGGAGAAATGATTAAATGAAAACAGCAGCTACCGCAAACGGCGTATCGACGGAAGACACTTTCAAGGCGGGCCCGAAGTCCCGCGAGATTTTCAGCGAGGAGCAGAAATACATAGCTCCCGGCGTGCAGCAGATAGGCCTGTTCTCCCAGATAGTCATGGAGCGCGGCGAGGGGCCGTACTTCATCGACGTGGACGGGAACAAATACCTCGATTTCTACGCCGGCGTCGGCGTGGCCAGCCTTGGTCACAGCCATCCCCGCTGGGTTAAGACCATGACGGAGCAGGTGGGCAAGATAGGCGTCGGCTCCTTCACCACCAAGCACCGCGCGGATTTCCTCAAAAAGCTCGCCTCCGTCACCCCGGGCGACCTTAACCGCTGCCAGCTTTACTCCGGCGGCTCGGAAGCCGTAGAGGCCGCCATGCGCCTCGCCAAGAGCTACACCCACAACTACGAGTTCGTGGGCTTCTGGGGCGGCTTCCACGGCAAGACCGTGGGCGCCGTCGGCCTGCTGGGCGACACCTTTAAGAACGACATCGGGCCCCTGCCCGCCGGCGTTTATCAGGTTCCGCATGCCTACTGCTACCGCTGCCCGTTCAAGACCACCTATCCGCAGTGCGGTCTGCTCTGCGCCGAGTTCGTCCGCAAGGCCCTTAAGCCGATGACCACCGGCCGCCTGGCCGCTTTCGTCCTCGAGCCCATACAGGGCACCAACGGCAACGTCATTCCTCCCGCCGGCTGGGTGAAAGCCATACACGAGATAGCCAAGGAGATGGGCGCGCTGCTCATCATAGACGAAATGATATGCGGTTTCGGCCGCACCGGCAAGATGTTCGGCATCGAGCACGAAGGCATAGTGCCCGATATCATAACCGTCGGCAAGGGCATAGCCTGCGGCTTCCCCGTGGCCGGCGTCATCTCCAACGAGAAGATAATCAATTCCAAGCCTTTCGCCAACCCGTCAGGCTCCTCGTCGAGCTACGGCGGCAACCCGCTGGCCGGCGCGGCGTGCGACGCCACCCTCAGCACCATCATCGACGAAAATCTGGTGGAGAACTCCCGCGTGGTCGGCGAATACATGCTGGGCAAGCTTAAGGAGATGCAGAACAAGTATTCCTTCATCGGCGACGTCCGCGGCCGCGGCCTCATGATAGGCGTGGAACTGGTGGCGGACCGCAAGACCAAGGAAGACCTGCCCAAGCACGTCAACCGCCAGCTCTTCGACGAATGCCTCAAGCGCGGACTCATGTCGATGTGCTACTCGCACACCATCCGCATCAATCCGCCTCTTGTCATCAACAAGGCCCAGGCGGACGAGGGTCTCGCCAAGCTGGACGAAGCCTTCGCGGCGATTTCCAAGAAGTTCGGGCTCAAGTAGGCGTATGCTGAAAGGGGCTATAGCCGGTTTCGGCGCGGTGGTGGAGAACGGGCATGTGCCCGCCTTCGCCGCGCACGCCGACTCCTTCCAGATAGCGGCGGTGGCGGACGCGGACCCGCGGCGGCGCGAGGCCGCCGCGAGGATTTATCCCGCCGCCAACCTCTATGCCTCGCTGGAAGAGCTTCTCGCGGGGGAAAAGCGGCTGGATTTCGTGGACATAGCCACGCCGCCTTTCCTTCATGAAAAGCAGGCGGCGATGGTTCTGGGCAAGGGCATCAGCGTGCTTTGCGAAAAGCCTCTGGTGCTCTCCTCCCGGTCCTACGAAAAGCTGGCCCGCCTCGCGCGCAAAAAAGGGAAGACCCTTTTTTCCGTGCATAATTGGAAGGCCGCGCCACCTCTGGCAAAGGCCTTCGAGCTGATTGCCGAAGGGAAGATAGGTTCCGTGCAGCATGTGGAACTGCATGTGCTGCGGAGCCAGCCTTCCATCGCCGCCGGAGGGAACAACTGGCGGCAGGACCCGCGCAGCGCAGGCGGCGGCATAATGGTGGACCACGGCTGGCATAATTTCTATCTGGCCTATTGTTTCGCGGGCCGGGCTCCGGTTTCCGTTTCCGCCGTGAACCAGCATCCGGACATAGACGCCGAGGCTCTGGCCGAGGACGTCTCCTCCGTGCAGATAGACTTCGGCGGCTCGGACGCGTTCATATACCTGACATGGCGCAGCCCGGTGCGCAAGAACCTCGCGCTGATTTACGGCGACAGGGGCCTTGTCACCGTGCGGGACAGCGCCGTAGTGCTGGAGACGAAGGACGCTCCCCCGCAGGTGTTCGAGACCGGGGAGAAGCTGTCCGGCGGCTCCGCCCATCCGCAGTGGATGGCTGGAACGCTGAAAGACTTCCTTGGCGCCCTGTCCGGCGGTCCGGAGCGCGCTCAGAACGCGGCAGAGGCCCTGGCATGCGTTCGCATAACCGAAGCCGGTTACAAGTCGGCTAAAACCGGCAAGAGAGTTCCGCTGGAAAGCAAAACCCCGGCCACCGCCGCGGTTTGACGGATTTTTTATCATTGGAGGTAGTGAATGCTGAACAAGAAAATTGATGTTGCGCCCGCCAAGGGCAAACTTGGCGTCCTTATTCCGGGCATGGGCGCGGTTACGAGCACGCTTATAGCCGGCGTGGAGCTGGCCAAGAAGGGACTGGGCCAGCCTTTCGGCTCCGTTTCCCAGATGCAGAGGATTCGTCTCGGCAAACGCTACGAGAACCGCAATCCCCTTATAAAGGATTTCGTGCCTCTGGCGGACACGGAAGACATGGTGTTCGGCGGATGGGATATCTTCCCCGAATCCATGTACGAAGTCGCCCTTAACGCCGGGGTGCTGCCGCCCTCCATGCTCGAATCGGTCAGGGACGAGCTTTCCATGATAAAGCCGATGCCCGCCGTCTTCGACCAGTATTACGTCAAGAATCTCTCGCCCAAGAAAATCAAGAAGGGCAAGACCAAGATGGACCTTGCCCGCATGGTGATGGAAGACATCGAGAACTTCCGCAAGGTCAACGGCGTGGACCGCATGGTCATGATCTGGATAGGCTCCACCGAGATATTCATGGAGTCCACCAAGACCCACGCTTCCCTCAAGGCTTTCGAGGAAGGGCTCCGGAAGAATTCAAAGGATATTTCCCCTTCCATGATTTACGCCTACGCGGCCATGTCGATGGGCATTCCCTTCGCCAACGGCGCGCCCAACCTCACCGTGGACACGCCCGCCCTGCGCGAGCTCGCGGCCAAGAAAGGCGTCTGCATTTCCGGCAAGGACTTCAAGACCGGCCAGACCCTGATGAAAACCATCGTGGCCCCCGGCCTCAAGGCCAGGATGCTGGGCCTTAACGGCTGGTATTCCACCAACATCCTCGGCAACCGCGACGGCGAGGTGCTGGACAACCCCGATTCGTTCAAGACCAAGGAAAAGAGCAAGATGTCCGTGCTCGATTCCATACTGGAGCCGGGCCTCTATAACGACCTTTACGGCAAGTACTACCACAAGGTCCGCATAGACTATTACCCGCCGCGCGGCGACGCCAAGGAAGGCTGGGATAACATAGATATCTTCGGCTGGATGGGCCTGCCCATGCAGATAAAGATAAATTTCCTCTGCCGCGATTCCATCCTCGCCGCCCCGGTCGCTCTGGACCTTATCCTGTTCACCGACCTCGGCCAGCGCGCCGGCTTCCACGGCGTTCAGGAATGGCTGTCCTTCTTCTACAAGTCGCCCATGTGCCGGCCGGACCTGCAGCCCGAGCATGACCTCTTCATCCAGCACATGAAGTTCAAGAACACCCTGCGCATAATCATGGGTGAGGAAGTCATCGACCACAGCGGTCTCGATTACTACGACCCGGTTCGCGGACTTGTTTCCCCGGCTCCGGCGCCGAGGCCGTTCAAGGAAGGCAAGGCAAAGGCAAAATCCGGAAAGAAGTAACGGTATCTTGCCAGGTTTGACAAAGGGCTCCGCCTCAAGGGCGGGGCCCTTTACGCAATAAAGAGGGTGTTTCAAACGTTAGTGAAGTGACGCATATCCGCTCCGGCCGCGCCCTTGTGGGCGCGGAGGGCGGTCTTGCGCGTTTACCCAGGAGGCTGGATGAAAAATCTGCTGACATTTATTTCCCTGCTCGCGCTGCTGCCCGGGCAGGCTTTAGCGGGAACACTTTATGTTTTGAATAACGCCGACAGCGGCTCCGGCAGTCTCAGGCAGGAAATAACGGATTCGAACGCCGCCGGTGGCGCCAACACAATATCCTGGATAACCGGCAGCGGCGGCACCATTACCATGCAAAGCGGTCTGCCTTCCATAAACGCGAACACCACCCTCGATGTGACCGCCGCGACAAACGCCGTAACGCTCTCCGGTTCCGGTTATAGTGTCGGCCTGGGCGGCGCCGTCACTTTCTCCAATGGGAACCTCAGCAACGATTTCGTGGTTGACACTGCGCTGACCGGCGTGGGTTCCCTGACAAAGACTGGCGACGGCGTCCTCTGGCTGCTCGGCAATAATACCTATGCCGGCGGAACCGCTTTCAACGGAGGCGTGGTTACTGTTTACAGCGATTCTGCCCTCGGCGCGGCCTCGGGCGGGCTTTCCTTCAACGGGGGAACGCTTCGGTTGGCCAACAACGTTACCTCCTCCCACTCCATCCTCCTGAATTCCGGCGGCGGAATTTTCGACACCGGCGTATATGAACTCGTGCTTTCCGGTCTGATAAGCGGCACCGGTTCGCTCACCAAAAATGGTTCCGGCACGCTGGTGCTTAATTCCGCCGGTTCCTATACCGGGGGGACAATAATTAGTTCCGGCGCTCTGCAGATGGGTGTCAACAACGCCCTGGGCTCCTCCGGCTCCCTGACGGTTTCCTCAGCCGGAACTTTCAATATGAAGTCTTACACCCAGTCTCTGTCCTCTTATGTGAACAGCGGCGTACTGCGGCTTTTGCTTGCCAGCGGGGTGACGAACCTTTCCGTGTCCGGCACTGCGACGCTTGGCGGGACGCTGGACGTGCTTGTTTCCCCGCAGCTTTATACTGACGGGCAGACTTTCACGCCCATAATGGCGGGCACGCTGTCCGGGCAGTTCTCTACGATTGTTTCTCCGGCTGCCCTGCATTTTGTCCCGACATATACTTCCACGAGCGTAATCCTGACCGTGGACCTCGTTCCCTTTTCCGACCTTGCCGCCACGCAGAATCAGCGGACTATAGGCAACGCCCTGGAGCCTTTGCGTGTGAGTCCGACGGGCGACGTCGCCACCGTCATAAGCAACCTCTATACGCTGTCTTCCTCCAAACTGCGGGAAACATTCGACCAGCTCGGCCCGCTCGCCCTCTCCTCCATGCAGGGGATGAGCCGCGCCGCGTCCGACCTCCAGTCTTCCTCGCTGTCGCGCAGGTTTGACATGCTCGCGGCTGGCGGCGGCGCCAGCTATTCCTCCTATTACGCCGGAGGGCAGACATCCGGCGGAGTGGCGGTTTCCTCCTCATCCGCTGTAAAAAACGATTCTCCGTTCGGGACGTTCATTTCGGCCGCGGGCAGCGGCGGCAAGAGCAAGGAGGGGGCCGATTCCGCCGGGTATTCCTTCTATAACGCCGGCGCTCTGGCCGGGGGGGACTGGCAGATGGGGGAGCACCTTTCCCTTGGCGTTATGGGCGGTTATCTGCACGGCAGGGCCGATATCTCATATCCCGGCACCGGCAAGACGGACAGCAACAGCCTGCGATACGGAGTTTACGCCGCGGCCTATGGCGGCGGCTTCCAACTGGACCTTTACGCTGGCATGGCGCGGGACTCTTTCACCACGAAGCGGAATATTTCGTTCGGGGATATCTACCGTACCGCCAGCGCCAAGCCAAAGGGCAATGAGGTCAACCTGTACGGCAGGGCGGGCTATGACTTCGAAAACGGTTCCGGCGGCACGCTGTCTCCGCAGTTATCCATGAATTATGACCGGCTGACCGTTGACCCTTTCACTGAAAGCGGAGCCGATTCGTTGAACCTCAGCGTGAGCCGCCAGACCGCGGAGTCCCTGCGCTCGAACCTGGGCATGAGATACTCTGACAGGCGCTCCATGGGAAACTATCTCCTTGCCTCCTACATAAGCCTTGGCTGGGGGCATGAATTCAAGTCCAATCCGTCCACCGAGGCGCGCCTTGCCTCTGCCGGCAGCGACCTGTTCTCGATAACCACCGCCAATTACGGGAAGGATGGCCTTCTGGCGGGAATCGGCACGTCTGTGAACTGGGGAACAGCCGCCACGGTTTCCGTCGATTACTCGGCCGACCTGCGCTCCCGCCTTACTGAACAGATACTGCACGCCGCGCTCCACTGGAATTTCTAGGCGCTGCGGGACAGCAGCGACCTGGCTTGAAAAACAAAAAGCCCCCGCAGGCGCGGGGGCTTTCTTGTGTCGCAAGCGGTTATTTGCCGGCGGGTTTGGTTTCCTTCTTCACCGGAGCTTCCGTCTTGGCGGCGGTGGCTTTTTTGTCTTCCTTTACGGCGGGCGCGGCGGCCTTTGTTTCAGCCTTGGCGGCTTCGGCGTGGACCGTTATGGTGTTGGTGGAAGCGGAGACTTCGTCGTGAAAAGTCTGGCTGCCGACGGTCCTGCTGATTTCGTATTTGCCGCAGGCGGTGACCTTCTGCCCGTCCTTGAAGGAGGGGTCTCCCTGCGAGAATATCTTCAACATCTGGCCGCTTTCGGTCATCTTGAAGGTGAAGTAATGATTGCCCTTGCGCGAGACGCGGGCGTCCAGCTCTTCCACCGCGCCGGTGACGCAGATTTCCTTTCCGTCGAAGTCCTTCTTGTGGTTGAGGACGTCGGCAACCTTCGCTTCCGGAGCGGCGCAATAAGCCGCGGCGGAGAGTGAAAGCATGGCCGCCCCAAGCATGAATTTTTTCATTTTCCTTTCTCCTGTTCAATTCGGCTACCAGCCGGGTTTGTTTCCGGCAAGCGCCCTGTCTATTATGCCCTGAAATTTCGCGCACGAAATGGATTTAAGGCCGTCCGCCCGCGCCTGCTGTATGAGCCCGCCGTCCCCCGTCACGATTACGGGTCTTTTGCCCGCCTGCGTGAGGTAGAGGGACTGTTCCAGCAGGAGTTCGTCCGCGGAGGAACCTTCCGAAAAGCGTATGAGGACATTTCCGCGCACCGTGGGCCTCGGCCCCCGGAAGGAGCCGTCGAACACGGCGCGGAATTCGCTCTCCGCCAGTTCCGGGCAGAGCGAGCCGTCCTCAAGCCAGTTTACAAAGGCGACGGCCGCTTCATCCTCGTCGGCGAAGCGTTCGCCCCAGAAACTCCTCAGAAAATTGCAGGAATCTATAAGGTAAATAGACGGCTTTCTGCTTATTCTTTCATCCACACTTAAAGTATAGCAAAAGGCGGCCGCCGCTGAGGGGCGGCGCCCCTTTCTATTCCCCGGTGGACTTACTGTCTGCGGGGTTGGAGTTGAAGGAATAGGACTTCAGAACATTATTCCCCTGTGTCCCCTTGCCGTCCATGAGCGACACGACATAGGCCCGCGCTTCCCGGGCTGGCTGCAGATTCGGTTCCAGAGCGATGGCACGGTCCAGGTCGGCTTTGGCAGCGGCATAGTTCTTCCTTCCGGCGTAAATCTCGGCCCGGTTGACGTAGGCCAGCGTATATTTCGCGTCGGCCGCTATGGCTTTCCCATAGGCGGCAAGCGCCCCCCCGGCGTCGCCTGCGAGGAATTTGGCCTTGCCAAGGCTGTTCAGCGTTTTCGCGTCGTTCTGCCGCAGGGCGGAGGCTTTTGCCAGGTCGGCTACCGCCTCTTTCAACCTTCCGGTTTTCAGGTAGGTGTTGCCGCGGTTAAGATAGGCCGGTGCGGAATCCGGCTTCAACGCCAGTGTTTTGCCGAAATCCGCTATTGCACCCTCGTTGTCGCCCATCGCAACTTTCAGCATGCCGCGATTGAATGTGCCATCCAGGTCGGACGGGTTGCGGCGCAGCAGTTCGTCGAAAGCTTCAAGCGCGCCCTTCTTATCGCCAAGATTGAACATCGCGGCGGCGCGCTTGGCCCGCAGTTCCGGCATGTCCATGCCCCTGTTCAGAAGACTGCCGTAATCGTCTTTCGCGCAGGCGAAATCCCCCAGCTCGAAACAGATGTTGCCGCGTGCCAGTCTGGCCGAGGGGAAGGCCGGGTCCAGTTCAATGGCGCGGGAAAACCGGGCCAATGCGTCTTCCGCGCGGCCTCTGGTCTGAAGCAGAAGCCCGTAGTTATACTGTGCCGCGGCGGAATACCCCTTGGAGAGCAATATGGCCTTTTCATAATCCGCCCCGGCCGCTTCGAAATCCCGCTTTTCGAAGGCCATTATCGCGCGGTTCGTGTAGGCGTTGAAATCCTCTGGATTAAGTTCTATCGCCTTGTTATAGCATTCCAGGGCTTTTGCCTTGTCTCCCATCACCTCGTATACTCCACCCATGTTCACATACAGACCGTTTACTTCCGGGTATTTGCGTATGACGGTTTGCAGGTCTTCAAGCGCAAGCTGCGGTTTGCCCATGGTGCGGTATATTGTTGCCCTGTTCATCCTGGCCGAGGCCGAATCCTGTATCGAAAGGGATTTGTCTAGGTCTTCTAAAGCTTTTTCCCTGTCGCCCATGAGCAGATAGGTGTTGCCGCGCGCGGTATAGCCTATGGCGGCCCGCGGATATTTCTCCAGCACGTCGTTGAACAGTGTAAGCGGATTTTTCCAGACCATGCAGCGGCTGAACGAGGCCGCGCCAAGCATAACGAACACCACCGTTACGCCCGCTGTGGCGGCATTGCGCCTGTCATCGTTCGCGGCAAGGGTTTGCGACAATAATTTGTCCAGGAAAATAGCCGCGCACAGGAACGGGCCTATGTAGGCTATGTACGAATAATGGTCGAAAGCGACGGTCGGCGCGGAAGGGATGAACTGAAGGCCGGGCAGTATGGAAAGGAGCATGAAAGCCGCTCCGAATATCACCGGCCTGTTGTGGCGGAACAAGCGGAAAAGCGCGGCGTAGAATGCGACTACCAGGAAGGGAACCGCGTAGTAGAGCGCTGGCATATGTCCGGCGGCCTTGTCCGGCAGCGGGTAGATGGCGCTCAGTCCGGCCGGAACAAAAAGGCGTATGGTGTAAAGCGCTATGCCCATGAAGCCTACAAGGGCGTTGTCGAAGCGCGTGTAATCCGGGAAGGAGAAAATGGCCCCGGCTTCGCTGGTGGTATGCACGCTGAATATCGCGCAGGCGGCCGCCGCGACGAGGTAGAACGCCTTGTCCGTCAGCGCCGCGCGGTCCATCTTTCTGCCGGTGAACCAGTCCGTCAGGAGGAGTATGAAGGGCATGGTTATGCCCATCGGCTTTACAAGCAGGGAGCAGAGGAACAGGGCGCAGGAAACAAGATAACTCCGGCTGGAATTGTCTTCCTTGTATTTAATGTATGCCAGCAGCGAGCCAAGGAAAAACGCGGAGTACAGAACGTCCTTGCGCTCCGCAATCCAGGCCACGCTTTCCACGTGCATGGGGTGTATGCCGAAAAGCAGCGCCGTAATGAACGGTATGGTTGTCGCGCCGGGCGCGAGGCGCGCCGCCACCGCGAAAACCAGCGCGCAGTTGAGCAGGTGAAGAACGAGGTTCGTGGCGTGGAAAACAAGCGGGTTGGGGCCGGCTGCGGCATACTCGGCCATGAACGTGAGGAGGGTCAGCGGTTTGTACAGCCCCCTGTGGAGCGAGGTGAAAAGGTGCTTTATGTTCTCCCAGTTCCATTCCTTTATGAACGGGTTGTTGAGTATGTACGCGTCGTCGTCCCAGTTCACTATGAAGTCCGCGTTCAGGCACGGCAGGAATGCAACCGCCGTGGCAAGAAGGACCAAAATAAGCGCGTTGCGGGAATTCCACTCGAAATATTTGCCGGTGTTCATTTTTTACACGCTCCGGGAAACTGTTTTTCCACAGCTCCAGCCCACTCCGGGCAGGGAGGAAGATTGGCCGCCTCGCGGCAGGCCTGCCGCTCCTCTCCCGCGCGCAGGAGAAGGAGCACTTTGCCGAGGCGGGCTTTTTCGTAATTCGTATCGGCCTTGAGCGCGGCGTTGTAATCAGCCAAAGCCTTTTCCGGCTGCTCAAGCTTTTCATATGCGGAGGCCCGGTTGTTGAGTACGGCCGGGTTTCCGGGCGCCAGCGCGAGCGAATTGCTTAGGTCCCGTTCGGCCTCGCCATATTTCCCAGCCAGGAGCGAGCAGGTCCCGCGCGCCCCGTAAAACTTTGCCTCGTCCGGCCTGGCGGCCAGCGCGTTGGAAAAGGCCTCTTCAGCCTCAGCGAATTTACCGGCGGCCATAAGCGACATGCCGTAGCCATGAAGATAATCCGGATTCGAGGGGTCTCCCTCCACTGCCCGGCTGAAGGCTTTAGCGGCGTCTTCCTTGCGTCCATCCGCAATCAATGCCGAGCCAAGCAGGGCATAGGCCTTGGCCGATCCCTCTCCGTGCCGCAGGGCTTTTTCAAGGTCGCGGGCAGCCTCCTTCGGCTTGTCCGAGGACAGGTAGATGGCGGCACGGTTCAGCAGCGCGTCCGGCATGGTTCCGTTGGTTTCCAGAGTTCTGTTGAGCTCCGCCAGCGCTTCTTCCCGGCGCCCGCATTTAGACAGGGCCCATCCCAGGTTGAGGCGCGCAAGCGCGTTGTCCGGCGCGAGGCCCAGCGCCGCGCGGAAATCTTTCATCCCCTCGTCATATCTGCCTTCCCGGGAAAAGGAGATGCCACGCGCCAGATAAAGGTCCGGCGATGAGGGGTTGAGCGCTATGGCGTCCGACAGGTCCTGACGGGCCAAATCCTCCCGCCCCAGTTTTGAAAGACAAGCCGCCCTTGTTTTCAGGTAATCCGCGTTTGACGGGTCGGTTTTCAGCGCGGCGTTTATGTCCTTGAGGGCGGAGCGGTAATCCCCGCCTATCAGATAGGCGAAGCTCCTGTTGGCCAGCGCGGCCGGATTGCCGGGATATTTGGAGAGCATGTCGTTCCAGAGCGTGAAGGGGGTCTTCCACGCCTGACAGCGCGCATAGGCCGCGCCTCCATAAAGCGCGGCCGCAACGAGGCAGACGGCAATGACCGCCGCGCGCCGCGCGCGGGCCGGTTCCTGTCCCAAAAATCTGGCGGCCAGCGTTCCGGCGATGAAGAAAATGCCGATGTAGGCTATGTATGAATAATGGTCGAACGCTATGGACGGAGCGACTTGAAGCCACTGCAAGCCCGGGATTATCGTTAGCAAATAGAATGCCAGGCCGAAGGTCAGCGCCCTGTTCCTGCGCCATAGGTAGAGAAGGGAACCGAACAGCAGTATGCACGCCAGCGGGGCCAGATAGTACGCCGCCGGCAGCAGACCGGCCGCTTTTGCCGGATAAGGGTATATCGGGGACAGGTTGAGCGGCAGAAACGCCCTTGCCGTGTACAACGCCAACCCGGAGAAGGCGACCGCCATGTCATCCAGCGCGGAATAGCCGCTTCTGTTGAACATCGCGCCGCTGGAGCCTATCGAAAAAAGCGCTCCCAGCAGGAACAGGGCGGACAGCGCAAGATATGGAAGCTTGTCCCTTATTATGGTGAAATCGGTTTTCCTTTCTTGCGCGTAGTCAGTCAGCAGCAACACTAAAGGAAGCGTTATGCCCATCGGCTTGGACATTAGTGACAGTGTGAAAGCGCCCACGGACAGCAGGTACGAAACTAACGAGCCGGTCTTCCTGTATTTCAGATAGCCCAGCAGCGAGGCCAGAAAAAAGAAGGTGTAGAGGAGGTCTTTGCACTCGGTTATCCAGGCCACGCTTTCCACGTGCATGGGATGTATGCCGAAAAAAAGCGCCGTGATGAACGGTACCACGACGCCGCCCGCAAGGGCGCCCGCCACGCGGAAGACCAGCGCGCAGTTTGCGAGGTGGAGGAGCAGGCTGACGGCATGGAACACGGCCGGGTTGGGGCCTGCCGCGGCGTATTCCGCGGAGAACAGGAACAGCGTCAGCGGCTTGTACAGTCCGCGGTGCAGGGAGGTGAAAATCTGTTTTACGCTTTCCGGGGAGAATTCCTTCACCAGCGGATTGTTGAGTATATAGGCGTCGTCGTCCCAGCCGGGAAGGAATCCCGCCCCGAGGCAGGGAAGAAAGGCCACCGCCGCCGCGAGCAGCGCGAGGAGCAGCGCTGTGTTCCGGTTCCAGTATTTTCCGGGAGGCCCGCTCACTTCCTGCATCGTTTCCGGATATCCTTGGCCGCGATTTCCGCGTCGGCGGACTGCGGGAGTTTAGCGAGCTCCGCGCAGGCGCGGCCCGCGTCCCCCTTCTTCATCAGCAACGAGGCCTTGCCGAGCCTGGCTTTTATTGACCCGGGCGAGAGTTTCAGCGCGGTCTCATAATCGGACATGGCCTTGTCCTCGCGCCCCAGCCCTTCGTAGGCCACGGCGCGGTTGTTGTACAGGGAGCTTTCGCGCGGAGAAAGGCTTATGGCGCGGTCGAGGTCATTGAGTGCGGGGACGTTGTCCCCGCGCATTATCTCGCAGGCCGCCCGTCCGGCGTAATAGGCTGTTGCTGGATTGGAAGCTATGGCCAGAGAAAAATCCTTCTCCGCCTCGGCACACCGGCCCATCAGCATAAGTGCCGTCCCCCGTCCGCCGAACAGCTCCGGCGATGGCTTGCCTGTACTTAGCGCGGCGGAAAAATCTCCTTCCGCCAGTTCCAGCCGTCCCGCCGCAAGGTTGGCCCTGCCGAGCGCGGCCCTCAGGTCCGAACGGTGGGGTTCCATCGAGGCGGCCCGCTGAAAATCGGAAATGGCCTCCCTGAGCATTCCCTTCGCCATGTAGACTGACGCCCGGTTGAAGAGCGCGTCGGTGTATGTGGGGTTCAGCTCAAGGGCCCTGTTCAGTTCCCGCAGGCCTTCCTCGGCTTTGCCGCTTTTTATCAGCGCCGCGCCCAGGTTGAGGTGCGCTCCGTCGAAAGAAGGCTTGGCCAGCACCGCGCGCCGGAAATCCGCGATGGCTTCATCAAAGTGTCCCTGTCCGGCGTAGACCGCGCCCCTTGCCGCCAGCGCTTCAGGGTAGTCGGGGGATATGGACAGCGCGGCCTCGAAGTCACGCATCGCCATGACGGTGTCGCCCGTTTCCATGTAAGTCGCCGCCCTGGCAAGATAGTTGTGCGGGTCATTTGGTTTGGCGGCAATGGCTTTGTCTATCATTTCCAGAGCTTGCCTGTAATCGCCCTGCCTGAAGTGCTCTGCGCTTATGTTGGCCAGCGTTATGGCCTGCCCGGGATATTTGGCTTCCATGTCCGTCCAGAGCGTCATGCTGTTCTGCCATACGGCGCAGCGCTGCCACGAGAGTACGCCCAGGAAAAGGCACATGGAGGCGAAAACCGCGGTTATGAATTTGCGAGTGAAGTCCCCGCCTATCTCAAGCGTGCGCGCGACGAATAGCCCCATTACGTAGAACGGGCCGATGTACGGGATATAGGAATAGTGGTCGAAGGCGATTGTGGGGGTCAGCGGTATCCATTGCAGTCCCGGCAGTATGGTGAGCAGGAAGAATACCAGTCCGAACATTATATTTCTGTCCCTCCTGAAGCGCCACAAAAGCCAGCCGTAGAAAAGCGTGCAGGCCGGGAAGGCCAGGTAATAGATGAAGGGCAGCATTGCTCCCGTTTTTTCGGGATACGGATATATGGCCGCCAGTCCGAACGGGAAAACAAGCCGCAGCGTGTACAGAGCCAAACCGTGGAAGGCCATGAAGAAGTTGTCCACTGCGGTGTAGCCCGCCCTCTGGAAAAGAACATGGTTCGAATTGATGGTGAACAGGGCCGTGACGAAGAAGACGGCGGCCAGCGCGATGTAGGGAACCTTGTCCTTTATCATGTCCCTTATGTCCCTGCGGCCCTGCGTGTAATCCGAGAGCAGAAGCACCAGTGGAAGCATTACCCCCATGGGTTTTGAAACAAGGGACAGGACGAAGGAGACCAGCGATATGGCGTAGTCGGCGCGGGAGCGGCTTCCCCGCCAGTTCAGATATCCGCATAGTGATGTAAGGAAGAAGAAGGAATAAAGCATGTCCTTGCGTTCCGCAATCCATGCAACGCTCTCCACATGCATGGGGTGTATGGCGAACAGGAGTCCTGCGCAGAGCCCGGCTGTCAGGTTCTTGCCGAGCCGCTCCACCAGCGAGCAGACCAGCAGCGCGTTTATTATATGGAAGGCGAGGTTGGTGGCGTGGAAGACCACCGGATTAAGCCCTGCGAAATGATATTCGATGGCGAAGGAAAGCATGACCAGCGGTTTGTAAAGCCCGCTGTGCAGATGGGTGAACATGCGGACCGTGTTCTCCCACGACAGGTCCCTTATCACGGAGTTCGCGGTGACGTAAACGTCGTCATCCCAGTTGGTGAAGCCGGCTTTCAGGCACGGTATATACGCTGCCAGTGTGAGCAGGCCCAGTGTGCAGTAGGTGTAAAAACGCTGTAGTCTGTTGTTTTCTATTTGCATGTTCTGACTGCTTTCTCGAGAATGGATATGTCGACTTCCTTTGGAGCCGCGCGGCGCGCCCGGGCCAGATAATTTCTGGCCGACGCGCAATTCCCCGTCGCGGCGGCGGCTTGCGCGGCGCCGGCGCAGGGGAGGAACGTCGGCCCCTCCAGAGTGATTACTTTATCAAAATCGGAAAGGGCCTGCCGGAACGCGCCGGCGGAAAGGGCCATTTCCCCGCGCGCCAGCAGTGCCTGCGGGGAATCCGGGTTCAGGCGCAGGGCGCGCCCCGCGGCCGCGGCGGCTCCGCTTTCATCCCCAAGGGCAAGCCGGGCCTGCGCCAGCAGGGCCAGCGCCTTGTCCAGGTCCCGGTTTATGGAAAGGGCTTTTTCGAAACGCTTTACGGCTGTCCCTATTTCTCCCATCGCAAGATAGACGGAGCCGGCGTTTACCAGCGCGTCGGTCAGCAGTGGATTGAGGGCGTGGGCCCTGTCGAAATCCGCAAGAGCGGAAGAGAAGTCCCTTTTCATCGCGGCCATGGACCCGCGTCCTATGTAAGCCGGTGCGTTGCCCCGGTCCAGCCTGACCGCCTCCGCGAAGTCCTTCTCAGCGGCCGCCAGGTTGTTTTCCCGGAAACGCAGCACGCCCCTGTTATAGTAGGCGAAGCTGCTCTTCGGATCTTTTTTTATGGCAAGCTCGAGGTCTTCCAGGACCTGCCCGCCGGCAAGCCCCATCTGTATGGCTGATTCCGCGCGGTTTATGAGAGCGTGGGTGTTGTCAGGATATTTTTCCAGCACGTCCGTCCAGAGTGTCACGCTGTCGTGCCAGACCATGCTCCGCCTGACTGTCCCCGCGAAAAAGAAAACCATGAACGCGCAGAGGAGCGCGAGCGCGGCCTTGGCCGCGCGTCCGCCGCGGTCAAAAAAGGACGAGGCGAAAACCGCGCAGGCCAGCATGGGCCCTATGTACGGTATGTATGTGTAGTGGTCGAAGCCGACTGTCGGCGAAGAAGGGATGAATTGTACTCCCGGCAGCACCGCCGCCAGGAAGAAAGCCGTCCCGAAAACAGCCGTCCTGTTTTTGCGGAGAAGATAAAACAGCGCGCCGTATAGCGCTGCCAGCGTTACGGGAGCGAGGTAAAACGCGAACGGCATGCCGGTGCCGCCCGCTTTGTCCGGCAGAGGGTAAAGCGTTGACAGGCCCAGCGGCAGGAAAAACCTCCATGCATAGTTGAGCAGTCCGGCGCAACCCACCAGAAAATTGTCCAGCGGCGTGTAGTTGGGGAAGGCGTAAATCATTCCGCTGGAGGAGGTCGTTAAAAGTCCCGCGAAGGCGAAGCCCGCGGCCAGTATCAAGTATGGTATTTTGTCCAGCCATGCGGCGCGGTCAAAACGGCGGCGCTGGAAATAATCGACCAGCAGGAGAAGCACGGGCATGGTTATGCCCATGGGCTTGACCATCAGCGAAAGGAGCAGAGCCGCGCATGAGGCCGCGTATTTTCCCCGGCTTCCGTTTTCTCGGTAAGAAAGATAGAAAAGCATGGACAGCAGGAAGAACAACGAGTAGAGGACGTCCTTTCTTTCCGCGACCCAGGCCACACTTTCCGAATGCATGGGATGTATGCCGAAAGCCAGCGCGGTTATGAAAGGGACTGTCCACCCGGGTATGTTCTTCGTGCCTGAGGGAGCCTTCGCAAGCGTTTCCGCCAGTTTGAATACAAGCGCCGTGTTCAGCAGATGGAGGGCCAGGTTGATGCCGTGCGAGAGCCATGCGTGAAAGCCGAACAGGTGGTATTCAAGCCAGAATGTAGCCAGAGTCAGCGGCTTGTAAAGCCCCCTGTGCAGGCTGGTGAAGAGGTCCCAAAAGCCGCCGTTGGTCACAAGCGGATTGCTGAAGAGGTACTCCGGGTCGTCCCAGTTCACCAGATACCCGGCTTTAAGCACCGGCAGGAAGGCGAGGACCGTGACAACCAGTACCGCCGCTATCGCCAGTTGTCTTTGCCGTGTGGGTGAAACCGGGTTCATGATCTTTCCCCGCACTTTGATACGGCCGTGTCCGCTTCCGGGAACCTTGCTGACGGCGACAGGGCTTTGGCGGCCGAGAGCGCTTCTTTAGCCTGTACGCAACGGCTCAGTGCCGCCAGCGACAGGGAACGATAGATGTGGGCGGTAACTCCCGCAGGATTCAGCCGGGCCGCGTCTTCGAGGTCGCGCAGAGCGGCGGAGGTGTGTCCCGCAAGGAAGAGGGCCGCTCCTCTTACCGACATGGCGGTATAATTCTTCGGGTCCATTCTTAACGCGGCGTCGGCCGATTCCAGCGCCGCGGGGGATTCTCCGTTCATAAGCTTGGCCTGCGCCATGAGGGCAAGGGCTCCCGGAGTTTTTTTCAGCGCAAGCACTTTTTCCAGTCTGGCTATCGCGGAGGCGGTGTCGCCCCTGAACAGGAAGATTCCCGCCGCGTTTTCATCGGCGTCCGTCAGGTACGGGTCCAGTTCTGCGGATCTGTCGAAATCCCGCAGCGCCTCGGCGTGCTTCCCTTCGATTGCGTGTATGGCGCCGCGCCCTATGAGCGCGACAGTGTTCCGGCTGTCTAGCTTCAGCGCGGTGGAAAAATCTTCCATGGCTTCCCTGTTTTGCCTGCGCCGGAAGCGCAGCGTGCCCCGGTTGGCGTACGCCTGCGTGTAGCGCGGCTCCAGCCTGAGCGCGGTGTTGAGGTCGGTTTCCGCGCCCGCAAGGTCATTCTTCCGTATCCTTGACTCAGCCCTGTTAAGTAGCGCCAGGGTGGAGGAGGGCTGTTTGGCTATGGCGTCTCCCCACAGGGCCTCGTCATCCGCCCAGAGCGAGCAGCGCCCGTGCGTCCCGGCGAGGTATAACGCCAGCAGCGCGGCCGCGAAAACCGCCAGAACTTTTTCCCGTCCGGGCGGGCAGCGCAGTGTCAGCTTGCCCGCCAGCAGGAACGGGCCCAGATAGGCGATATACGTGTAATGGTCGAAGGCCAGGGACGGTGCCAGCGGTATCCACTGCAGCGACGGGGCCAGCGAAATCAGGAATATCGCGCAGGCGGACAGAGTCTCCCTGCTGCGCCTGAAAACCCAGCATATGACCCCGAAGAGAATCGGTACCGCGAGGGGGGAAAGCTTCCACAGGAGAGGCAGCCTGTCCGGCGCCGGGAAGGGATATATGGCGGAAAGGTCGGTGGGAAGGAAAAGCCGCTGAGTGTAGAAAAGCAGGCCGTAAAAACCGGAGCAGACGTAATCCCACGCGGTGTAGCCGGGCCGGGTAAAGTACACCTTTGCTTCGGTTACGGTAAACAGTGTCAGTAGCCCGAACAGGACGGACAGGGCGAAATAGGGCCATTTTTCTGTGACGGTCTTGATGTCCGGTTTTCTGTCGGCGAAATAATCCAGCGCAAGCAGAATCAGAGGAAGGGTTATGCCCATCGGTTTTGCCATCAGCGACAGCAGGAATGCCGCCACTGAAAGCGTCAACAGCGTTTTCTCCGGTGTCCGTTTCCAATGCAGGTAGAGCAGGGTGGAGAGGAGCATGAAAAAGGCGTACAGCATGTCCTTGCGTTCCGAAATCCATGCGGCGCTTTCCGCGTGCATGGGATGCAGGGCGAACAGAAGCGCGACAAACAGCGCCGCCCCGGTATTCTGGAGCAGAAGGGAGGCAATCAGAAAAACAAGCAGGGCATTCGCGGCGTGCCAGGCGATGTTTTCCGCGTGATACCATGCCGCGTTCAGGCCGAACAATTTGTAATCAATGGCGAAACTGAGGGTGGTGACCGGTTTGTATACGCCGCCGTGCAGCGATGTAAACATCCTGACAATGGCGCCCGGCGCGAGGGATTTTATCTGCGGATTGTTCTCCACGTAACGCGCGTCGTCCCAGTTGGAAAAGCCGCCCTTCGCGCAGGGATAGAAGGCCGCGCAAACGGAAAGCAGTATGGCACAGATTGCGTGCGCGGGTTTGATGCGTAAACTCATATAATAAATAGTATCAATATCTGAATGAAACGAAAAACGACTTTATTATTCTACTGTCCCCGTGAAAACAAGCTGAGCGTGTCCGCGCTCTGCGGCGCGCTTGAAGCGCGCCCGGAACTGGACAGCCTGCCGGTCTATTTCGCGGACAATCCCCGCCTTATGCGGGCGGAGGCCGTCCGCCTTGCCGCAGGAGGCAGCTTTGTCGTGACCGCGTTCTCTTTTTTCACTTCACAGGCCGCGGCGGCCGGCGAACTGGCCCGTTCGTTGCGGCGAGAGTGCGGGGAAAAGGTTTTCCTTTTAGCCGGAGGGCCCCACCCGTCCGGCGCGCCAGAAGGGACATTGGGCTTAGGTTTCGACTGTGTCTGCGTGGGGGAGGGCGAGGAAACGCTTCCCGACATGCTTATGGCCCTGTCGTCCGGGGAGGACTTCCGGATATTGCGCGGTCTGGCTTTCATGAAAGGCGGGGTTTTTGTACAGACCCCGGCCCGTCCGGCGGTTAATCTTGACCTTTATCCTCCCGTGTCTTTCAAGCGCGAACGTTTCGGCACTGTGGAGATAACGCGCGGCTGCCCTTTCGGCTGCAAATTCTGTCAGAACTCCCGGTTGTTCGGCCGCAGGCAGAGGCACCGCAGCGTGGAGAAGATTCTGGAGGTGGCCCGCCGCATGTCCGCCCGGGGGCTGCTTGAATTCCGCTGCGTGACGCCGGACGCATTCTCTTACGGCTCGCCTGACGGGCGCGCGCTGAATCTGCCGGAGCTGGAGCGTTTGCTGTCCGGTCTCCGCGAGGCCATGGGGCCGGACGGGAAGGTCTTTTACGGGTCCTTCCCCTCCGAAGTGCGGCCCGAGCATGTCACCCCGGAAACCGTGGCCCTTGCCCGCAGGTATTCAGACAGCGACAATCTTGTCATAGGCGCGCAGAGCGGCAGCGAACGCATGCTGTCCCTTTGCGGGCGCGGCCACGGCGTGGCAGAGATTGTCCGGGCGGTGGAGCTGACGCTTTCCTCCGGGCTGGCGGCTTATGTCGATTTCATTTTCGGGCTGCCGGGGGAGACGGAAGAAGACGCCCTGCTGACGCTCGACCTGATGCGCCGTCTGGGCCGCATGGGCGCGAAGGCGCACGCCCATACCTTCATGCCTTTGGCCGGCACGCCTTACGGGACCGAAACCGCCGCTCCGACAGCCGTTTTCTACAGGCAGGCGGTGGAGGAACTTTGCGGGCGCGGCATGGCCTTCGGGCACTGGCAGAAGCAGGAAGCCATGTCCGCGGAAAGCCACGCCATTCTTAATTCCCGCTCCAAAAATGATAGAATGTAATAATAGGGCAGGCAGGTCATGAGCGATACATCCACCACCATTTCGGAAGTGCGCCTTTTTCTGGACAAGCTCCGCCGCGATTTGCCGGAGATTTTTTCCGGTCCGCAGACAAAGCAGGACAACCTTCCGTTTCCCAAAAAAGTGCTCTACATGGGCGCCCTGAGGGATGTCCGCGTGGAGGAAGTGCCGGACGTTATAGGCGACGTGATTGTGGAGGGGGAATGCTTCGTGGTCAGGATAGGCGACCGCAAGCGCGTTTCTCCAGCCACGTGCCTGGACAGCTGGATGCGCCTCAGCGCGGAGGCCATAATCTCCACGCGCACGCGCGAGCTTTCCGCCGTGATGGGCGTGGAGGTGAGCCGCATAGCGGTGAAGGACCAGAAATCGCTGTGGGGCTCCTGCTCGGTTAAGAAGAACGTGAATTTTTCGTGGCGGCTCATCAAGGCGCCGCCGTCCGTCCTTGACTATCTTATAGTGCACGAACTGGCGCACCTTGTGCACATGGACCATTCTGACGAATTCTGGGCCGTGGTCGAAAAGCACTGCCCGGATTACAAGAACCAGCGGAAATGGCTGCGCCAGCACCGCGATGAACTGATGAAGGATATAGAGGACGACTCCATTGAAACAACCGTACAAACCCCCGATGCGCCGCAGCCGGCCCCAGAGGCCCCTGCCCCCGCCCCAGAGCCCCAGGGCTAATCCAGACAGGCCGGAGCTTGTGCTCGGCAACACCCGCCTGCACGTCCGCCGTTTTGAGCTGGACGGAAAGTGCGTGGCCGACCAGGACCGCGGCGGCCCGCAGGTATACCTCAATTACGCCGCCGCCGGGGACATCGTTCAGGCCGAACTGCGCCGGGGACCCTCCAACGCCATATACGGCGACATCACATCCGTTATCCACCGGGGCGACGGGCGCTCGCAGGAAACTCCCTGCCCTCTCTATTTCAAGCCGGGCATGCGCTCCTGGTGCGGCGGCTGCGACATGCAGCACCTTCTGTATGAAAAGCAGCTCGCCGCCAAGCAGGAGGCCCTCGCCTCGCTTTTCCGCGCCACGAGGCTGCTGGGCAAGGTTCCTGTCGAGAAGATTATCCGTTCTCCCAAAATCCTCCGTTACCGCAACAAGGTGCAGGTTCCTTTCGGCATGTCGCGGGGCAGCATAGTGGCCGGTTTCTTCCGCCCCTCTTCCCATGAAATAGTGGATTTCGCGGACTGCCCCGTTCAGGACAAGCTTTCCGTGGACATCATTCAGGCGATAAAGAAAATCGCCTCCCGCGAACGCTGGAGCATATACAGCGAAGAGGCCCGCCTGGGCTGGCTGCGTCATGTGTTCATCCGCACCACCGTGGAGGGGAAGGCCCTGCTGGCCTTCATAGGCCGGGGCGAGCCGCGTTTCAACATGGAGCGCATAGTCCGGGAGCTTACCTCCAAATTCCCCCAGATAGCCAGCGTGTACCTTAACATACAGGACAGGGACACCAACGTCATCATGGGACCCAAGTGGATAAAACTGGCGGGAGAGGGCGCGCTTGAGGAAACAATCGGCAGCAACAGGTTCCTTTTCTATCCCGGCTCCTTCCTGCAAGTCAACACCCCCGCGGCGGAACTCCTTTACAGGACGGCGGCGGATTTCCTTTCGCTGGGAGAGCGCACTTCAGAGCTCTACGACCTTTACTGCGGCGTGGGCACCATCGGCATTTCGGTCGGCAGGGGCTTCCGCTTCGTCACCGGCATAGAGGAAAACCAGGGCGCAGTGGCCTGCGCGTGGAAGAACGCCGAGCGCAACGGCGCGAAGAACATGCGTTTCATCGCCGGACACGCGGAAACCGTCTTCTCCGACAAGATGGCGGAATCGCTCAGAAAGACCATTTCCGTCATCGTTGACCCTCCTCGCCAGGGCTGCGCCGCCAGCCTACTTAAACGCTTCCATCATCCCAACGTGCGCAAGATAGTCTACATCTCCTGCAACCCGATCACTTTTGTGCGCGACGCGGAAATACTCTGCGACAACGGCTTCGACCTGAAGAAGGTCCAGCCGCTGGACCTTTTCCCGCAGACTTCGCACATAGAGCTGGTTTCTTATTTCGAGAGAAAGCCGGAGAAGGCGGAAACCGCCGCCCCGCGCCGGGAGCGCAGGGAGGAACGCAAGCGGGTTCCTGACGAAAAACCGCGCCGCACCTTCGCCCGCCGTCCGGCGGCGCGCGGAGCGTCAGTCAATAACAAGAAAAGCAAGTACTTCTGATCTTACGGTCTTGCCCCCGACGGTGCGGGTGAAGTAAAGCCTGTGCCTGCCGGGGGCGAGCCGCCACCAGTCCCCCTCATTCTCCTTTCCATCCACAAACCACCGCAATCCTTCCACGCTTTCGCGCGCGGCGCGGAACCTTATGGCCTGTGATTCCCTCGGCGCGGACGGGTCTATCCTGAACACGTCGCCTCTGGCCGGAAAGGCTATAGCCAGGGCGGGCGCGTTGTCTGTCGGAGCCGGTTCCTTCGCGGGCGAATGAAGCGAGCATTTCCGGGGAGGCAGTCGGCCCTTTTTGAATATTTCTGTGAGAGTCCCAGGGCACCAGGGGGACGGGAGCAGTCCGCTTTCCGGGCATATCTCGGCGCGGACAAGCCCTTTCGGCTCTTTGAACCCGCCCGAAGGGTAGCGTGATTCCATGTATACCGCGGCGTCGTGCAGGACTGGGCCCGCGCCCGATATGCCGGAAACCTTTCTCATTGGCTGTCCGTCGAAATTGCCGACCCATACCGCTATGGTCCAGCGCGGTGTGTATCCTGCGGCCCAGTTGTCGCGATAGTCCTTGCTCGTGCCCGTTTTCGCGGCGAAGGGGAAGGGCAGGCTGAAAGGGGAGTTGAGCGTGAATGCCTTGGCCCGGGCCTGATTGTCGCTCAGGATGTCGGTAACTATATAGGCGGCGGCCGGTTCGAAAACGCGGCGCTGGCTTCCGGCCGGAGGCTCGTCCTTCAGATAGCGCGCCGGGCGCCACAGGCCTCCGCGCGCCAGGGCGGCGTAGGCGTTGGCAAGTTCAAGCAGGAGCACCTCGCCGTTTCCGAGCGCGAGGCCGAGGCCGTACTTTTCCGCCTCCGCGGAGAGAGACTCGAATCCCAGTTTTCTCAGCCGGACAAGGAAGGCCGGAACGCCGGTCTTTTCGGCCACGCGCACGGCGGGGATGTTGTAGGAACAGGCCAGCGCCTCCCGCGCCCGCACCTTGCCGTGGTAATGCTCGTCGTAGTTGCGGGGGGAGAACCCTTTCTCGAAAAACGCGGGCGAGTCGTCCAGCAGGTCCGAGGCGCGGAGCAGGTTCTTCTCTATTGCAAGCGCGTACAGGAAGGGTTTTAGAGCGCTGCCCGGCTGGCGGAGGGCGGTCACCCCGTCAATTTGTCCCGCGTTTTCCTCGTCCGAAAAATCCGCCGAGCCTACCCAGGCCAGTATGTCGCCTGTGGCGTTGTCTATGGCGACAATGGCCCCGTTGGTGACCCTGTGGCCGCGCAGGCGCCGGAGGTCCGCCGCCAGTATTTGCTCAAAATTAGTCTGAAGGTCCCCGTCGATGGTCGAGCGTATGGCGGCGAGGGAGGGGTTGGCCGCGCGTGCCATGTCGCAGAAATGAGGGGCAAGGAAGGGGTGGGAGGGCTTCCTTATAATCGGGTTTTCGTTCAGCGCGAAGTTGTAAAGCTGGTCGTTGATATAGCCGAGGTCAAGCATCCTCTTGAGGGCGAGCTTCTGCCTGGCGAAGGCGTTTTCGGGGTGCAGCACGGGATTGTATTTGCGGGGGGATTTGGGTATGCCGGCCAGCAGGGCGGCCTGGGCGAGGGAGAGGTCCTCCGCGTTGCAGTTGAAATATGCCCGCGCCGCCGTCTGGGCGCCAAGCATCATGTTGGAATAGGGAACGCGGTTGAAATAATTTTCCAGTATTTCCCGCTTGGAGAGTTCCTTCTCCATCCTGCGCGCGCCCCACATTTCCTTAATCTTTCCCCACATCGAGCGCTTGCCCGGCTCTATGGCGCGCACAAGCTGCTGGGTTATTGTGGACGCGCCGGAAACGCGCGTTCCTGAACTGGTGTTCTGCCACAGCGCGCGCAGCGCCGCGCGGAAATCCACCCCGGAATGCTCGAAGAAGCGTTTGTCCTCCACCGCCACCGTGGCGAGTATGAGCCACGGCGATATCCTGTCCAGCGGCACCGGTTCGCAGTAGGTTTCCTGCCCGTTGAGGTATTCCCGCATGGGCGCGCCGTAGCGGTCCGTCACGATTACGGACGCCTGCGCCGGCGGGGCGCTTTGCGCGAGGGGAGAGGAAACCTGCGCCGCCATTATCAGCGCGGCGCAGGCGATTGTCTTAAGCGGTGAGTTTCGCAAGGTCCGCGTCCATCTCGGCCATGCTCTGGTAGCGTTTTTCGCGCTCGGGCTGGAGGGCTTTGGCGAATATCGCGTCCACGGCGGCCGGCAGGCCGGGGACCAGTTTCGCCGCCGGGGAATACTCCATCTTCCTCTTCTGGCCTATATAGTTCGGGCCGGTGAAGGGGATGGAGCCTGTAATCAGCTCGTAGAAGGTCGCGCCGGTGGCGAAGATGTCCGAGCGGGTGTCGTAACGGCCCAGTTCCTGCTCCGGCGCCATGTAAGCCATTGTTCCGCAGACGCTGCCGGTCAGGCGCGAGATGGTGTTCTTGGCTTCCGCCGCTATGCCGAAGTCCATCACCTTCGTCACGCCGTCGGGCTGCACTATTATGTTGGACGGCTTGAT
>Ga0074197_1001021_pt1 | contig 27305 bp, 24 predicted proteins | sample EPASupsiteSAE305_FD_64526 | JGI IMG/M metagenome (GOLD analysis project Ga0074197, IMG submission 64526) | Bioremediated contaminated groundwater microbial communities from EPA Superfund site, New Mexico - SAE3-05 reassembly with SPADES | ecosystem: Environmental > Aquatic > Deep subsurface >...
GCCTACGCGGCCTCCGACGGCGGGCAGTCCGGCGGAGCCGGTACGGTGTTTATAAAAACTCCGGGGACCAAGGGCACGCTTATTATCGATAATAATAACATCACCACCGGCCGCCATGCGCAGGTAGCGGCAGGCGATTATACCACGACCTTTGACGAGGTGCGCTTAAATAAACGCGGCGACCTATGGCTGCCCTATCCGAGTACGGTTACTCTCAGCGCCTTTATTGGCGATGCCACCACCGCCTACCTGCGCGTTGACGGCAATATAAATTTTGCCGGGGCATACACCTTGTCCGGGTATGGACTGATGCTTTCAAGCATGACTTCATTTGCCGGGCTTACCGATCTTACCGTAGGCGGCGCCTTGGGCGCCATTATAACGCATGAACGTAATACTACCGCGGAGGTGCACAAGGCTTCCTTCAGCGCGGCCAACCTGACCATAGCCGCTAACAGCAGCATAGATGTCAGCGGCCGGGGGTATTCGCCAGGCCGGGGCCCCGGAGCGAAAAATAGCGTTAGTTATGGCGCCGGTTACGGCGGGCAGGGCGGGTGCGACGATGGCACTGCCTGCGCAGCTGGGGCCCCTTACGGTAATTTTGCCGCGCCGCTAGATCTTGGTTCAGGCGGCGGCGGGATTACGGCAGGTAATGGCGGACCCGGCGGCGGCGCAGTAATTATTAATGTGTCGAACGCACTAATGGTAAGCGGTTCCATCCTGGCCGACGGCGGCAGCGGCGGCTTGTATGGCAGCGGCTCAGGCGGCAGTATTTATATAACCGCCGGCTCTTTAAGCGGCGGAGGCACCTTGCGCGCGCAGGGCGGGTATACAAGTTCCTATGCGTCGGGCGCCGGCGGCCGCCTAGCGGTAATAGCCAGTACCAGCGGTTTTACAGGCGGCATAACCGCCTACGCGGCCTCCGACGGCAATGAGTCCGGCGGGGCCGGCACGGTGTTTATAAAAACTCCGGGAACCAACGGCACGCTTATTATCGATAATAATAACATCGCCGCCGGCAGATACACCGGTATTCTGGCGGGCGATAATACTTTTGATTCCGTCTACTCCGTCAGAAAAAGCAGCGGCGCATTCCTCTCGTTCAGTACTCTCACGGTAAAAGGAGAAAACGTGTTTTTTGACGGAGACAACACCAGCACTATTACCGTAAGCGGCAATGTCTACGGCGGCTCGTTCCCTGAGGTGTATATAAGTTCATTCAGCGTTAAATGGGGCGCCGCTGGCAATCCAACCAATGCCCAGTACACAGCCGAGATCTCCTCGCACGCTGATTATTCGCTGATAGAGCGGTCAAGCGTCACATATAACCGCATGGCCTGGTGTACCGGCGTACTGAACCCGAACACCACCTATTATGCCAGAACCAAAGTCGCCGGTTATGCCACGCTGAAACTGCTCGCGACCGACTATATAGTCGTCGGCGGGACGATAACTCTTTCCGCCGTGCCCGGTACGTCGGCTAATCCGTTCACGGGGGTTTTCTATTCCAGCATTACTCTAAGCTGGCTGGCCAATGGCAATCCGCCGTATACTGAATTCCGCGTACAAGCCTCCACCGCTTCCGACTTCAGCGGCACCCTTTACGGCCCCGCCGCCGGCCCGGCTTCCTGGCTGGTGGCCACGTCCACCACGGTGGTGTCATTGCCCGGAGGGGATACCGAAGCGGCATGCGGCTTCAAGATGTTTGACGGAACTTCAGTGCTCGCGTTCGCCTGCTCGGTCCCCGGGCCCCTGTTATACTTCCGTGTGCAGTCCAGAAATCTAAACAGTGTGGAATCCGGGTTCGAAGTTCTGGGTTCGACTACTACACTGATTACATATTCCAGGCTGAAAATGCATAAGGCGGGGGTAAATTACAATATACTCCTTGTCGATCCTGGCGACGTCAACGCCTCAAAACTTCGCATACAAACCCCGGAAGGCATAAAAGCCGTGAAAAAACTTCCCTGATGTTTTATTGTAGGCAGCAGAATAAGTATACTTTCCCGGCAACTCCGGATATATTGTGAGGTAAAATATGAAGCGTAATTTTATCAAAAACGGGACCTGCGAACTTGAGGTAACAGACTGGGAGGGTAAAGACCCTTCACTAACGCCCATCCTATTCATCCCCGGGATGTTCGGCACTGCCACGAGTTTTCAAAAAGAGATAGAGACGAATTGGCAAGACAGGCGTTGTATTAGTCTTAGTTTTAGAGGACGCGGACAAAGCAATGCGCCGGATCAGGGCTACCAGCTTGCGGACCATGTTTCGGATATCGTCGCCGTTCTGGAGCAACTCTGCCTAATGTCCGGGATTATCATTGTGGCCCATTCCCGTGGGGTTCCCTACGCTCTGGGGTTTGCTGCAGAACACCCGGGCGCGATAAAAGGTCTAGCGATGCTGGATCATCCTCCTTTTCACCTTCCTATAGAACAAGAATGGAGCGAAAAGTGGTGCACTCAAATAAAACCAGGAATACCTGCGGCGACAGTAATTCGCTCCTTGCAGAAAGAAGCTGATTTTCAGGACTTAAGAGGAGCGCTGACGTCTTTAAGCTGCCCGGTCCTCTTCGTGGCGGGGGGACGGCCTGGAGCAATGCTTTCACGCGAAGATCTCGTAGAGTTCAGCCAGGGAGTTAAAAACAGCGTTCTGCATATCGAAGAAGCGTCCGGACACGAACTTGAGACGTTACAGCTCCGTAAATTACTGAGCCCTATAATCAAATAACCGCATAATTCCACAGTTGGCGCGCATGGAAGCGCTGGACAAAAACATCATGAAGCTGGACCACTGCGTGTACTGCGCCCACTGCGTGGAAACAGAGGCCGGCCTTGCGCCGGCTTCTTTATTTCCCGGCTATGGCCCGCGCGGGGGGAAATCTTTTATAATTAGGGTATGAATTTCAACTCCCTCGAGAACTGGTTCTCTTCCGGCCTGGTGCTGGGAAATACGCCGGCCGCCTACGGCTACGCGCTGGTGGCCTTCGGCGCGGCCCTGGCCCTGCTGTACCTCATAAAGAACATCGGCGTGGCCCGCCTCAAAACCCTGGCCGAGAGGACGGAAACCAACCTGGACGACCTGCTGATAGGCCTGATAGAGAAGTTCCGCTGGTTCGAGTACCAGCTGGTGGCCTTCTACGTGGCGGCCCGCTACCTCAACCGCGCGCCGGCCTTCGACAAGGCCCTCCACCTGCTCCTGCTGCTGGTCTTCACCTACCGGGGCATCACCATAGCCCAGGACCTGCTCACCTACTGGATCAACAAGGTGGCCTCGCAGCGCGCCCTGGACGGCCAGGCCAAGAACTCGGTGGTAAAGAGCACGCAGGTGATCCTGCGCACGCTCGTCTGGGTGGCCGCGGTCCTGTTCGTGCTGGACAACCTGGGGGTAAACATCTCCGCCGTGCTCACCGGCCTCGGCATCGGCGGCGTGGCCGTGGCCCTGGCCGCGCAGGCCATCCTCGGCGACCTGTTCAATTTTTTCGTCATCCTGCTCGACAAGCCTTTTGCCATAGGGGATTTCATAGTTTCCGACGCCGTCTCCGGCACAATCGAGCACGTGGGGCTCAAGTCCACCCGCATCCGCAGTATTTCCGGCGAGATGGTGGTGGTCTCCAACTCCAACCTGCTCGGTTCGCGCATCCGCAACTACAAGGACCTCACCAAACGCCGCGTGGTCTTCAAGACCGGAATAGTTTACGGCACGGCGCCCGAACTGCTCAGGAAGGTCCCGGAGATAGTCCGGAAGGCCGTCCAGGCCGTTCCCAAGGCCGAATTCGACCGCTGCAACCTCTACAACTGCGGCGACTTCTCCCTGGATTTCGAGACGGTGTATTACCTGACAGAACCGGATTACAACGCCTACATGGCCGCCCATGAAAAAACCCTGCTGGGCGTACTGGAGGGTCTGACCGCCGCCGGGGCGGAACTGGCCTATCCTACGCAGACGCTTTTGGTGAAGAAATAAGGAGGGACTATGAAAAAGATGATATTAGCGGCCGCCGCGCTGGCGCTCTTTGCCGGCGGGCTGCAGGCCGCCGACGTGGCCGTGGTGAACGGCCAGAAGCTGACCCGCGAGGAACTGACCAGGAAACTCTGGTGGCAATATGCCGCCCAGGGTCTGACCGAACTGATAGACGAGAAACTCCTGCTCGCCGAGGCCGACCGCCTCAAGGTCAAAGCGGACCCCAAGGAGATAGAGGCCCGGTACGCCAGCCTGGCCGCCGGCCAGGATAAGGCGGCGTTCGAGAAGAACCTCAAGTCCGTGGGCTGGTCCACGGCCGACCTCAAGGACCTGCTGCGCCGCCAGCTGACCATCCGCGCCACGGTCATAGCCGCCGGGAAACTGGCCGTGACCGACGCCGACGCCAAGACCTTCTTCGAGGCCAATAAGGAGCGCCTGGGCGCCCCGGAGACCGTAAAACTCAGCCAGATCTTCGTGAACACCCGGGCGGAGGCCGACGACGCCTACGACCTGCTGACCTCGGTAGGCGCCGATTTCAGCAAGCTCTCCTCCCTTAAGTCCTCCGACGCCAACCTCCGCAAGAACAACGGCGCCATAGGCTTCATTTCCAAAGGCATGCTGCTGCCGGAAATAGAGAAAGAGGTCTTCGCGCTGCAGCCCGGCCAGTACACCAAGCCCATGGCCACCGGCAACGGCTTCAGCATCTTCAAGGCCGAAGAGCGCAAATCCGGCCAGCCGGCCGCCTTCGAGGCCCTCAAAGAGGACATAAAGGCCGCCATCCTCAACCAGGCCATAACCCAGAACCTGCCCAAGCTGGCCGCGGAACTGCGCCAGAAGGCCAAGATAGAGATCATAAAGTAAACCGCGCGGCAGAGACGCGAAAAAGAAGGCGGGCCGGATATCCGGCCCGCCTTTCTTTGCGCCGCCTTAACTGGTTAAGCGGCCTCTTCCTCTATTTCCGGCTTCTTCTTTCGGAAGTGGTCCACCACGAAGTAGATCACCAGCGCCGCGAGGATCACGTGCGTGGCGTAGAAGTACTTGGGAGCGGAATACTTGTAGAGGTCGTCAAAGCGCCCGTAGAGCAGCGAGAAGCGGCCCATGACGGTGTTGCCGAAGGCGGCCCCGAAGTAGAGCATCAGGAAGTAGATGCCGATGTTGGAGGCCTTCTTCACCACGCCCTTGTGTTCCACCGAGAAGAAGAAGTAGAACAGTACGCAGATGAAGCCGATGGCGACTATGGAGCCGTTGATGAGCGACCCGATGTTGGCCCTGGAGATCTCCGAGACCATGAAGGGGGCGATGGTGCCGCCGATCTGCTTGAGCAGGTCGGTGGAGATGGTGAGCGGTATCACCAGGCCCGAGCCGTAACCCATGATGAAGGTGAAGCCGTAGCGCGAGATCCAGGAGATCCGCGGGAAGAACTGCGTTACCAGCGACAGGCCCAGCACGGTCGGGATGAGCACGGTCCAGTCCCCGGCCTGCAGCGGCTCCCACACCTTGGGTTTCCAGGTCTGGAAGAGCACGGTCTGGAACACCCAGCCCATGCCCGCGCCCAGGTAGAGGTGCTCGGTCACTTTAAAGAACGGGTTGTCCTTGTAAAGGAAGCTGAACAGGAAGATGGTGAGGCCCGCCGCCACCCATCCGCCGAAAATAAGCATCGTTTCAGACATAGTTTCTCCTAAATTACAGGTACTTGAGCCAGAGCATCATGATGTTGGCCGTCACGATGAGGATGATCACCATCAGGTGGGCGAGGCTCAGGGCGTCTATGCCAGAGGTGCCTTTTTCCTTGTGGTTGATGAGCGTCTCGTAGTCGGCCGCGCCCTTCATGCCGCCCACCAGGCCCTTGAGCTGGCCGGTCTGCAGGTAGGGGGCGTAGCCCATCTGGCTCACCGCGGTGACGCCGCCGGCCATGGGGAACTTGAACTTGTCGCCGGTATAGGCGATCCAGTAGTCCAGCATGGCCGTGCCGGTGATGCAGATGCCGAGCTGCATGTCCTTGACGTTCTTTATGCCCTTGAACACTTCCATGTCCCTGATGGGCGAGCCGTCGCGGTCCTTGTCGTAGATCTGGTAGAGGTCCATGCCCATCTGGGTCATGACGGCCACGGGGTTGGGCTGGTAGGGCAGGATCACGTAATCCTTGCCGTACACCTTCTCCGGGGCGATGTCCTTGGGGATGCGCTCGCCTATCTCCTCGATGAGGCCGGTGGCGCCGGCGTTCAGCGTGAGGATGCCCACGCGCAGGTTCTTGCGGAAGGCGTGGCGCAGGATGGCCACCGCCTGCGGGTGCAGTTCAGGGCGGGTCGCCGGGTCGTAGTCCAGCGACATCAGGACGAACGAGCGGGGGGGCAGGCCCTCTATGCGCTCGTAGAGGCTCTTGACCTCGGAGCCCAGGTTCAGGTTAGGCAAGCCCAGCGGCTTGACTATCGGGAACACGAGCAGGATCGCGAGCGCCAGGAAGATCAGGCGCCGGTCTATCTTGAGGAGTTTCTCTAAAAAGTTCTTCATGGTCTAGTCCTTCCCCATGTACTGGCGTTCGATGCCGAAGATGATCTTGAGCGCGGTTACGATGCCGCCAACCGCGAGTCCCATCATGATGCCGCGGCGGCCGGCCACCACGGGCACGTCCATGAGCCACTGCACTATCTGGGTGACGCCCAGGTGGGTCCAGCCGAGCATCTTGTCCCACATCAGCTGCCCAAGCGGCACCTTGCCGATGATCAGCACCAGGGCCGCCGCGAACAGCACGCCGGCCTGCGCCGACTTGATGCGGAAGGCGCGGTAGGCGGTGGAGACGATGTAGAAGGCCAGCACCGAGAACATGGTGCCGGACAGGGCGTTGAACATGAAGCGGTAGCCCCAACCCAGCCCGGTGAGGGAGGTGCCGTCCATCTGCTTGCCGTGGCTCATCAGCGCGGGAACCACCATGACGAGGAAGCCCACGAAGACGAACAGGCTGTAGCCCCAGCCGTCCACCTTGCGGCGGATCTTGTTGTAGTGCGAGAAGAACAGGCTGAACAGGCCCAGCAGGAAGGCGAAGCCGGCCACTATGTTCTCCCACTTGTTCATGACCTCCAGGTAGTTCTCGGAGGTCTTGTTGGGGACGTAGTAGGAGGCCAGGGTCATCAGGCCTACAAGGAAGCAGATAGCGAGCGGTATGTATTTTTTTATCAGCGTCATATCAATATGCCTTGAAGATGTGGCCCACTACCTTGAGCAGCGGCTGCCAGTTGAACCACGTGCCCGCGAGCAGCAGCAGGGACCCGGCGCCTACCGCGAACATCACGAAGGCTTTGCCGAAGTCCTGCACTTTCAGCGTGGAGAGCAGCATGGGCTCCTTGGACAGGTACGCGCCGGCGGCGTAGAGCTCCTCGCCGATGAGCGTGTAGTCGCAGGAGGTGAAGAAGAACGGCAGCTGCGATTCCTGCTCGGTGCCGGCGATCTGGATGGCACCGGTGGTGGCGCCGACCTCGGCGAGCAGCAGGGACTCGGCCATGAAGTGGCCGATGAAGAAGCAGGCGGCCGGCTTCTCGCGGTGGATCATGCCGTCCACGGAGGCGGCGTAGGAGAACTGGTCCTGGCTGACGAAGAAGTTGATGTCGTCGCGGTAGGAGTCGGGGCGCTCGGCCTCGGTGTAGGCCTGCTTCACGATCTCCTTGGACACCGTCATCACGATGGGGTCGAAGTGCGGCACCTTGAGCTGGGTGTCGTACGAGGCCACCTTGCGGGCCACTTCGCTCAGGATGGAGGTGGAGGCTATGGTGGGGATGGCGCTCATGCCGCCGATGCCGGTAGAGTAGAAGATCGGGCGGCCCATTTCGGTGGCGCGGCCGATGGCTTCGTCTATGGCGTCGAGGCCAGCGATGCGGCGGATGAACAGGCCCTTGCGCTTGGCGTGGGAGACCGTCCAGAAGAAGACTATGATGGTCACCACCAGCAGCACCAGGTTGTTGAGGCGGGCCAGGTTGAACATGTTGGCCGCGGCAACGGCCTTAACCTCGGCGCTTTCGGCTGAAGTCTTGCCGTTCACGTACTTGAGCTTGAAGCCGTATTCCTGCCCGGTCTTGAAGTCCTTGAAGAAGGAGGGCAGCTCTACCTGCATGGCGTGCAGGGTCGAGTCGTGTTTCCAGGCCCAGAAGGGCAGGTCGAAATCGGCGGCGAACCTGGAGTCGGCCGGGAATTCGTCCGCCTTGACCCAGACGCCGTCGGCGCCGGCGGCGTAGACCTGGTAGAGGGCGCCGGGAACGTCGGCCGCGCCTGCGGGCCAGGTAAGCAGAACCGCCTCGCCCTTGTCATAGGGCATGTCCTTGGCCTCGAAACCGGCGAAGTCCGGTTTGGGCAGGTCATTTTTCTGGGAGGCGGGAGCGGCGGCCGAGACTGAAGAGACCGCCAGGAAAACAGCGATTACGGCAAGATTAAGTCGGGTTTTTAACATAACTTGTAATAATATACATTTATTGGCATTTTCAGGCAAGGAGAAATAAACCCGACGGAAATGCCGGGGAAGAGAAGGGAGGCGTGAGGGAGGACGGCAGCGGCCGTTTTGGCGCCGGTCAGCCGGGCCTGGCCAGCAGCTGTTTTATGGCCGCCGCGTGTTTGCCCATACCGGCGCGCTCCAGGTTCTCGAAGACGGCCTTCTGGGCGGCGCCGCCGAGGTGCCTGGGCCAGAGGAGGTAAAGGGTATTGCCGGCGGCGCCGGGTTCCTCGTATCTGAGGATCTTCAGCGGCCTGTAGGGTTTCAACAGGGCGTCCAGCCGCGCGCCCGTAAAGCCCCATTGCGCGTACAGGTCCCTGTCGGCCAGCACGTCGCCGGTCATGTAGACGGGAACGGCGTGGTCGTAGTAGCTGGCGAGGATACGGCCGAGCTCCTCTACCGGGTCTTTTTTGTCAGCGTAGAAGTTCAGGATCGCCAGCTGTATGGAAATCCTTTCCCGGTTGGCGAAGTAAGGTATATAGACTTTAAGCGGGCCGCCCGAGATCAGGACAGGGCTGTCTGGGTGGGTAAAGTAGGCCACGGCGCCGCAGAACCCGATGGCCGGGCGGGCGTCCCTGCCCAGGTACGAGGGCAGGACGAGCCTGGCGAAATTATTGGCGGCGGTGAGCCCGACCAGCAGGAAAGCCGCCGCGACCGGGACGGGGCCAGCTATCGCGGAGGTCCGCCCCCGGAGCAGCACCGCCAGGAGGCCGGAAAAAAGCACGACGTTGGTGGACCAGTAAATGGTGTTCCCCGGCTGCCACACGGAGTAGAGCACCAGGAAGAGGGCGAGCGGGAACCCGAAGGCCGCCGCGAGCGGCAGGCTTTCAGGCGCCAGGAAAGGCTTGCTCTTCCGGCGGGAGTATGCCAGGAAGGCGGCCAGCGCAGCCAGCAGGACCACGGCGGCGGCCGCCGCGGCCCGGTCGGGAGCAGTAAAGTGGAAAAAAGAGACCAGGAGGTTCCTGAGGGGCAGGACCACGTGCCCCGCCACGTTCAGTTCGAACTGGCCCAGCGGGTTGCCTTCCGGCGAAATGCCGTTCACCAGCCCGGACCCCCACTGCCACCAGCGCGCCAGACCGCCTTTCACGAAGAAGCCGTGGATCAGCGCGTAGGGCAGGAAGAAGGCCAGGAAAAAGCCGGCCAGGATGGCGGCCTGCCGGGCGAGCTCCCGACGGTGATACAATGCGGCGGCGGCCGCCGCGGCCCAGAGGATATTGTTGGCGATGTGGAACCCGGAGGCCAGCCCCGCGAAAGCGCAGAGCGCGCAAAAGGCGGCGAGGGAGAACCCGAGTAAATACCGGTAGAGCGCGGCGCAGAACAGGAGGGTGAACAGCGTGCCGCCCAGGTAAGGCTCAGCGCCTGTGGCACGGCTCCAGTACACAGCGCTCACCCCGGCCAGCAGCGTCCAGAACAGCGCCTGCCGGCGGGATAGGGACCGGGCGAGCAGGGAGAAGAATACGGCCAGCCCCAGCGCCCCGGCGCCGGCGTTGAACCACTGTATGGCCTCGTAGCTGAGGCCGCCGAAGCCAAGGAGGCGCAGCAGCACGTAAAAGGACCGCGTCACCGGGTACCAGAGGAAATGGTTCCACTCAAAGACAACGGCGGGCGGGTTCAGGCCGAGCGGCGACCGGATGATGCCGGAATACAGGACCGAGTCGTAAAAATACGAATGGTCGAAAGTGGCGGCGTAGAGAAGGAGGAAGCCGAGAAAGACGAAGAGCGGGTCAGAAAAAGCCTGGGGAACGGAACCTGAAAATATTTTCCTTACGCTATTTTCTGAAGGTCCGGCGGCCATGTGCTTGTCCTATTTCCTGGCGATGTTCTTCATTATGATGTCACGCATTACGTTAAAAGGGGGATGGATCCCGGCCGGGCGCCTGTCCGCCAGGGCGTAAACGGCCACGCGGTTGGAGGGGCGGCCGTTCTCCACCTCCTCGTAGGCGTGCACTTCCACCACGTGCCTGTCCCAGAACTCGTCGTAAACGCCGCTGGTCCTGGCGTCCCAGTAGAACATGTTGTAGGCCCGGCCCAGCCTGATGCCCTCGGCGGCGTTGAGCAGCAGGTGGGTTACGCCCTCGGCCTTGAGGCGGGAATAAAGTTCCTCGCCGCTAGCGGAGGCGGCCGCGTATTCCACTATGGGGGTCTTGTCGAAAACCGAGCTTACCACGAAGTCTTTTTTGAAATATGCGCCGCGGGCGTCGCCGATGATGAGCGTCTTGGCCCCGGCCGGCAGGTCGTTATTGATGAACTGGATGGCCTTGTAATGGCTGTAGGGATAGGTGGGCTGGGTGACGGACAGATAAGTTTCCTTATCTATGAGCCCGAACACCGGCCGCCAGCGGCCCTGGGAATAGAGCATGAGCGCGGCCCAGTACAGGCAGAGCGCGCAGGAGAATAGGACCAGCACGGAAAGCGTTTTACGCAGGGCCTGGTGCTGCCGGGAGTCCAGCGCAGCGGCTATCAGCAGGGCCGCCGCCGGGTAGGCGGGCATGAGGAAGCGGACCATCGTCGAGGCGAAGGACCACAGCAGCCAGCCGCAGAGAAAATAGATCCAGAAGGGTACCGTGCCGGCCGGTTGCAGCAGGAACAGCAGCGGCAGCAGGGAAAGGAACAGGGGGGTGAAGTAATTGGAGTTGAGCAGCGCGCCCATGGTGATGTTCCAGGGATGCAGCAGCCACGCCTTCAGCTCCAGGGCCCCCATCTGGCGGGTCTCTACCATGAAGGCGTGCAGTTTGTCCGGGTCCGCCCCGGACAGCCCGAAGACGGAAGTCAGGAACGGGAAGAAAGGGTTGCCGCGGTACAGCCAGTTCTTCGCCAGCCAGGGCAGCACCGGCAGGGCGGCCACGCCGGCGAAGACCAGGGCCGCCTTCAGGGCGGCGCCGCGGTCGGAGCGCGAGCGCCAGAGCAGCACCAGGCCGGTACCGACGGCGGGGAACAGGCCGGTGGTCTTCACGGCCATGCCGCAGCCGGAGAAGAAGGCCGCGAGCAGCAGGAACCGGTAGCTGCCGGGCTCATGGCGCAGGGCCGCGGCCAGCGCGGAAATGGAGAACAGCGTAAGCAGCCACTCGGTGCCGGCCGACCAGGAGGCCATCAGGGCGTGGGTGACCGTGTAGAAGATGAGCCCGGCCCAGAGCCCGGCGCGCAGGGAGAAATGCCTGCGGCCCACGCCGATCACGGCCACGAGGCTCAGCACGCCGGCCGCGTAGTTGATCAGTTTGGGGACCATCTCGTCCTTGAGCAGCAGGCCGGCGGAGTAGAGCATGCCGTGCAGCAGGAAGAGGTTGGAGTAGAGGTTGTACGGCATGTCGGCCAGGCGGCCTTTGATGGCGTAGAAATTTGGCACGGCCAGGTGATAGACCAGGGAATCGTAGAAGATCTCGGGGCTGAGGCTGCCTGCCAGGTTGAGCAGCAGGGCCGCGGCCAGCAGGGCCAGGGCCAGCAGGTCCGTGAGCCCCGGCTTGAAGGCGGGCTCCGCTTCCGCTTCGGGTTCCGGGAAATACCGTCGGGAGAAGACGCCTACGGCGAAAGCGGCGGCGACCAGCAGCCGCACCGGGCCTTTGGAGAGCAGGCCCGCCGCGGCCAGGCCCAGCACCAGGTGGCCGATCACGCCCAGGCCGAGGGCGGCGGACAGCGCCGCGTTTTCGCAGGGCGACAGGCGTCCCGGCTTAAAGACGGACCGCAGCAGGAAAGAGCCGAAGGCGGCGCAGGCTATAACGAAGAACAGGGCGCTGAGCAGAACCGCCAGGTGGCCCGGAACGGCCTTGAAAAATCCGGCGGTGAAATACTGGCCTGGGGAGAGCAGGACGAAAAGGGAATTCAGGTCGGGGGGAAAGCGGTCGAGATAGGTCTTGAAGACCCAGCCGCCCCAAAGCAGGAAGGCGCCCCAGGCCAGCCAGCCGGGGAAGCGCGGCGTTTCCGGCGGGACAGCCGGCGGGTGCGGTACGTGTTTTTTATGTTTTTTCGCCATTAAACAAAAGCGGCCGGTGGGCGGAATGCCGCACGCCGGCCGCTTTCTTTCCCGGGACTATTTTTCCAGCACTTCTATGTTGGCCCGGGGAACCACTATGACCTCGCCGCCGACCAGTGTCACTTCCAGCACGCGCGCGTGGGACTCGCTGCCTATCACAGTGAGTTCCGGCGGCAGGCTCTTCACCGTGCCGATCACGCCGAAGTGGGGCTCGCGGATGATGCGGATGGGGTCGCCGGGTTCTATCCAGCCGCGGCCCTGGTCCTTCTTGCACTCGGTCACGTTCTTGGGGAAGCCGGGGACTATGATCTCGGGGCGCATCACACCGGCGCGGATCTGGGTGGCGCCGGAAACGGAGGCCCGCTCGCCGTTGCGCGAAGCCATGAGCTTGAAGGTGTACTCGGCCATGGGGATCATGCCGAAACCCTCGGTGACTATGAGCGAAAGCCCGATCTGCTCGGTACCGGTCACGGCCACGCCGATGTCGTAGCCGAGCAGCTGGCGCAGGTCGCGGTCGTGGATGCCGCCCACCACGATGGCCTTCACGCCCATCTCCACGGCGCGCTTGATGGTGGAGAGGCCGGCATGCTTGCCGCCTATCACGATCTTGCCGCGGCAGGCCTCGGTAATGGCCTCAGGCATCAGTTCTTCGTCGGGACTCTGCGCCGCCATGTGGATCTCGCCGTTGGTCTCGCCGCCTATGCCGAAGATGCCCTGGATGAAGGTGCCTTCGGACTCTATGGTCACGCCGAAATTCGGTACCACTTCCACCACCTTGCCTTTCACGTAGGCCTGCAGCGGCAGCACCTTCGGAGGCTCGCGCAGCATGATCTGGCCGGTCACGTGGGAGATGGAGTCCACGGTGCCGTCTATGGGAGATTCTATGGAGGTCTTGAACCACTTGATGAAGGGCTTGTTCTCGGCGATGATCTCGCCTTTCTTCACCGGGTCGCCCTCTTTCTTGAGCAGCAGGTCCTTGATCTCGCCGGCTTCCACCGACATGCGGTTGGCGACGTTGATGGGGAACACCTTGCCGGGCAGCTCGGTCTGGGCCACTATGTCGGTGGCGTCCACCTGCTTGCCGTCCTCCACCAGCACCTTGCCAGGGATGGGCAGCAGGCGCTTCTTGCGGAACATCGTGCAGGGCATTACCTTGAGACCGGGCGTATAAGCGTGAGCCATAAATTATCTCCTAATTGAAATTATCTTCCGGGCCTAGACGGGGTACATCCCCATGGCCTTGTACCACTTGTTCAGGTCGTCGCGGCGCTTGCCGGCGTCCTTGGCCAGGTTGAAAGGCCGGCCGCGGCCGTCGAGCACCAGGCCCACCACGCCGCCTTCTATCTCGGCTTCCACCTTGTTGCCGGGACCCGCGCCCATGTCGAAACCCTTCAGGGGTTTGGCCGTGAGCCTGGCCTTGGGAGCGTCGAAAGGCACGTGGACGATATCGCCGAAACGCAGCTGGCCGGCCTGCTTCTTGCCGTCGGGAGCGGTGACTTCCCACTCCATGATCAGCTGGCCTTCCTTGGCGAGGCCCTTGGGCGCGAGGCAGGTGCCCAGGCGCACAAGGCAGTCGTGGTAGAACACGTCCAGCGCGGCCTTCTCGCTGATCTGCGCCAGCACGCCGAGGTGCGGCATCATGAAGATGGAGTCCACCGCCATGCGGGTGATGCCTTCGGGCTGGTAGGCATCTATCATCTGCATCATGGACTGGGTGCGGCGGGGGGAATGGGCCAGGATGCCGCCGGAGCCTATCACGTAGTCGAGCTTCATCACGTTGATGAGGCTCTGGCCGGAGGAGGTCTGGTCGAAAGCGTCCGAGATGGAGCGCTCCTGCTGCACGCCCTTCAGGCCCACGGCCAGCGCCTTGTGCTGTTCGAAGGCCAGGCGCAGCGCCTCGCGGGAGACCGCGTGCTCTATCTGCAGGTCCTCCACCGTCTGCGGGATGGTGGTGGGGCGGATCATCTTGTTCTTTAGGCGGTTGCGCAGGTCCTGCTCCTCGATGTCGAAGGGCAGCCAGCGCAGGATGTTGGCCAGGCCCGCCTCGGCCATCACGTTGGAGATGGAGTAGCTCATGCCGAGGTTGGCGCTGACGGTGCGGTTGAAAACTTCGGAGAACACGCTGAACACGTCGGTGGTGGCGCCGCCGATGTCCACGGCCAGCACGTTGAAGTTATTGGCCTTGGCGAACTTCTCGGTCATGGTGCCGACGGCCGCGGGGGTGGGCATGATAGGGGCGCCCACCATCTTCATCAGGCGGGGGTAACCCGGGGCCTGCTGCATCACGTGTTCCAGGAAGATGTCGTGGATCTTGTGGCGCGCGGGCATCAGGTTCTCGCGCTCGAGGCTCGGGCGCAGGTTCTCGGTGATGATGAGAGCGGTGCGGTCGTCGAGGATGGCCTTGATCTGGGCGTGGGCCTTGTTGTTGCCGGCGTAGATGACCGGCAGCTTATAGGAGGCGCCCAGCCGCGGCTTGGGGTCCGCAGCCTTGAGGAACTGCGCGAGCTCCACCACGTGGGTCACGGTGCCGCCGTCGGTACCGCCGGAAAGGAGCATCATGTCGGGGCGCAGCTGGCGGATGCGTTCGATCTTCTCGTGGTCCGCGCGGCCGTCGTTGGAGGCCAGCACGTCCATCACTATGGCGCCGGCACCGAGCGCGCAGCGCTGGGCCGATTCGCCGGTCATAGCCTTCACGGCCCCGGCCACCATCATCTGCAGGCCGCCGCCGGCCGAGGAAGTGGACACGTAGATATCGGCGCCGACATTCCCGTTGTTGGGGGTGATGATCTTTTCGCCGTCGAGGATCTTCCGGCCGGACAACTCTTCCACCTCGGTGATGGCGTTCAGCACGCCTTTGGTGACGTCCTCGAAAGGCGCCTCCACGGTGGTGGGGGCCTCGCCGCGGAAGGTCTGGCGGTAGGTATCGCCTTTCTTCTCTATGAGGATGGCCTTAGTGGTAGTGCTGCCGCAGTCGGTAGCTATGATGATCTCAAGGTCTTTTTTTGACATCTGGGTCTTCCTTTTTAGCGGGTTCGGCGCTGAGCCGGTCGACAAAATACGCCATGGCCTTGCCGTTCTCCAGCAGGGCCCGGTACTTCTGGACTTCTTCTTTCTTAAAGAGCAGGGTCAGGGCCGGCTCGATGAAGATCGCGCCCTGAGCGCCCAGGTTATGCAGCGGCCTGGTACTCTCCACGGCGAAGGCCGCGATATCCCCCAGCCCGCGCCGCCGCACCTTGTCGGCCAGCACGTCCAGGAGCCGCTTTTCCTCGTCAGTGGGGTCAGGGGGCTCCGGGATCTTGAAAGCGTTGTCCCAGATTCCCATGCGCATTTATTTTACTATAAAAGGGGGAGGGGCCGCACAAGGGGCTGGGAGGGGAACGCGCCTTGAAAGCGCGAAGTCCGTGGTGTATACTCTTTAGTGGAGGCCGGGGGCGCCCGGCACGGAGGTTTTTTTATGGACGTAAAGACCAAATTTACCTGGAAAGCGGCCCTAGTGCCGGCGGCCGCGGTGACCGCGGCCTTCGCGGTGGGCATAGGCTATTTCGCCGGCAGCTCGCCCCAGGACACCGAAACCCCGGAAAGGCAGGTGCAGGTGAGCTTCAACAGCGGCCCCAGTTACGCGCCCGGCAGCGACCCCATGGCCAGGCCGGCCCAGCCCCGGGCCTCTTCCATAGAGATGTTCCGGCAGGTGAACAGGAATTACTCTTCCGACAGCGCCGGGCAAACCACCGCCTTCAAACCCGCGGTAAAGCCTAAGACCAACGCCGAAATGCAGGAATTTCTGCGGCAGGTCCGTCACGACATAAATTACGAGGCCCCCGCCGGGGAAGCGGGGGCGGCGCAGGGAGGCGGGACGCCGCAGCCCGGCGGCCGGCGCATCTACAACCCCGCCGGGCTGGGCAGCAAACCCGGCCCCTCCGGGGTCCGCGCGGCCTCGCTGCCCAGGCTTAAGCCCGCCGGCAGCCCGACAGGAGACCTGGGCGGCAAGCGCTCCGGGTTCGGTTCCAATTTCCAGGACTACGGCACGGCCCCGGCGCTGCACGGCCCCGCGGCGGCCAGGCAGCAGCGGGCCGACGACCTGGCGGCCTCCGGCGGCGGTTCGCACCTGGAGGCCGGGGAGTACGGCTCGGCCAGGAGCGGCCAGGACGGCTCGGGCGGTACCGGCATGAACTCCGGCGGCAGCGGCGGTTCACAGGGAGGCGGCGGCGCGTCGTCCTCCATGAACCCGGCCGGGGGGATGAAACAGGCCCAGACCGAGGCCGGCCCTCCGCCGGCGCCGGTAGCCTACCTATGGCCCAGGACGCTGGATTTCGGGGACATGCGCACTTACGAAACTGCTACCAGGATGGCGATCCTGATGAACATCGGGGAACTGCCCCTTTCCGTGGGGGCGATAGAGAACATAGATGACGACGCCCCTTTCGCCATTGAGAAGGACAACTGCAGCAACTCGACCTTGGCTCCCGGGAAAAGTTGCACGTTCCTGGCCAGGTTCTCACCTCAGGGTGCCAGGGAATATATCACGGCCTTCTACGTCCCGACCAACGACAACGGCCGGTCCTACTACCAGACCTACATGGAGGTCAAAGGCAAAACGACCTCCTCCCAATGGACTTCATGGTGGAACCGGCACTGGGGCAGTTCCGGCCAGGGGACCGTGAACAAGGCCGAGTTCGGCATGGTGCCGGAGGGACGCAGCCTCAGTGAAACCGTGCGCGTGACCAACACCGGAGGCAATAACTGGCACGCCGTGAAGCTCGACCTCTCCAAACTGCCGTTGTCGTTCAAGATCACCGGGGACGGGTGCACCGGTTCGTCAGTGGCCGCCGGCCAATCCTGCCCGGTCACCGTGACTCTCACCCCGACGGAGATGGGCAACCGCATGTTCTCGGACTCGCATTATGGACAGTACCTGGCGGTGAACGTCAACAGCGGAGCCAAAGTGCACGACGCCCGCCCCAGGTTCCCGCCGCTGCTGCTGGACACCCCGGTGGAGGCGGCGCCCAAGGGAGCGTTCAAGGTGCTGGCAAGCTATGACGAAGAGTATCATACGGCGCACCAGGAGGTGCTGGAGGTCCCGCTGTCCGCGAAAAGTTGCGCCCCGTTCCCCGTACAGGGCCTGAAGCGCATCCAGGATTTCTACTACCACTTCAAATAGACGGAGGTCAGCGCGGAGCGACGGCGGGGGCGGCCCCGCCGTTCTTTTTTTGTTTCGAAGGAGGCGGAAAAGAAACGCGCAGGACGGCCCCCGGGGCCGCCTTGTGGGCGCGGGCACAGCCGGCCGGAAGTTCCAGCACCGCCGAAGCGGGGGCTACCGCCCTAGCCACCTCGGCCTCCGGCTGGTCCGGCCTGGAGCTGGGAACGCGGTGGAATACCCGGAGCACCTTCATTTTATCGTCGAGAAAGACCATGTCCAGGTCCACAAGGGTATTCTTCATCCAGAAGGATTTTACGCCGGGGTCGCCGAAAACGAACAGCATGCCGCGGCCTTCGGGCAGCGACTCCCTGAACATCAGACCGCGGGCCTGCTCCTCCGGGGTCAGCGCCAGCTCCGCCTTTACCGCGAAACCGTCGGGCAGGAGCACCAGGGCCTCGCGCGCCCCGGCGGGCACGCGGAGGGCCGCCGCGCCGGCCGCGAACAGCGCCAGCAGCACAAAGGCGAGCGCGGGCCTAGTCATCTTCACCCGCGAGAGAGGATGGGACGGTGGGGGTAGATACTTCCGGAGCCAGCGACGAAAAAGTAGAGACCGAAACCAGGAAAAGCGGCATGCGCAGCTCGGCAGCGGCCTTCAGCCTGCCGCCCTCTGAAAAAAGGCGCATGGCGTCGCTTTTATATTTTTTTGCCAGGGCCCGGAACCCGCCTTCCTTGCCCAGGTCGGCGGCCAGCGTTTTGAACGGGACAGAGGTCTTTTCCGACAGCAGCAGCATGGCCGCCAGTTCCTGTCTGTAGATCCCCTGCCGGAGGTACTTGAGAACCTCGCGCTCCGGGGCGGTGGACTCGAAGACGGAGCACAGCGTGGCGCTGCTAACCTCGGAGGCCAGCGCCCAGGAGAAGGCGTCCTCCCCCGAAGTGTCGATGCGGGAGTCGTCCCCGCGGGCGAAAGCGTCGGGGCCGACTTCGGCCCCGAGGTAGACCTGCGCGGCGGCCGGAACGGCCGACGCCAGCAGCAGGCAGGCGATCAGGTTTCTCATAGGTTCCGCGCCGGAAGCCGGCGCCGGGCTAGAGGGACGTGGTTACCAGCGTTTCCGTGGAAAGCACGCCGGGAATGCCGCGGATCTCCTGTACCACTATGTTGGAGAGGGTGGGAAGGTCGTCGGTTTCCATGTCCAGGACCAGGTCCCAGCGGCCGAACACCGCGGACATGTGGACGACGCTCTTGAGACCCTTGAGCTTCTGGAGGGTCTGTTTCTCCTTGCCAGGCATCAGTTTAACTAGCACGAGTCCGGTTACCATAGTTTTTCCTTTTCCGGGCGGCGCTTCGGCTGCGCGCCTGCCCAACCTTATTATACAACCGGCCGGCGTGTTATTCAATAGGCGGCCGCCGGGAAATGATTTATAATTATAGGTATGAGGGCACTGATACAGCGCGTCAAGCGTGGCGGGGTGAAGACCGCCGGGGCTGACCACGCCATAGGGCGCGGCTTGGTGGTACTGCTTGGCGTGGGCGAAGGCGACGCTGAAAGCGACGCGGACTTCCTGGCAGAAAAGACAGCCAACCTGCGCGTCTTTTCCAACGCAGACGGCAAGTTCGACCACTCCCTGCTGGACGTGAAAGGCGAGGCGCTGGTCGTCTCCCAGTTCACGCTCTACGGCGACGCCTCCAAGGGCCGGCGCCCGGATTTCACCGCAGCCGCCAAGCCGGCGGAAGCGAACCGTCTGTACGAATATTTCGTAAAAGCCCTGGGCTCGAAGGGGATACCCGTTAAAACCGGGGTCTTCGCGGCCGACATGGAAGTAGAGATCATTAACGACGGCCCCGTCACCATCTGGCTGGACAGCCGGGCGCGGTCCGCGGGGTCAAAATGAAGAAAGCAAAACTCATCATCGCGACGGCGGCCTTCGCCGCGCTGGCGGGGTGTCTGAATCCCATGATGTTCAAGAAGGGCGCCTACGCCATTGACGATTGGGAAACGTGGACCGGCTGGAACGACGCCTACGGCTCGCACGAAGTGACGCCCGACGGCGTCTACTACCGGCTTACCGAGCGGCAGGACGACACGCGCGACATGTCCTCGGACGGCTACTCGCCGGGACTGATGCTCTCCAGGGAACTCATGGGGCAGAACTGGATCGTGGACCTGGAAGCGGATTTCAAGATCCCGCCGGGTCAGGTGAAGCGCTTTTCCTACGGCGTCTGGATAGGCGGGGATTCCGTGCGCCCGTCCATAGCCAACCCCTCCGCTACCATAAAGATAGTGGCCCAGCGCCAGAACGGCCCCAAGCCCTCCGACGACGCGCTGCTGGTCTTCTACCTGCCCGGCGGCAAGCCTTTCGCCGCTCCCAGGGACGCCAAAGTGCTGCGCTTCGCGCGCTCCGGCAACGTGTTCTCCGCGGCATACGCCATGAACCGCAAGAAATTCACGCCATTGTTCTCAGTGGAAGCCCCGGCCGCGGCCGACGCGCCGTCCCAGAAATTCTTCATAGGCGGGTTCGCCGGGGGAGATCCTGCCGGCGCCTACGCACGGCTGACGAGCCTCAGGATAAACGGCAGGGAAACCCTCAGATGAACGGGACGGCCGGCAAAGCGAAGAAGACCGGCCCCCGGGAACTTATCCGCCTGCACAAGCTGAAACCGCACCCGGAGGGCGGCTACTTCCGCGAGACCTACAGGTCCGCGGCCATGACGCCCTCCAGGCGTGGCCGGCGCAGCTGCTGCACGGCCATCCTCTTCCTGCTGGAAGAAGGGGACATCTCCCGCCTGCACCGCATCAAGTCGGATGAACTCTGGCATTTCTACGCCGGCGGACCGCTGCGTGTCAGCGCCATCCTCCCCGACGGTAAAAGCGAGAGCGCCCTGCTCGGCCCGGGCCATAAATGCCAGCACCTGGTCCCGGCGGGCCGCTGGTTCGGGGCGGCCCCGGAACCCGGTTCCGGCTGGTCCCTGGTCGGGTGCACGGTAGCCCCCGGTTTCGACTTCCGGGATTTCGAACTGGGCTCGCGCGAAGACCTGCTGAAACGGTTCCCGCGCGCGGCTAAAATTATACGGCAACTTACACGACAAGGATAAAATGAAAAAACACTGGAAAAGAAAAGAGACCCGCGGCGCGGCCGGCGGGCATGAGGCCCTGGTAGAAGGAGTAATACAGCACAAAGGCACCTTCGCCTTCCTGCTCTCCGAAAAGCCCGGCGTCGAGGACGTTTTCATCCGCGGCCGCGGCCTGGACCTGGCCATGGACGGCGACAGGGTGCAGGCCAGGGTCCGCCCCGAAAAGAGCGGCCGCCTGGCCGGCGAGATAGTGCGCGTGGTAAAAAGGGCGCACAGCTCCATGGTGGGCATCCTTAAGAAGGTCAAGAATACCTGGGCGCTGTTCCCCGAAAAGGGCAACGCGCCCCCGGCGCTGGTCAGCGGTTTCGCCGGCAAACTGGCCCCGGTGGAAGGCGCTTTCGCGGTGCTGGAGGTACAGCGCTGGCCCGAGGCCGGCGCCGGCGCTTCCGGTATAGTCACGGAAATACTCGGCGACCCCGGCGATATCCGCGCCCGGATAGATTCCATCCTGCGCGCCCGCGGCATCAACGAGGTTTTCCCTAAGGAAGTTTTAGACCAGGCCGCGGCCTTCGGCGCCCGCCTGGAACCCGCGGCCTGGAAAGGCCGGGAAGTCCTCTTCGACCTGCCGGTCTGCACCATAGACGGCGCCGACGCCAAGGACTTCGACGACGCCGTTTCCCTGGAAGACCTGGGCAACGGCCTGCTGCGCCTGGGCGTGCACATAGCCGACGTGGCGAATTACGTGAAGTCCGGCACCGAGCTGGACAAGGAAGCCTACGCGCGGGCCACCAGCGTCTACCTGCCGGACCGGGTAGTACCGATGCTCCCGCCTGCCCTGTCGGACAATCTCTGCAGCCTGGTGCCGCGGCAGGAGCGCCTCACCATGTCGGCCTTCATGGACATAGACCGCAACGGCAAAGTGACGAAGCGCCGCCTGGCCGAGACCGTGATCCGCTCGTGGCGCCGCTTCACCTACGAGGAAGTGCAGACCCTCCTGGAAGGCGGCAAGGTGCCGGACGTGCATAAGAGCATAGGCGAGGCCGTGCAGCGCATGGGCGCCCTTACCGACGTGCTCTACCGCCGGCGAGTACAGCGCGGCGCGCTGGACTTCAACCTGCCGGAATACAAGATAAACGCCGACCCGCACGGCAGGCCGCTGGGCGTGTCGCTGCGCCCACGCCTCAAGAGCCACCGCCTGATAGAGGAGTTCATGCTGCTGGCCAACGAGGCCGTGGCCACCGAACTTTACAACGCCAAGATGCCTTTCCTGCACCGCCGGCACGACTCGCCCGACCCGCTCAAGCTCAAGGCGCTCTCCGCCGCGCTGGGCGAACTGGGGCTGACCGCGGGGCACATAGAGGGCAAGAACGCGCCCAAGGCCCTGCAGGACGTGCTCCGGCAGGCCGAGGGGCACCCGCTCACCAACCTGATAAACTCGCTGATGGTGCGCAGCATGCGCCAGGCCGTTTATTCCCCGGAGTCGGAAGGCCACTTCGGCATCGCCACGCGCTTCTACTCGCACTTCACTTCGCCCATCCGGCGCTACCCCGACCTGATGACGCACCGGGCGGTCAAGGCGCTGCTGCGCGGCAAAAAAGAGAACCACGGCGCGCTGCCGCTCGAGAAAGCCGGCGTCCACTGCTCCGAACGCGAGCGGGCGGCTTCCGACGCCGAGCACAAGTCGGTGGATATCATGCGCGCCGAGATGCTCAAGGAACTGGTGGGTTCGGTGATGGACGGCGCGGTGACCACGGTCATAGACAGCGGCGCTTTCGTGATGCTGGGCGACACCGGCGCCGAAGGCCTGCTGCGCGTGAACGGCCTGCGGCCCGGAGCGAAAGTGAAGGTGATGATAGCGAACGTGGATACCGCCGAAGGCAAGATAGACCTTTCGCTGGAAGGGGGGCGCCCCGCGCCAGCGGCCGGCGGGCGGCCCCAGGGCGGCGGGCCGGGACAGCCGCCCGCGGGCGGCCGGGAACGCTGGAAATTCTCCGACTGGAAGAAAGGCAAGCGCGGGAACGGGGGAAGAGGCGGGGGGCGCGGACGCGGCAGGGGCAGGCGCTGAAAAGCGCGGCAAAAAAAAGAACCGGAGGAAGTCCTCCAGTTCTTTTTTTATTCGGCCCGCGCTTATTTTACCAACAGGGCCTTCATCTTCTCTATATCTTTGCGGTAGGCCTCGGACTTCAGCAGCTCCGCGTGGTAGAGGTCGCCGAAACGCTTGCCGGCCGCGATGTCCGTGGGGAAGTGCACGCCGCCTATCACCCGGTCCATGGCTATCTCGTCGGCAGCGGCGAAGAATTCGTCGCGGCGTTCGGGAGCTATGTCGGAGAGCACGTTGGCGAACACCCGCGAAAAAGAGGAGTGGCCGCTCGGGTAGGAATAGCCGCTGCTTTTCTTTATGCAGGGCTCGGCCTGGCCGGGATAGGCCTTGAACGGGCGGGGACGCTGCCAGCGGCCCTTCATGTTGGTAACGGCCTCTTCCAGGTCCAGCGCGATGCGCTCGAAAAATTCGCTGACCTCGCCGGGCAGCGGCTCGGGGAACGGGCTTTTCTCGCCCCAGAAAGAGTCGTAAGTGGCTTTGGCCGTTTTCTTGGCCTTCTTGCAGTCGGCCTTGGTGCGCTTGTTCTGCCACTCCATGATGGTGCCGATGTCGGCGGCCTGTTCGGCCGACTCCGGGGCGGGGGGAGGGGCGAACTCCGCGGTCTTGAACAGGTCAGGCTGCACGTAGTAGACCTGCTGGGAGATCAGGTGGGCCCGTTTAAGGGCTATTTTGGACTGGGGGGAGGAACAGGCGCTGCCGCCGAGGGCCAGCGCGAGGGCGGCCAACAGTAAATATTTTTTCTTGAAGTTCATGTTCAAATTATATCACTTTGGTTTGTCGCGCCGCCTTTTTGTAATATAATTCCACCTATGCTGAGACGAACCTTTCACGCGCTGGCCTGCGCCGCAGCGCTCGCCGCGCCCGCCGCGGGCACGACCGCCCTGGAGCAGCTCGGCCCGGCGGCCTCGGTAGCGGTCCCGGCCGTACCGGGACCGGCGGCCGACACCCGCAAACCGGGCCTGGAGCAGGCCGATTACAATTACCTCATCTGGACCCCCGGTGATAACGGCGACTGGTACGAGTGGTGGTATTACAAGGCCACCGTGCCCGGCACCGACCAGGCTTTTTATTTCTGCTACGGCGTGGTGAACCCGTGGGACAAGGCGCAGTCGCGCCCGGCCTCCCGCGCCTATGTCAGCGCCGGCAACTTCCAGGCGGGCAGGACGCACGAGCAAAACTTCCCGGTCCGGGATTTCCTGGCTTCGACCTCCTCCACCTTCGTTAAAGTCGGCGCCAATGCCGCCACCGACCGGTCGCTGAAAGGCCGCCTGCCGCTGCCCGAGGGCGGGGAATTCGCGTGGGACCTGACGCTGGAGAAGGATTGGACATTCAATGCCCTGGGCTGGACCATGTACGTGCCCGGCATCACCAACATTTTCTGGTTCCCGGCCCAGGCCTCGGCCCGCATGAGCGGCACCATAATTTACGGCGGAAAAACCTACAAGCTCGACCGCGCCCCCGCCTACCAAGACCGCAACTGGGGCCGCGGCTTTCCCAAGTGGTGGGCCTGGCTGGTCTCCAACCATTTCAAAGGCTCGCCCGGCACGGCGCTGGCCGCCGGCGGCGGCATGCCTAAAGTCCTCGGCAGCTTCCACCTGCCCAACGCCATGGGAATAGGCCTGCGCCATAACGGCAGGGACTACGCCTTCCGCCCGAGCAAGGGCGACGTCATAAAGCTGGACATCAATTTCGGCAGGTGGGAAGTGCTGGCCCGCAACCGCGACGGGCAGCGCATCTCCATTTCCGCGTACGCGCCCAGGGAAAAATTCCTGCTGCTCAAGTTCATGGCCCCCGAGAACAAAGAGTTCTACGACTACGAGGCCCTGCAGGGGAACATAAAAGTAAAGCTCTACGAGGGCGAAAAGCTGGTGGCCGACCTGGAGACCGACGAGGGCGGCATAGAGTTCGGCTCCGGCGAGCCGCAGGACTTCGCCCGCCTCTTCACCGCCGAACACAAGCTCCAGTAGAGGTTTCCCCAAGTCACATAGAGATAGGGAGGGAAGGACTCATCCACTATGACTTCCGTATTTTTATTAGTGTCACTATTTTTACCCACCCCTACACACGCGGATTCAACCGGGGAACAATTCCAAACCGGGCAATATGAGCGGATGGGAAGCTTTGTGGAAGGCCTTGCCCCGGTAGGGATAAACGGCAAGTGGGGTTTTGTCGATTCCTCCGGAACGCTGGTCATCCCCGCGATTTATGATGACTGGAACTATTTCTCAAAAGGCGAAGCCTATGTCTCCCGTCACGGGCTCTGGGGAAAGATAAACAGGAACGGCGTCATGGTACAGAAACAGCGCTTGGTGCAGTTCAGCATGAGCACCAGGACCGCTCCAAGCATTGTCCCGTTTACTGTCGGAGAAAAGGTCGGATACCGCTCCCTCAAAGGTGAAGAGATTTCCCCGCCAATATTCGAGGATGGTGGCCCCATTCAGGAAGGTCTGGCACAGATAAAAAAAGACTCATTATGGGGGTTCATGGACGGGAAAGGCAACATTATAATTAAGCCTGAATATGACATGGCCCGTAGTTTTAGCGAAGGTCTTGCTGCTGTGTTAAAAGATGAGAAGTGGGGATTTATTGACACCAAAGGGAAGCTGGTGGTCCCAAATGAATTCGATTTAGCGAAGTCGTTCCGAGAAGGATTGGCGCCTGTCAGAAAAGGTTTCAAATGGGGGTATGTGGATCGCACAGGGAGACTTATAATACCTCCGGAATTTATTGACGCTTTTAATTTTTCCCACGGAACCGCTATGGTCCAAATTACGGAGCCGGCTCCCGCCGGGGTAAAGCTTTCCCCGGTGATGTTCAATGCGCAAATAGACCGATCAGGGAAGGTTCAATACCGTTACAGCGCCGGTGGAGCATACGGGGACATTCACGTCATAAGTTCATCCGATGGGAAGTATGGGTTGCTATCATCCCAAACAGGCCTTATTCTTAAACCGCGCTATGATGAAATCCTGGGAGCGGGAGCAGAGGGGTATTTTATCTTCAAGGATAAGGCCAGATATGGATATCTCGACATCAGCGGGGATGTTGCGATAAAACCGGTATTCGAAGAAGCGGGCCTCTTCGATTGCGGTATTGCCAGGGTTAGAACTAACGGAAAATACGGGTTGATAAATTCTTCCGGAATTTTCATAGTTCCAGCCGAATACGATTCCTTAACCAGGATTTCCTCTAAAATATTTAAAGCCACCCGCGGGGAAGAAGCCGGAGAAGTGGATATCTTAGCTGGCGAATTAAACCCAAAATCCATATTTAGACCAGCTATTAAGGAACCAGGCATCGTTCAACAATCTGCCGATACTGAAGAATACATCAGCAAGTCCTCCGCCGAAATCAATGCAATAATTAAGAGCTTCTCGGACGTAGACACCTGTTCAGATCTTACAAGCTCCACGACCTATCATGGATTCCGGCCAATCATTTCCGCCTGCGGGTTAGCGGAACTTATAGAAAGAAGCATGAATGGGAAGTGTTTCGTCTGCTATCTCGCATTGGCTGAGTATTACTCCGAGTGGGGCTCCTCCCAATTCGATTACCGCGGCGCCGTGGAAAACGCAGGGAAGGCCATAGCCATTAATCCATCCGACCCAAGGCCGTACAAAATCCGCGCAGCCATAGGGATTAAGTATGAGGACGAGAGCTATTATGAGCACTTCAGCCAAGCCATCGGCGATTATCTTAAACTCGTAGAGTTGGACAAGAGCGATATCTCTCGCAAGTCTGACGCCTGTCGCGCAGGAGCCAAATCGCCAGGATTACTTGGGACCGAAAAGTTAGCCACAATCCACAAACTTTGCGATGAGGTATTGAGCACAGCACGTGAGGATTGGGAGACCCTCATAGCTCGCTCCGCCATACTCGCCGCAAGCGGCAACAACCTGGCGGCGATTGCAGACCTGGACGCCGCCCTTAAGATAAACAAGAACAATCCTGCGGCATTGTTGGCAAAGGCACACGCATATGAGAATCTGAAGGATTGGCGCCGCGCGGCTTTCTATTACACAAAGACGATAGACAATACGTCCGGATACATAAGTTCCGAGATAAATGAAAGTCGAGGCAAATGCTACCTTCACCTGCGCTACTGCGAAAAAGCCAAACTTGATTTCGAATCCGCCGCAAAAAAACTGGACAGTGTTACTAATCGACATTACATGGCCGCTTATTATTGGACATGTGAAAAAAACACAGCAAAGACCCTTACATATATAGGGAAACTGCTAGATTGGGGAGAACAATGTGAAGGCCCATGCTACAGACCAGGAGAATACAAAGAATTCCTCTCCGGGCTTGACGACAACTCGGACTATACAACTCTGCTGGAGAAATACAAGGGCAAATACTAAATCAATTCAGCCAAAATTCCACCGCCGGGCACTCCCCGGCGGTTTTGCTTTAGTGCGGGGAGAAGGAGCCGGAGCGTTCCCGGAGTGAGCGTTAGGGCGCAGTGCCTGGCGAAGGGGGCGGGCGGGGTATTGGGCCGAGCACCCGTTGGGGAGGGGGGGCCCCGCCATAATTTCCCAAGGCGGGGGGGGACCGCGCAACGGGTCCCCTCTTCCCGGAGCGCGGAC
>Ga0074197_1001022_pt1 | contig 27284 bp, 24 predicted proteins | sample EPASupsiteSAE305_FD_64526 | JGI IMG/M metagenome (GOLD analysis project Ga0074197, IMG submission 64526) | Bioremediated contaminated groundwater microbial communities from EPA Superfund site, New Mexico - SAE3-05 reassembly with SPADES | ecosystem: Environmental > Aquatic > Deep subsurface >...
ACTCTTGTGTATATTTCTGAGCTTTGTTGACCATATTATCAATCCTTCCTTATTATGTAGAAATCTTATCATTTCTGTGTCCTAATAAGTGTAGCCAGATCATTCTTCATTGGCATAGGGATCAATACATAGTAGTTTTTCTTTCATTCTAAATTCCTTATTACTTATAGGCTTTTGGTTCTGGTAAGTTTAATAGTTGTGTCTTTTTCTCTTCACTCATTTTAGGAAAAAAGTTAATACCACTAAGAATCTCTAACTCTTTAATAGAGATAACGTGATAGGCTTTTCCTGGTTCATTATTGGTGAAGTAGACTGCTGCTTTTTGTTGTTTAGGTGAATAGATGATTTTATAGATATAGGTTGGTACCAATACACCATTACCAATGGATTTGAGTGTTCCTTTATAGATAGGTCCTGTAATAACATACAGTGATCCTTCTTTCTTTGCTAAATAACGTGTTGCTGATTCAATATTAGACCAGATACCTGTATTATGATTATGGTCTTGAACTATACACAAAATATTATAGCAACTCCTGAGAAAAAAAAGCTTTTTTATTGCTAAAAAAATGTAATAATATACCAAAAATATTAAACTATATATAAAAAATTAAAAACTATATATCGAGAGAAATTATGGTTATTCGAGCTCACCAGAAATTTTATATTGGGCATTATCAGAATGATACAGTTGTATGGCTAGATAAAGTTGAAAATTGGACAACCTGGCTGTCAAAGATAAAACAGGTTAGCAATTCCACTACAGAAGATTATGCTAGATCACTGAATAGGTTTTGGATCTGGAGTTTGCATTGTCCAATGCTTGAGAATGAAGAGTTTGAAGATTATCTGTCAAGATATCTTTCAATGTTGCGTAATGGCTTTAAAATCAAAAATATATTCCAAGATAGTGACACGAGTAAAATGGAGATACCTATTCTCGAATGCAGAAGTAAGGCTGATAGTACTATTAACAAAGAACTTAAAGGGATTGAATCATATTTTACATATCTTAATCAAAAAGATGCAAATCCAAATAGTACAGCCATAAATTATCGAAGACTTAATATTTCAAAAAGTCGTAGTTTTGGCGATGGATTTGGGCTAGCAATGGGAAGTATAAGTATTGAAGCTTTTGCGCCTAAAGAGAAAAAAATAAGACGCACAAAACGTAATGCGCAACTAGATGATGCAAGAGCGTTCCCTTTTGAACTGTATGATGAACTACTTTTCATGAGCTACCCAAGAGAAAGATTGATTTATCTGCTTTGTGGCGCATGCTCTGCAAGAGTTGGGCAGGCCCTAAATTTTACATTGTATGACATAGATTATGCTTCAAAAGATGTTTGGTTAATTGATCCAATAAGTAATGATCAACTTGGAAAACACAGCATACCAAGATATCGATGGTTAATGGAAGAATACAATCTTGATTCAAAGAACCAAAAACCACATTCTCTCATAAAGTTTAAATATCCAATTCCATTAAGTCCATCAAGACGCAGACCACTCTATTGGCTGGACGAGTCATATAGGATCCTATTCTTTGAAACATTGAACAATTACAATCCAATGCCAGAATATTTAAGGGTACCTCGTCATCCTTTTGCTTTTGTAACTAAACAAGGAAATAGACTTTCCTATCAAAGTGTCGTTACATCATTTGCAACAAATATTAGAAAACTTCAAAAAAAATATCCTTCGTATCATCTTTCTGGATTAGGATTACATTCTCTTAGGCATATGTATGGAACTTACATGGCCGAATTATATAACCTTGCCCAAGAAGGAACCATCAAATATCCACCAGAGAAAATTAGAAAATATTGTCAGATTGGCATGGGGCATAATTTAGCATCAAGTACAAATGAGTATTTTAATGGCAAGTTTTTGAGTGAATTGAAGCTTGGTCGTGAGAAACTGGCTAACTACATAAAAAATAGAAAGATATTAATTGAAGGAGGTTTTGATGAAATTTGATGGCAGATCAAAAAACGATAACACCAAATCATACCGAGATACTATGGTTAAAAAGAATCTTGAACTTATTCAAAAGGCAATTGAGACGCTAAAAAAGAAGGGATTAAAGATAAATCCATCTACCATAAGCAAGATGATTGATCATATTACACTTGGAACCTCCAGTATCACATCTGTTGGGATCAGAAAAAATCCAGTTTACATGAAAGCTATCACAGATACCCTTATTGAGGATGGTGAAGTTGTTAAAGATTGCGTACATACGCATATGACAATGGCAGAAATGTTAAAAGACAGGTTTTCTCTCGTATCTAAAATTGAAACTCTACGCCGTGAAAACAAGGTTTTACGCGACTTAATCGATAAAACAAATATCAATACACATGAAACGATATTGACCAATGAGCAGGGAAGCATTCCAAATGAGATGATTTTACATATGGTAAGACTACTAGTCTCTAGTCAAGAATGTTTTTTACATGAAGGCAATTTATACGAAGAATCAACAGGAATGCTCGTGGCAACAAAGGATATTTTAAAGAAGATTGGTATTGAAGATGGCTATCTCCAATAAAGAACGAGAGGACATGGTGGGCAAGGCTGCCAAAGATCTTTACGCTGAAGGGAAAAAAATAACAAATAAAGCAGTATACGAAGAGGTATGCAAACAAAACCCTGAAAACGATTTGACCTTGCACCTTGTAAATTACTATAAAAATTTTCAGAATATTATTAATCAATATAGACCGGAAACCTATATGCAGCGCGCTTTGACTGAACCACTCACAATAGGATTCGAGCATTACAATGTACTCCCAGTAGTGAATACAAGTAATAACTTTATTTTTCTCTATTCTGCTCAAAATGAATTTAAAAACTTGTGGAGTGATTTTTTTGAACGACTTGCTCTATGTATTGGAAATGAAAACAGCTACTCTCAGCTATCTCCGCTGAATCATTTTATAAAACGACATCCGATTTTAAAGATTGTACTTTCCTTTGCATTCAATGACAAGTTCAAAAATTCCAAGATGTCTGGCAGGTATATATCTAGCATAATGAAGAGTTTTTTGTTTTTTTTACATAGTAAAAAATGCTTACTATTTCCAGCTTCAGCTCTTATATCGGGAGTTACTTTTATATCTGATTCCATCATGCCTTTTGTCATTCAAAATGGGAAAAAGGATAGCTATTATGATTTTATTCCAGCCTATTGTAATATTAATAAACACATCCATGCGCTCTCTATTGTTTTATCATTATCGATATGTTCAAAGCTCAATTTTAATGAATATGCCGAATCTGATATGCAGCTTATAGAAACAACCATTCTTTCCAACCTTTCCAGCGCTAGCAATGAAAATCAAAAAGATAAACTCAAACGTTATTGTTATGAGTGTAGGACTTTTCTGTTTCACAACAAAGCAAATGTTCTTAGCAGTTTTTTAAGCAAAAAGAAACTCAGAGATGGAAAGAAAACGGACTTTTTAAAAGTTGAGTATGCTTTTAAGCTAAGTAGTGACGAGTTTGTAATTCTCCTTGATTTAGCCAATAAATACATCAATAAAAAAGACAAGATATCGAGGGTAAGCAGACAAACAATTGAAGAAAAAAAACGTCATCTGAAATTCTTTTTTGAATATGCTGAAAACAAAATTGATTTTAAGATGGATGATAAATATTTATTTGAATGTTTCAATTACCCAGATGACGAGATTAACACCTTTCAATCCTATATATTATCAAAAAATATTCCAAGTGAACTCAAGGGAAATACGATTAATACTGTCTTTGAGTTTATGTCCACCTGTGGATTTGCTAACGCTTTTCCTAATATGCACGTTCCTAAAATTCGTAGGGATTATAGGGAAAGCTCTAGGCTCCCATTACCAGATAGTTTATACGATGACATAGTAGAACTTCTCCTTAACGAACCACCTGAATGCCCATATTTTTGGATAAGAGAACGGACACCAATTGACTGGTGGAACCATCAAGTGTACCCTGCATTGCCTTTGATGGTCTACATACACATGATGATTCCATTAAGAGGAGAACAAATTAGAAATCTGGATAGAGACAGGTTTCTTGTCAAAGATTCACAAAACCAAGTGATAGGCTTTTATGTCAATACTGACAAGAATGTTAATGCTCTACCTTTTGTGGTACCTAATATTTGGAGCGATGAAATCACATGGATCGAATCTTATATTAAGTGGCATAAAAATTATTTTCCCAATGCAAAGAAATATAAATATAAAAACGACGAAAACTCTCCTTGGGAAGAATTTATACCACTATTTTTTGCAAGAAATGAGACGACTCCAATTACTGCGTACACACACATGAATTACTGGAAGAGAATACTTGCTACTATCCAGATTAAATACAACGATCGTGGTCTTAATATAAAAATAGCATGGACAAAAAACGGAAGTGCTTTTTTGGGAAGTATTGATGAACTAAATGGTGCAGATGACAACTATGTTAATAAAAATATTGAAGTAGCGCATGATATTCATTCTTTACGCATGACTGGGGCTACACGTTTCGTAAAAATGGGAATGCCTCTTAGTATGATCAAAAAATTCACTGGGCATAGTGGACTCAACACACTCATGGGAATATATATAAAGTTTCGTGAAGATGAATTGGTTAGTGCCTTCAAAAGTATTTCTGGAAAAGATTTGCTCGGTATTATTACTAATAACCAGACAGCAGAACAGTATAAAAATGACTTCACAAAATCAATATCAAAGATAGATATAACGAGTATCCATAAAGCTCTTTTGGATCAAGGATTGTTTATTGTCAATTCCATGAAAATGGATACAGGAAAGATACAACATCCTTCAAATTGGAAGCCATTGGCTTATGGATTATGTTCAGGCATTAAATGCCCGAGTGGGATGGAGGGGAAATGCTTGTCTTGTCAAGATTTTATTACAGGGCTCCCATACATTAATGCCATAGCAATGCAAGCTGAGTTAAGCTACATGAGAGCGGTATGGACGAGCGATGAAGTAATAAAAAATAGAGAAAATAATCGTGCAAACTTAAATGTTCATCTTCGTCAAAAAATGAAATATGATGCAAATGAATTTATTGGATGGCTTAATATTTTAAATGAAATCAACTTATCGTTGAGATCATCAAAAGATCACAATACCACATTATCCGAAAGTCAACCTACTATTGTTTTTCCTGAATTGATTACTTCTATGCCACTTTCTAGGCTTGATGGATATTTGAATATTTATTCAAAGTCAAAAATTGCAGAATACGAGCCTGAACTGATAGAAAATATGACAAATAAACTTGTAATTGAGATACTCAAGAACATTGATGATGGTACAAGGGAAGAAGTTATAGATTTGCTAGGTGATTCTAAAAAAGTTATTGATTGGTTTATTAGTAGTAGAAACCAGCGTTTCACATTACAGATAAAAGAGACTCAAAATGTGGTATCTCTTCTTCAATAAAAAGTGTTATGTGATACTTAAATCATTTATGATTAAAATAAAAGGAAAATAAATAATGAGATTTTTTCTATTTTTGGCTTTATCTATAAGTCTGTATGCTGCTCAAACCACGTGTGCTGGAATCTATTACCAAAATGATGCGCCTGATATCGTTAATACAAAGTTATTGGCAAAAACAAAAGAGCTGTGTTTCCAGGAATTTGCGGTGATGCATTCCGGAATTTCTCGGACACCTTTATGGAGCGCTGAACATTTAACGCGAGAGCAGTTGCGTAATAAAACACCGAGAACTAACAATTTCCATCCTGAAGAAAGACTTCCATTAGATGAGAGGGCTGAACTGATCGACTATGCACGCTCTGGTTATGATCGTGGACATCAAGCACCTAGTGCTGATATGAGTACAGAAATTGCACAACATGAGTCTTTTTCTCTTGCAAACCTAATTCCGCAAGCACCTAAAAAAAATAGAGGTATTTGGAGTGCCATTGAAGGAGCAACCCGCCATTTAACTAATCAAAAGGGAGAGCTATATGTTATCACAGGTCCTTTATTTATAGGAGATAATCTTAAACGAATTGGTAGAGTACTTGTGCCAACTCATGATTTTAAGGCGATTTTTGACCCGTCAACTAATGAAGGAGGTGTTTATATTACACTTAATGATGACAGTGATGGTGACGACTATCAAGTAATATCGATTGCACAACTCGAAGAAATGGCAAATATAAATCTTTTCCCATTTATGTCAACACAACAAAAAGAACGTACAATAAACCTGCCGATCCCTAGGATGTATCGACATAGCTCCTCATCTGAATAGGAAAATTGAAGCTTTATAGCTTTTTAAAAAATCCAGTAATGTATAGAAATATAACCGTTTAATAATAAACAATTTTAGTGAAAAAATCATTCTTCACATTCCGCTACTTGAGATCACTAGTCCTTTCATTTGGACCGTATGCTGTCGTGTTTGTATAATCTACATAAAAGAAAAATTTATAGTAATTTACTTTATCCACTAAGTGAAAGTTAGTCAATTAATGACAATGATAAGTGCCTGTTTTGGTGTCATTATGGCAGCCATTTTTATCTGTTCTTCCTGAATGGGCATAAAGACTACCTGCTAAAATTACAATAGCAAACATAAATCCAATTACTTTTCTCATATCACAGCCCTTAGTTATAAAGTAAGATTTTTTGATATTACTCCGCAGAGGCTTAAATATTATGCAAGAAGATGACCAATCAATTAACAAACTCAAGGCAAGTGTGAAAATTCTTCATATCCTATATAAAGATCCATTGGGACAATATTAAACTTTCGCTCCACAAATAGTACACAGACGTTACCTATACTTTAGTGACACTATTACTAAAAAAAGGAAACGAATGTTACACCCAAAAAAAAGTATTGCTATGCTTATCCTTGCCACTGTTTTTTCAAGTCAAGCGTTTGCGATGGATGACCACTCTGCTCACAACCATGCTACACACAGCCATAGTATGGCATCCACCGTTGGTAAACCCTCCGATGCCTCGCTCGCAAACAAAACCATCAAGCTTGATTTGCTTGATTCCATGCGGTTTGAATTTCATAACACAATGAGCATCAAAGAAGGAGATATTGTTAGATTTGTTGTGACCAATAAAGGTGAGATTGACCATGAGTTCTCCATTGGGAGTGAAAAAGAGCAAAAAGCACATCTTGAAATGATGAAACAGATGCCAAATATGGTGCACAGTGATGGCAGTACCATAACTGTTAAACCCAATGAAACCAAAGAGCTCACATGGAAATTTACCAAAAGAGACACAGTGATGTTTTCGTGCAACATTCCAGAGCATTTTGAAGCGGGAATGCACCACAAGGTTGTTATAAAGTAGTATGATTATGATATTGTTCAAAAAAGTTACACGTTAAGCCTTTTTCCTATGCACATGGCTGTTATATGACAGCCATGTTTCTCTTTCTTTTCTCGTTCCACAAATATTGCACACTCCTCCTTTATACTTTCACTATATTTTAAAAATAGGAGTTAGACAATGAAATACAAAATAACGATGGCGACGATCGCCCTTCTAGCAATTTTTTCCAATCAAGCGTTTGCTGAAAACGGTCATAGTGGCAATCATGGTGGAGAGGGAAAAGGACTCAACAATAATCGAGAGTTTTCCATAGGCAGTGAACAGGTGCAAACAAAAGAGCCTCAGAGTATGATGCAAATGCCAAATATGATGCAAATGCCAAATATGATGCATGGTGATCATGGTAGCATGAATGCAAAACCTGAAGAGAGCAAGAAATAACATAACCTTTAAGCTGCGTTGTGTTTACAGGTAACATTCCTACTTTAGGTCAGTAGAAATATATGATAGTCTCATTGTAAAGTTAAGTATAATGAGACTATTGTACACATAGTACACACACGTTTCTTAATACTGTTATTATATCTTTACAAGGAGTATGTTATGAAGAAGATTTTAGGGATGTTTCTAGCGGTGGCGTTAAGCCTCGGGAGTTTGTATGCAGCAGAGGCGCTTTCTAAAAAAGGTATGGCTGGTCCATTAGAAGTGGAGTACAGCACGCTAAAGCCTGTCTCTCAGGGTATGAATCTTATCAAAGTCAAAGTTATGGATGGCACTAAAGAGGTTAAAGATGCTAAAGTCAGCATCGTTACTGTAATGCCAGCAATGCCTGGAATGCCTGCGATGGAAGAAAAAACAGATGCTGTCTATAAAGATAGTGCTTATGAAGCCAATATTGTTTTTGCTATGAACGGTACATGGCAGCTTAGCATCGTGGTGGAAACCAGCGACGGTAAAAAACAACGCTTAAAATCAAGCGTGAATTTCTAATGAAACGCATTGTTTTAATGCTCGTAGCCCTCGCGGGCTACGCTTTGGCACAAAGTGAGTTAACCTCTTTAGCCTACGAGCATAACTATGAGCTAAAAGCGTTAGAGGCAGAGGTACAAGCGCTTGAAAAAGAGGTTGATATAAGCAAGATTTGGGAAAACCCTATGCTCTCTCTTGGGGTCAACGACATCTTTTTAAATGAGCCACTTACAAGAAACCAAGAAGCGCAAAATGAGGCGATTTCTCTTTCACAAAAGATTCCAACGGGTGGAAAATTAGACATCAAAGAGTCGATTGCATTGCAAGATTTGGCGATTAAAAAGATAGAACTTAAAGCCAAAAAACTCGAAATGCAACGTGAGATTGGCGTGTTGGAGCAAAGTTACATCCGCATCAACCAAGACCTTGCTTTGGTAATGAAGTACGAGAAAGTGCTGGAAGACCTTAAAAATGCCCACCTTGCTTACAACACCACGAGCGCGCATTATGTCGATACCCTGAACAATACGATTTTGCAAAAAAATCTTGCCATCGAAAAAAAGACACTGCTTCGTGACAAAGCTTCCATAGAGCGAAAGCTAGAGAGCATCATTGTTACGCAAATGCCTGAGATGAGCGCACATGAGGGATTATTGCCTTATAAACTCAGTGATGAAGAGAAGTTGTTGGAAAAATCACCCAAGCTTCAAGTTCAAAACATGCAAAGCAGTAAAGAGCTGTTGAACTTACGTTATGAAAAAGCGAACAAAACGCCTGATGTAACGGTAAGCCTAGGCTACAACCGAAGACAAGGCAGAGACGACTACGCCTTTGTAGGCATTTCTGTACCGCTTCCGATTTATGGCAAAGAAAATGCCTCTATCCAAAAAGCCACGCTCACTCATGCTGCGTCTGAACAGAGTGTGCAGTCGGTGCATAAAAGCTTGCTGTTTGAGCTAAGAGATGAACTTCTTAACAAAGAGCTTCAGTACGACAAAATCTCTTTGGCGAAAGAAGTCTTACATGAAAATGAGAAGATGTACCAAGTGCTTCAAAGCACGGCTCTTAGCCAAAATGACGCACTCTTAAGCCTTCTCAATGTACTCAGCCAAATCATTGAAGCACAAAAGCAAATCAATGCTAACACGTTCGCGTATAACGAATCTATCATCAAAATCTACACCCTTTTAGGAGTCGAGCTATGAAATACACCTATCTTATTTTAACAGCACTTTTACTCTTAAGTGCGCAGCTTGATGCCAAGCAGATTTTCAATGTCAAAACCATCGAAGTGAAAAAGGTGTTGGAAGGTTCCGCCAAAGAGTTTTACGGCTACACCAAAGCGAACGAGGAGAGTGTCAAAGAGGTCAGTTTGCGGTATGACGCGTTTATCGAAACACTGTATGTGAATAAGAGTTTTACCAGTGTTAAAAAAGGCGAACTTTTAGCGAAGCTCTATTCGCAAGAGATTTACACCGCGGAATTAGAACTGATCAACGCGTTACGCATCAAAAGTGACAGCATGGTGCAAAGCATTACCCAAAAGCTCAAACTTTTAGGGGTCGATGAGAAAACCATACAGAAGATCATCGCGGATAAAAATGTGCCTGAGAACATCACCATCGTTTCTCCGTACAGCGGCATCGTAACGGCAAAATCGGTCAATCAAGGCGCATTCGTTCCCAAAGGAACAAAACTCTACGAGATCAGTGACTACACAAACTTATGGCTTATCGTCAAAGTGTATGAAAAAGACCTTGACTTTGTAAAAAGTACCCAAACTGCCGACATCTTTTTTGATATGAGTTCAAAACCTTACAAAGCCAAAATCGATTTTATCTACCCTAAAGTTGATCCGCAAACCAAAAGTGTGGATGTGCGCTTAGTCATTGAGAACAAAGATCTTGAAATTTACGAAAACGCGTTTGCAAAAGCGCGTTTTGGAACAGCCAAGCGTGAGTATTTAGCCCTTCCAAAAAGTGCGGTGATGACCAAAGGCGCTAAGACGAGCGTGTTTGTCAAAGGCGAATTTGAGGGCGAATACGAACCACGCGAGATCGAAGCGAAACGTCTGAACAATGACACTTTTGAAATCATCAAAGGGCTCAAAGAGGGTGATGTCGTTGTGGCAAATGCGCTTTTTATGTTTGATAGTGATGCACAAAATAACGGAGGGGCAATGCAATGATCGAGAGCATCATTGAAAGTAGCGTTAAAAACAAAGCGCTACTTCTACTAACCTTGCTCATCGCTGCTTTTCTCTCTTTTTGGGCGATTAAGCAGACACCATTGGACGCATTGCCAGACCTCACACCGCCGCAGGTTATCGTCAATGTCAAATACTTAGGTCAATCGCCTAAAATTATTGAAAACCAAATCATTTATGAGCTAACCAATGCACTTTTATCGGTTGCCAAAACCAAAACTGTGCGTGCATTTACCTCGTATGAAAATGCCATCGTTTACATCATCTTTGAAGATGGCACTGACCTTTACTGGGCGCGAGATAGGGTCAATGAAGTCATCCAAAATGTCTCTAAAAATGCACCCAAAAACGCGACCATCAAGCTAGGGCCTGATGCAACGGGCATTGGCTGGGCTTTTGAGTACGCACTGACCTCCAAAAACAGAAGTCTTGATGATCTTCGAAGCATTCAAGACTACCTCTACCGCTATGCACTTTTGGGTGTTGAGGGTGTTAGTGAAGTAGCGAGTGTGGGCGGTTTTGTAAAAGATTATGAAGTTACCCTTCGTCAAGATGCCCTCTACAAGTATGACCTAAGCATCGATGATCTTATGAACGCACTTTCCAAAAACAACAGCGATTTGGGTGGGCGAGTAGTGCTTGAAAATGGCTTTGAGCAGATCATCCAAGCCAGAGGTTTTGCGCGTTCATTGGAAGAGATAGCAGGCATTACCATCAAAACGGTCAATGGCATTCCTTTGAAACTCTCTGACATTGCGGATACGCGTGTTGTTCCAAACTACCGCAGTGGTTTGGCAGAACTCAACGGTGAGGGTGAGGTTGTGGGTGGTGTGGTGGTTGTGCGCCACAAAGAGAATGCTTACAAGGTCATCCAAGCGGTTAAAGAGAAGCTGGCTAGTTTGCAAGTAAACGACGTGGAAGTGGTGACAACCTACGATAGAAGCGACCTTATAACCAAAGCGATCAATAACCTCAAGCGTGCGCTTTTTGAAGAGAGCATCGTTGTTTTGGCCGTCGTTATGCTTTTCTTGCTTCACTTTAGAAGTGCGCTTGTCGTCATCATTGTTCTGCCGCTCACTATTGCTCTAACCTTTTTGGCGATGAAGCTTTTTGGGTTGGAGTCGAACATTATGAGTTTGGGTGGCATTGCCATTGCTATTGGTGCGATGGTCGATGCGTGCATCGTTATGATCGAAAACGTGCATAAGAAGCTTTCGTACGGTGAGATAAAAAGCGAGGAAGAGCGCAAAGCCATCATCATCGCTTCGTCCAAGCAAGTCGGTCGCCCCATCTTTTTTGCCCTTTTGCTCATCGTGGTCAGTTTCTTGCCCATCTTTGCGCTTAGCGGTCAAGAAGGAGCGCTCTTTAAGCCGTTAGCCTACACGAAAACCTTTGCGATGCTCATCGGTGCGGTGCTCTCCATCACGCTGGTTCCGCTTCTGATGCTCTTTTTTGTCAAAGGCAAAATCCTTGAAGAACATAGAAATCCGCTCAACCGCTTTTTCATCTGGCTGTATGCACCACTTTTACGGCTACATATGCGTTTTTGGTACATCGCTATGGTTGCGTTTATCGGCTTCTTGGTACTCGGTTATCATACATTTACGAAACAGCGCTGGGAGTTTATGCCACCTCTGAATGAGCAGACGTTTATGTATATGCCCGTCACTCCGTTTGGCATTAGCATTGAGATGGCAAAAGAGTACGCGCAAAAGAGCAATGCAGCCATCAAAAGCTTTCCTGAAGTGCTGAGCACTTTCGCCAAAGCAGGGCGAGCGGAGAGTGCGACTGATCCTGCTCCACTTTCGATGACTGAGACCATCATACAGCTCAAACCCAAAGAGCAGTGGCGAACAGGTATGACGTATGAGAAGCTTCGAGACGAGATGAACGAACAGCTTCAACTGTTGGGGCTGACGAACTCATGGACATATCCAATTCGCGGGCGCATCGATATGCTACTTACAGGTATACGAACCCCTCTTGGAATCAAACTGTACGGTGACAATGACCAAGCGCTAGAAGATAGTGCCAATAAAATCGCCAGTGTGCTTGCAAACTATGAGGGAACCAAAAGCGTTTTTGCGGACAAGGCGAACAGCGGCTACTATCTCAATATGACGCTTAAGCCTGAAAATATTGCCTCTTATGGGCTAACCAAAGAGGAAATCCTCAACTTTGTCGACAACGCTATTGGTGGCTCAAAAGTAACGACGTTTTACCAAGGCATTGAGCGTTACCCGATTACACTCAGGTTGGAAGAAGAGAGTCGAAAAGACCTGAGTGCCATCAGCGAGTTAACCATCAAAACGCCGTATGGTTTTCAACGTCTTGGGCACTTTGTGGAACTGGGTTACGACGTAGGGGCAAGTGAACTCAAGTCTGAGATGGGCAAAAAAGTCAACTACATCTACATCACGCTCAAAGAGGGTTTTTCATCTAAAACCTATAAAGAAGAGGCGAGTAAAATCCTCAAAGAGAGTGTGGAGCTTCCAACAGGTTTTTACATTGGTTGGGCAGGGGAAAGCGAATACTTGGAAAGTGCAATGGAGCGTTTACAGTTCATCCTTCCGCTCACGCTTTTGGTGACGTTTATGCTCATCTATTTAGGACTTGGTTCGTTTAAAAATGCGCTTTTGGTCTTTTTGACCTTACCGCTCGCAGCCGTAGGCGGGTTTTTGTATGTGGACTACTTGAACTTTAACCTCTCCATTGCCGTTATCGTGGGCTTTTTAGCGCTCATCGGCATCGCGGTGGAAACGGCTATTGTTATGATTATCTACCTTGAGGAAGCTCTTGCAAGTGTCAAGCATAAAACCAAAGAGGCGGTACAAGAAGCCATCTTTGAAGGCGCAGTGCTGAGAGTTCGCCCCAAACTGATGACCGTTTTCGCCATACTTGGAGGGCTTTTACCGATCATGTGGTTAAACGGTGTTGGAAGCGAAGTTATGCAACGCATTGCCGCCCCGATGATCGGTGGTGTGGTGAGTTCGGCTATTTTGACACTTTTAGTGATTCCTGTTTTGTACTATCGGATGCAGAAAATCGAGGAGTAAGAGGGGTTAGTACCCCTCTATCCTTGACAAAGATGCTGGTTGATAAAGAGTATAGTTAAGGTGTCTTGAAAATTGCTTTAACTCCATAAAAAACTATAGAGAGCGAATTTATTGGGCACGCATCATCATTATAATATATTTTGTTTAGTTAATAAGTATTTAGAGCTTTCAGGAGTGACCAAATTAATAAAAAATATGTTTTAGAATAGAACCACTTAGTTGTTCATCCATTAAAATATTTGCTGTTAGGCAAATAAGTTCATGTAAAAAACAATTAGCTAAATATTAAGTTTCTTATTTAAGTTTTCAAATAAAATGATAACAACTCAATATATTGCTATAAATATTTGCAATAATAAAAAGTTATTTTATTTAGTTTATATATAGAAGTCTTGTGGAACCATATTAGCTAAACTAAAACTCTCACTTTGAGCTGATTCTGTTGGCATATCAGCTGAAGGACTCATATGTCCTCTATCATAACCACTTTTAGCATAGTCTTTAAGTTCCGCTCTCTCATTTTGAGGTAAGAGAGTTTCTTCATGGAATTTATCTTTTCTAGGAACATCTGCATCAATGGCAGATGCTGTTAAATACTCTGCACTCCATAGAGGTGTTTTAGAAATACCAGAATGCATGGCACCAAAAGCTTCGAAACATAACTCTTTTGTTTTTACTGCTAATTTCTCATTCACCATCTCTGGTGCTTCACCGTCTACATAAAACTGAGGACATGCTGTTGGCGTAGCATAAAGCATGATAGATAATAGTGATGTGATAAACAATGCTTTTTTCATACAAAAATCCTCTAGCTAATAAAGATACTTTTTAAAGCGGGATATTAGCATATCAATGTGATATTTGTGGGTGATGTGGATCAAGTATTTCATATATTTGTGAAGGAATAGGCATAAAATGTAATAGTATTTTATGCCTAGAAAATTATTTTAAAAGATTTCTTCTTTATCTTCTTTGTAATATTGAATAGTCTATCCAATTACTAATAAGATGAATCAGTTAATGACAGTGATATGTACCTGTTTTAGTATCATGGTGACAGCCATTTTTATCTGTTCTTCCTGAATGTGCATAAAGACTACCTGCTAAAATTACAATAGCGAACATTAAACCAAGAACTTGTTTCATCGTGCCCTCTCCCATATGTAAGATGTTTGATAGTACTCCCAGAGGACTTAAATGCAATTAAAGATGTATATCGAGATAGAGTTTATTTTGGTAAATGTGAAAATCCCTCATATCCAATATACAAACCAATCAATACGATTATTGCACTTGAAAAATAAGGTGCTTTTCTGACAATATTCCCGAATCCACTAAATTTCTTTGACATATAATGAACGCTTAATGCTGCAATGGTTCCTGTCATCACTAATGTGATTGCCAAGCCTACACTAAAACCTAATACTAAAACAGCTCCCATGGTTACTTTTTTAAGTTGAAGGCATAAAAGAAGCACTGTGATGGTAGCAGGACACGGAATTAAGCCACCTGTTAATCCAAAAAGAAGAATTTGAAAATTAGTCACTTCTTTATTCGCAAATCGTTTTCGAATATCATTGGCATGAGCTAATTCATGTGCATCTTGATATCCTGGAGCTGTGATATCAAGTCCAGCCATCTCCTCATGTACATGCTCATGATTATGCTCCACAAATTCCACATCATAAAGATTTGTTTCGTAGTTATGTGTTATAAAAACACGTGCAACAAATTCATGAGGCTCAGGGATAGATTCTAATGATTCCAAGAAGTCTTCTCTTCGTGCAAACGTATAAGACTGAATGGTATTATCAGTTCGCTCCGTTTGAACGACTATTTTGCTTTGTTCCAATATATCGATATTTTCTGCTTGCAACCGAAATTTTGGAGGTTGATTTTCTTCAAAGATAGAAAGCTCAACATTACCTATCACTGTTTCAAGTGTAAATGTTTCATCGTGATGATGGTCGTGATGGTCATGCTCATGAAAATGGTGTTGGTCTTTATAGGTTTGTCGTATCATCCATGCTGCAACGCCTAAAATAATGATTGATGAAGCAATTTGCAAATAAGGCTCAATTGCTCCATCACTGTATTGTGCTCCAAAGTAAAGCCCTGTAAGCGCAATAATCCATACAATAGCCGTATGTGAAACAGTTGCAGCAATACCAAGCATCATTGCTTGCCAAACGCTTCCTCTAATAGCAATAATAAAAGATGCCATCATTGTTTTCGAATGTCCTGGCTCTAATCCATGTAAAGCGCCTAATAGAATGGCACTTGGTAATAATATCCATAGATTTGCACCATCATTAATAAGAGAAGTTATATCCATCTTTGATTCCTAAAGGTATTTTGTGATTTGTTTAAATTCATTGAGTACATCATCTGAACTTAATGTTCCATCAACCACTGCACTATCAAGACAATGGTCAATATGATCGTGGATGAGAAGTTTTTTAGCATTACTAAGAGCTTTTTCAACAGCATAAAGTTGTTGTGCGATATCGGTGCATGAACGTTCTTTTTCAATCATGTCGATGACACTGTGTAAATGACCGTGAGCTCTTTTGAGGCGTTTGATAACATCTTCATGTGATGAATGTTTTGACATATAATTATCCTATGAGGGAGGATAGGATAATTATAGCAGTATTTGCATAAAATAACATACATTTATACAATACTCAAATTTTAGGAAAATAATTAGTATAAAAATACCCCTCTGCTTTATACATCTATTACAGAGGGTTTTTTGATTCGTTATTTATTTCAATAGGATCAACGTGAATCATAATATAAAGTACAGGGTGTTTTGCCATCACATTTGCTTTGACCTGTTTGGCGATGGAATGTCCTTGTGCAACAGTAATGTTCGCATCAATATCCAAATGCACATCGGCTAAAATCATATCACCAGATTTTCGTGTTTTTAATTGATGAAAGCCAATCACACCAGGAGTTTGTGCAATCTCTTTTGCAATCGCATTCACTTGTTCTTCACTAACAGAGCGATCGAGTAAATCTTGTGTTGCGTCCCACATAAACTTCCAGCCCATTTTACCTATCACAAACCCAACAATAAGCGCAGCAATAGGGTCTAATATAGCAAAACCAAAGAGATTTCCAACGATGCCAATAGCGACGATGAGAGAAGAAGCGGCATCAGACCTTGCATGCCAAGCATTGGCAATCAACATGCTTGATTTAACACGCTGGGCGATAAAAAGCATATAGCGAAACAGTAATTCTTTTGCTATCAACGCTCCACAGGCCGTCCACAACGCAATGACTTGCACCGTAGGAATGGACTCTGGTGCTTCTAACTTATGAATCGCTGACCAAAGCATCCCAATACCCACAACCAAAAGCAAAGCCCCCAAAATCATGGAGGCTAAATTTTCATAACGCTTATACCCATAGTGATAACTTGTGTCGGCGTTTTTTTTACTTTTCCATGTAGCAACTAGCGCTACAAAATCAGCCCCTAAATCAGACAAAGAGTGAATACCATCTGCAACCAAACCTTGAGAACTTGCCAACAAACCAATAAAAATTTGAACCACAGATAAACACAAATTGACAAAAGCACTCACCCAGATACTTCGACTGGCTGCATTTTGGTATTTTTTATCCGTTAGGTCTTCGTTCATTTCAAGCGCTTCATCCATATTTTTCATGCGTTTCCTTTTACTCTACTCATTCTCTTAAATCTTGGCAAATTTTTTGATGTAGTACATTTTAACACTTTGTGTCAAAAAGATATAACCCACCATCATCGCAAATAAAATCCCCCAATACTCACTTGGCAATGCAACAAGCCCCAAAGTAGGCGCTAATGGTGAGAAAGGCAACCAAAGACCTAAACACATAATAGCCGTCGTCATGATAATAACAGGCAAGCTTGCGATGCTTTGGAAGAAAGGAATTTTATTGGTACGGATGATGTGAACAATCAAGGTTTGAGAAATCAACGACTCAACAAACCATCCTGTTTGAAACAACGCCTCATTATCCCACGCATGGAAGAAATAGAGCATCACACCAAAGGTAATATAATCAAACACCGAGCTGGTAGGTCCAACGATCAACATAAAGTTTTTAATGTCAGCAATATCCCATTTTTTAGGCGTTTTAATCAACTCTTCATCTACATGATCTGTTGGGGTTGTGGATTGAGAAAGGTCATATAAAAAATTATTTGTCACAATTTGAATCGGATGCATCGGAATAAATGGCAAAATCGCACTCGCACCTACCACGCTGAACATATTTCCATAGTTAGAGCTTGCACCCATTTTGATGTATTTGATGATATTTGCAAACACTTTTCGACCCAAAATGACACCTTGCTCCAACACCAAAAGACTACGCTCAAGTAAGATGATATCCGCTGTCTCTTTGGCAATATCCACAGCTGTATCCACAGAGATGCCGACATCTGCTAGTTTAAGAGCCGGTGCATCATTGATGCCATCACCCATAAAGCCCACGGTATGGTCATTTTGACGAAGCGCAGTCACGATGCGTGCTTTATTATCGGGGGAGAGTTTTGCAAAGACATTGGCTTTTTCAACCGCAAGTCGTAACTCCTCATCACTCATCGCATCTATGTCACTTCCTTTATAGATACCGCTAATTTCCAAACCAACATCTTTGCACACTTTTTTAGTCACAAGCTCATTATCGCCGGTTAAAACTTTGACCGTTACACCGTACTCTTTTAAAACTTTTAATGCCTCTCTCGCACTCTCTTTTGGTGGGTCTAAAAAGGACATAAAACCCGCTAAAATCATGTTGGATTCATCCTGTACGCTGTACGTTTTTTGCCCTTCATTAGGGTGTTTGTACGCAACAGCAATGACTCTAAAGCCATCATCGTTATAGCCATGAACCAGTTCAAAAATGCTCTCTTTCATGCTCTCATCAAGTGGCAAAATTTCGCCGTCTTTTTCAACATGCGTACACACCTTGACCATCTCTTCAACCGCACCTTTGGTGATTAACACATGGCTATTGTCCGCTTTACCAACAACCACAGACATACGTTTACGATTAAAATCAAAAGGAATTTCATCCACTTTATCCGGGAACTCTTTTTTAGCCAAGCCCTCAATTTCGGAGTGTTCTAAAACAGCAAGGTCGAGCAAGTTTTTAAGCCCTGTTTGGTGGTAACTGTTAAGGTACGCTAATTCTAAAACATGTTCACACTCATCACCATTGAGATTGACGTGTTGCTCTAGGATAATTTTATCTTGTGTCAATGTGCCCGTTTTATCGGTACACAACACATCCATAGCCCCAAAATTTTGAATCGCACTAAGTTTTTTAACGATGACTTTTTGTTTGGAGAGCGCGTATGCACCTTTGCCAAGATTGACCGTAACGATCATCGGAAGCATCTCTGGGGCCAAACCTACCGCAACAGAGAGTCCAAATAAAAATGCCTCCATCCAGTCATGTTTCAAAAAGCCATTGATGAGCATGACCACAGGTACCATGACGAACATAAAACGCAACATCAACCATGTAAATTTTTTAATGCCAATATCAAAACTTGTTGGCTGATCAGCACTCTCGATGACTTTAGCGATGGAACCTAAGTAGGTGCTTTTTCCTGTTTTACATACGATGCCCATCGCCGTTCCACTCTCAATACTAGAGCCCATAAAACAGAGATTGTGTGCGCCAAGCATGGAGTCTATCTCGTAGGAAGCGTCCATCACGCATTTTTCAACAGGCATCGCCTCACCTGTTAATGACGCTTGGTTGATAAAGAGGTCTTTTGCACTCAAAAGTCTTAAATCCGCAGGGATGATATCTCCAGCACTTAGATGAACAATGTCACCAGGCACAACCTCTTTGATTGGCAACTCTTTGACACACGTGACTAACTTTTTCTCTTCTTCATTAACATATTGACGTTGCACACTGACAGTTGATGAAACCATACTGCTTAGCTTTTCAGCGGCTTTATTCGAGCGAATTTCTTGCACAGACGAGAGCATCACACTCAAAAGCGTCATGCCACCTACAACAGCAGCCGTACGAACATCGTCCATATAGAGCGAAATACTTGCAAGCACAACCAACATCATAGTGAGTGGGTTTTTTACATTTTCAAATACCACAAAAAGTGGATTGATACGTTTATTTTCAGCAATAATGTTGTAACCATAAAGTTCAATTTGCTCTTCAACAAGCTCTTCGCTCAACCCAATTTCTGAACTATGAAGATGTGCAAAAAGTTCATTTTTTGGAGCAACTGCTAGCTCTTTTAGGTGAATGGTTGGTTGGATAGCAGCAACCGTTTGTTTAGAAGCTTTAAAATTTTTAGGCACAAATGGGATGATAAAATTATGAAAAATTGAGCCATAATTAGCCATAGGTATCTCCTTCAATTAAATTAACAATGTCTTTAAGAAGGTGATTTGCAGGTTTAGAGTCGGCTTATCAAACGTTTACGCAGGGTAAAATAAACCACCAAGGAAAAAGCAGACTGTGCAACTCGGGGGATGATCGTCCATGCTGATTCCTTTCAAAGTGGTATATTAATGTATGGCGGAATTATAGCTTAAAATTATTACAAATATAGAAAATAAAGCGATAAATTGTAAAATAAATGCAGAGATTATTTCAACTTTTTCAATTACATTAAGAACTTTTCATCTATTAATTAGCTTATAATTTTGAATTGTATATAATTATGTTTCGTCATTAGGGAGTAGTCGCTCTTCTTTGTAAAAGAAGATGGCTTATATCAACATAATTGAACATTCGTTCATGGTATAAGCGGTTGAAAAACTTGGCAAGACTTTTGGCTACAAAATATTTACGTCCATGTAAATGCTTTGTACTCAATAAGTTGATGTCACATTGTATTTACATGGAAATGAGGAGACTTTCTTGGAATCACTACTTATTTCTACTGGTGTTGTTGCTTTAGCCGAAATTGGTGACAAAACACAACTACTCGCTTTCATCCTTGCAGCAAGGTTTAAAAAACCCTTACCTATTATTCTTGGTATTTTAGTTGCTACAATATTCAATCACTCTTTGGCTGGTGCTATTGGTGCTTGGATTACCACGATTATAAGTCCTGAAGTACTTCGTTGGATCTTAGGAGGTTCATTTATTGCGATGGCTATATGGACGCTTATACCTGATAAAATTGAAGAAGAAGAAACTCAAATTGCAAAACAATTTGGTGTATTCGGTGCTACATTAATTACATTTTTCTTAGCAGAAATGGGTGATAAAACGCAAATTGCAACAATTGCAATGGCGGCACACTTCAGCAATGCCTATTTAGTTGTTGCAGGGACAACATTGGGTATGCTCATTGCCGATATCCCAGCTGTTTTCATTGGCAATAAATTCGCCAGCAGAATCCCGATGAAACTTGTACACAGTATCGCCGCAGCTATTTTTGCTATTTTAGGTCTATTGACCTTATTCAAAATAGAATCTTATTTTTGATAATCATATTGGAGGGTATGGAAATATCCTCCTCTCTATATCTTCCACTAAATATTTTAATGCTTGATAAAACGAATCTTTATGTTTAAAAATTATTTATTTTTTATCACTATAATATTTTTAAAATTATAAGGATAAATAATATGCAATGCCCAGTATGTCAAAATATTGCGTTAGTTATGTCTGAGCGTCAAGGCGTTGAAATAGACTATTGTCCTCAGTGTAGAGGTATTTGGCTAGATAGAGGTGAACTTGATAAAATTATCGAACGTTCTAATAGAATGCATAATCCTAATTTCTCTTCTCAACTATCTCACAAAGACGAGACACGATATCAGCAAAATAATTATGATCAGAAATCACCTTCACATGGATATTTTAATAAAGGAGAAGAAAAATATCATAATAATCGCCCAAAAAAGAAAGAAAGCTTCCTTGGTGAATTATTCGATTTTTAACTCATTGTAAAAGTATTTAGAGTGTTATCTTGAAAATATTCAAAAGTTATTCTGGTTATTCATAAGATTCAATCCAAACTATCACATATTTAAGGTTAATCTTCCACTCATCATATCCTCGTTACAATAACTGCTAATTCATCACGTTTATTTTAAAGGTTACCTTGTGTCATTATTCATTATTGCAGATACCCACTTTGGTCATGACAATATTAAACTCTATGAGCCATTACGTGAAAGTATGGATGATGAAATGATGATTGATTTATGGAACAGTGTTGTGAACGATGAAGATGAAGTGTGGCATTTAGGTGATTTTGCGTTTAAATCCAAAGGCTGGGATTATGCCAAAATACTCAAGGGTAAGATTACCCTCTTAAAAGGCAATCATGATTTTAAAAAGAGTACCGCGTTTTTAAAAGAACATGGTTTTGAAAGTGTGATTGATTCAATTGTACTTGATATCTCTTTGGAAGAAAAGCAAGTGATTGAACAACGCTTGCACGATACTTTCTCTCAAGAACTCTTGTCATCGTGCATCTGTTGGATTCAAGACTTCCAAGGCAAACGCATCTTATTTTCTCATTACCCTTGCTTTTATCATGATGTGTATGCCAAAGAGATTGAGAATGAACGAAAAGTGGTTTTAGAAACGTTGTTTGATTGGTGTCACTGTGATTTAAACTACCATGGGCATATTCACTCTAAAATCAACGAAGATAAGCGTTGTGTGAATGTTGGTGTGGAACACACACGCTTTATGCCTTTAAAGCTCTGCTAGATAGCTTAAATAAGGAAATCCTTTCTCATGAAAATTGATATTCTCAGTGACACCCATTTTGATAGCTGGTTTGGATACCCTCACCATCAAAGTGCAAGTCCAAAGTTTTTTCCTTCTAAAGATGCCGTGATTGGTTTTTGGCGTAAATTTAAACCCAAAGGCAATTATTTAGTTTTAGCAGGAGATATTGGACACAGTATTGAACAAAATGTTCATATCCTCAAACATCTCAAAGAAGCCTTTTATCAAGAGATTATTCTGGTCTTAGGTAATCATGACTATTATCTCATTGGACATGAATACATTACCACGTATACCAAAGGTGGTATTCAAAAAGCAGAAGCTGCCAAAGAAGCGTATAGAAACAATGGGTTTATTGTCTTGGATGGAACCACAGTAACTTTAGAGGGAATTACCTTTGGTGGTGCTATGGGTTGGTACAACAGTGCCTATGTTCAAAAGAACCTCCACTCTCTTAAAGCCATGCAAGCCTTAGCTTATTACTATGGCGATATTGAAGCTTTTTTACAAGATCTTTGGGGTGATGCCATTAATGATAAAAAACACATGAAGATTGACTATTTCGATGCTCTATATCAAGAAGAATATGCCAAATTAAAACATGTTCATGAACACTGTGATGTTATGATTAGTCATTACAATCCAAGCAATGAGATGAAACATCAAACACCAGGTTGGGAGAAGAATCCTACCACATCTTTTTTTTGTTTTGATGCAGAAGAACTGATTCAAACGATGCGTGCCAATCTTTGGATTTATGGACATAACCATACCTCTTATGACTACATACGGAATGATAAACGCTTTATCACTAATGCATTAGGTTATAAAGGGGAAGCTAAGGAGATGAAGATTGTTACGATTGAGCTATAAAGATATATCAAGACTATTTTATGAGTAAGGAGTTTGAAGTTAGTGTTTTACGGCTCCAAAAAACTTGATAAATTTTAAATAATTTCTCAATAAAATACTATAATAATCACTAGAAGCTTTAATTAAACATACGCCAATTAATTAAGGATGCGAAAATGCCTGCACGAAAAATACCAAAAAATTACCGTTCATCAACAGGCATATTTCAAAGCTATAAAAATAATCAATCTATCGCTTATGAGTCGCTGCTTGAGAGAGATTTCTACTTATTACTAGAATTTAACCAAGAAGTCGTATCTTATGAAGAACAACCATTCACTATTCGCTATTTGAGAAATAATACTTCTTATAAATACACTCCTGATTGTTTGGTCTATTTTAACTCCATCAACAAGAAACTACCTTGTGTATTTGAGATAAAATATAGCAGTGAACTTAAAGAAAAAAAAGCTTTTTTTGAAGAAAAATTTAATCAAGTTGAACAATATTTATTTGAAAATGATATGGACTTCAAAATGTTCACTGAATTAGATGTCGATCCTACGTATCTTGCTAATGCAAAATTGCTTTACTCCTATGCAAATTTACAAAATCAACGGCTCCTATCATCCATTTTAGAAATCAGCTTAAAATATGGAGAAATTTCACTTAGTGAGCTTTTGAGTCATATCAGCACAGACCGCTACATACAAGCAGAAAATTTGCCATATATATGGCATCTTGTTTTTCATAATAAACTAAAAATTGATATGTTTAGCCCAATGAACAACCAGACTATTATAGGACTTTCCAATGCATAAATTACGCTACGATGAAGGTGCACATGTATTTCACAATGAAATTGAGTACGAAATCCTCAAAATAATTGACCTCGAAACAATTCTTGTAAGAAACATTGCAACACAAGAAAAAGAGCTGCTACCTTTACATGAAGTCTCTAAAAAAAATCCTTCTACTCTTATCGTTAAATACAGTGATGTTAACGAAATTTCTGAAAAAGATTGGGATGAAGCAAAGCGAAGGCTAGAAATAATAAAACCTTTTTTAAATACACAAAAAACTAAAACCATCCTAGAAGAGCACGCTAAAAAATTCAATTTACATGTCAGTACTTTATATCGTTGGATTGATGAATATCAGAAATCAGATCTCTTAGTTTCTTTAGTTCCTAAACATAGCTTGAAAGGAGCAAAAGGTTCTATTCGTATTAAAGAAGAGACCGAACTCATTACTAAAAAAACGATTGAAGATTTGTATCTATCAAAACAAAAATATTCCGCAAAAAAAACGTACCGTGCCATTGTACAAAGATGTAAAAACGCCAGAATAGATCCACCAAGTGAAAATACTGTTAGATCAAGAATAAAAGATATTTCAGCCAAAGAAAAAATGAAGTACCGTGAAAGCGCAAGACTTGCCGATCGAAAATATCGAAATACTGATGGAATGTTTCCTGCAGGCAAACACCCTTTGGATTTTGTTCAAATTGATCATACACCTATGGATATTATTGTTGTCGATGAAGTTTATGGTAAGCCTATAGGAAGACCTTATCTTACAATAGGTATTGATGTTTATAGCCGAATGATAACAGGCTTTTTTATCAGTTTAGATGAACCTAGTTATTTCTCTGTTGCTCAATGTTTAACACAATCTATCCTGCCCAAAGAAAAATATTTAAGAAGTTTGGAAATTCCAGGGAGCTGGAACCTATGGGGAATTCCCAAAACTATTGGACTTGATAATGCAAGTGAATTTAGAGGTAAAGACTTACAAAGAGCTTGTGAATATCATGGTATTGAAATTAATTGGCGACCTGTGGCAAGACCTCAATTTGGAGGGCATATTGAGCGTCTTATTGGCACTGCAATGGGTGAAGTTCATACGTTACCTGGTTCGACATTTTCCAATATACAACAACGAGGAGAATATAAATCAGATAAAGAAGCTACGATGACGCTTTCTGCATTAGAAAAATGGTTTACAGACTACATTGTGAATGTATATCATCAAGAACTGCACAGCGGCATCAAATGTTCTCCTGAAAAAAAATATGAATTTGGGATTTTTGGAAATGATACAATACTAGGCAGAGGAATTCCCGAGAGAATCATTGATGAAGATAATCTCAAAATATCTTTTTTGCCAACAGTTGAAAGAAGTATCCAGCAAACAGGTGTTAAAATTGACAATATTCAATATTATGCTGATTCTCTTCGCCGATGGATTAAAGCCAAGAACAAAGACAATAAAGCAAGAAAATTTCTTTTTAAAAGAGACCTAAGAGATATCAGTACTATTTGGTTTTATGATCCTGACATTAAAGAGTATTTTCCAATTCCTTACCGAAATATTTCATATCCTCCAATCTCTATATGGGATCTACGTGCCATTAAAAAATACCTTGATGATCAAAATGTAGTAGACTATGATGAAATGGCTATTTTTACTGCCTATGATAGAATGAAAAAAATTGAAGAAGCATCAGCTTCTACAGTAAAAAGTATTCGCAGAAAACATGTTGCTCAAAAAAATAGAGCCGTTAAACAAAAATTTGACAACCTACCTAAAATATCAACCCAAAAAACTGTAATACCAATCTCTGAAGAAAATGCTCCTTCTTTGCATAATGTACAAAAAAAGATTGAGCCATTTGAGGATATCGAAATTTTATAAAGGATTTTTTTGCAAAATACGAACCTTCTTCCAGCCATTCGAGACGTGTTGAATTTCTCGAATGAAGACCGATGCCTTTTTATTCTCAAAGAAAGATGGTTTCCCTATCCCATTGCCAAAAATATACTAAATGAATTAGAATTTCATTTAAAACACCCTAAAAAAAGTCGCATGCCTGGCCGCCTTATCGTTGGAGGCACTAACAATGGTAAAACTTCTATTATTAATAAATTTATTAGAAGTCATCAACCATACGACGATGAAAATGTCAAAATCATTCCTGTGATATCAGCAAAAGCTCCTGAAAGCTCTAGCATATCTGATTTATATGGTGTGCTTTTATATGAATTAGGGATTCCTTACCGAAACACTGATCGCGTGAATAAAAAGCGTGAACAAGTCCAAGAGATATTTGCGTTATGTCAAATTAAAATGCTCATTATTGATGAATTACATAATATTTTAGTAGCCTCTGTACCAAAACAAAAAGCATTTATGGTTGCACTAAAAAATTTAAGTAACGAGTTAATGATGCCAATCATATTAGTAGGTACAGCAGATGCTTTGCATGCTATTAACTCAGATGCACAACTTAGTAATCGTTTTTCGCCCTTAGCCCTTCCAAGATGGCAATATACAGATGATTATAAAACATTACTTGCAAGTATTGAAGCGACACTTCCTTTGCACAAAGAATCCAATATAGCTACCTCAGAAGAAATTGCACTCTATATTCTAGACCAATCAGAAGGCTATATTGGTGAAATTATTGATTTCGTCAATTATGCAGCACGCTATGCTATTGAAAATAAAATTGAAAAAATAAATATGGATTCACTGAAGAACTGTGGGTTTGTAAAACCTTCCATGCGAAAAAATATTGCAAATTTAATTGACATATGATCAGCCATGTCACAAAATTTATAAATTTGAATGATAAAGAATTTGTCATTCATCCTCCTCCTCAACACAATGAGCTCCTGTCTTCATGGCTTGTTAGAGTTGCTAGAGCCAATGATGTTGCAACAACATCTTTCACCAATATGCATTTTAAAGAATTTCAAAAAAATATACTATGGCAAAGAGATTTGGACATCTGGTGTCCAGAAAGCCTATTGGATAAATTAGCGAATAAAAGCCACCTTTCCAAACAGCAAATATTTGATATGACCCTTAGGAGCTATGAAGGGAAATTGCGGCGCAAAATTCACGGGAAAAATCGAACTCACTTTATTCAATCTTTAGGCAATTACGCCCATATTAAACGAAATGGTGGATTGCGCTTTTGTCCCTTATGTTTAGCAAGCGATTCAATACCCTATTTTAGGAAGGAGTGGCGATTGTCATTTTATACAGCATGTTTGGAACATAAATGCTTTTTATTGAATAGATGTCCACATTGTCACTCTCCTTTAACTCTTTCTAAAAGTAATG
>Ga0074197_1001026_pt1 | contig 27085 bp, 23 predicted proteins | sample EPASupsiteSAE305_FD_64526 | JGI IMG/M metagenome (GOLD analysis project Ga0074197, IMG submission 64526) | Bioremediated contaminated groundwater microbial communities from EPA Superfund site, New Mexico - SAE3-05 reassembly with SPADES | ecosystem: Environmental > Aquatic > Deep subsurface >...
AAGAAAGAGGGGCCGGCACGGGCAGCGGCTCGCCATGATGAAGGACAATGGTGGCAAAGGGCAGCGGCACCACGGTCCGGTCCCAGCTGTTGAAGACCAGACAACGGTTGGCGGCCCAGGCCAGGGGGAAAATCGGCTTGCCCGATTTGCTGGCCATGAGGATGCAGCCTGCCTGAGCCTTCCGCGCCGGCCCCTGGGAGCCATCGGCAACAATGGCGCTGTTTCGCCCTTGTCGCAACAGTTCAATCATTTCCCGCAGGGCCTTGACACCGTCCCGGTTCGAAGATCCCCGCACCGGCACATGCCCCAGCAGCTGGGCTGCCCGGGCGATGTATTCGCCGTCTCCACTGGCGCTGACCATGATCGCGGAGGGATACTTTCGAAAATAATAGAACAAATAGAGGAAGGAATAATGCCAGAAGGCGGCAATGCCGGTATCACCTGCGGCATGCTCCCACAGAGGGGCATCGCCCCGAACCTTGATTTTGCAGGTGGCGAACCAAATTCTGATAAATCCGACCACCAACCAGGGTATCACGACCAGGGAACATCTGTGAAAAAAATCAACCAACCGCCAACTCCATCATCTTCAATTCCTTAATCCGGTCGCGATAGCCCGCAGCCTCTTCAAACGCCAACTGGCGGGCGGCTTCCTGCATTTTCTTTTCCAGTTCAATCCGTTCCCGGCGCAGCTCATCAACGCTGTGGTACAGAATCTCGGCCTCCCCGGTTGTGAGCGCCGCCACCGAAGTGATGGCGGCCTCGTCCGCCCCTTGCCAGCCGGAAGCCTTGAGGTGCTGAGCCATGGAATCCTTGATGCCCGAGATGATCGTCCGGGGGGTGATCCCATGTTCGCGGTTAAAGGCGTCCTGAATGATCCGCCGCCGGTTGGTCTCGTCAATGGTGTACTGCATCGAAGGGGTGATCTGATCGGCATAGAGGATGACCATGCCTCCGGCATTACGGGCGGCGCGGCCACAGGTCTGCACCAGCGAGCGTTCGGAACGGAGGAAGCCCTCCTTGTCGGCATCGAGGATCGCCACCAGCGAGACCTCGGGGATATCGAGGCCTTCCCGCAGCAGGTTGATGCCGATCAGGACATCGAATTGCCGGTTGCGCAACTCACGGATGATTTCTATCCGCTCCAGGGTCTTGATATCCGAATGGAGGTAACGGACCCGGACGCCCAGTTCTTCGTAATACTGGGTGAGATCCTCGGCCATGCGCTTGGTGAGCGTGGTCACCAGCACAGCCTCGTTGCGTTCGCCGCGGAGGCGGATCTCTTCCAGGAGATCATCCACCTGGGTCGAGGCCGGCCGCACCTCAATCCGGGGATCGAGCAGGCCGGTCGGCCGGATCAGCTGCTCCACCACATGCCCGCCGCTTTTCTCCAGTTCATACGGTCCCGGGGTGGCCGACACATAGACCACCTGCCGGACCCGGGTCTCGAACTCGTCGAAACGGAGCGGCCGGTTGTCGAGGGCCGAGGGCAGGCGGAAACCGAAATTCACCAGGGTCTGTTTCCGCGAACGGTCCCCGTTGTACATGCCGCCGATCTGCGGCACCGCAATATGCGATTCATCGATGATCAGGAGATAATCGTCCGGAAAATAATCGAGGAGGTTGGGGGGCGGCGAGCCCGGCTCCTTGCCGGTGAGATGGCGGCTGTAGTTCTCGATGCCGTTGCAGTAGCCGAGTTCGGCGATCATCTCCAGGTCGAACATTGTCCGCTGTTCCAGGCGCTGGGCCTCGACCAGCCGGTTGTCGGCCTGGAGCTCGGCCAAACGCAGCTGCAGCTCGTCCTGGATCGAACGCCTGGCGGTATGGAGATTATCCTGGCTGGTGACAAAATGGCTGCCGGGGAAAACGGTCAGCTCATCCGCATCGGCGACCACCACCCCGCGCAGGGGATCGATAATGGCGATGGCCTCAATGGTGTCGCCGAAAAACTCGACCCGCACCGCATGCTCCTCCTCGTGCACCGGAAAGATGTCGATGACATCGCCCCGGACCCGGAAGGTGCCGCGGTGAAAAGAGTAATCGTTGCGCTCGTAGAGCATGAACGCCAGCCGCCGCTGGACCTCCTCCATCGGATAATCGGTCCCCTTTTGCAAAAACAGGTGCATGTTCTTGTATTCATCCGGGCTGCCGAGGCCATAGATGCAGGAAACCGAAGCGACAATCAGCACATCCCGCCGGGTGAGCAGCGAACGGGTGGCCGAATGCCGCATCTTGTCGATGGCGTCATTGATGGCGGAATCCTTCTCGATATAGGTATCGGAGGCCGGAATATAGGCCTCGGGCTGATAGTAATCGTAGTAGGAGACGAAATACTCGACCGCATTGTGGGGAAAGAGCTCCCGAAACTCGCCGAACAGCTGGGCGGCCAGGGTCTTGTTCGGGGCCATGACCAGGGTGGGCCGCTGTACCCGGGCCACGACCTGGGCCATGGTGAAGGTCTTGCCCGAACCGGTGACGCCGAGAAGAATCTGGTCATGCACCCCTGCCTCGAGGTTGGCCACCAGCTGCTCGATGGCAGCGGGCTGATCGCCGGCCGGGGTGAAATCGGAGATGATTTGAAAGGGAACGGTTGCGTTGTACGCCGGAGTATTCACAATAACAATGAGCGACCACTATGGTTCAAAATGATGAGCGCACCAGAATACCCTTATTCAACCCGATCCGCAAGCCTGCAGCGCTGCCAAACAACCGGGAACGGCCCGGATTCCTGCCGCGCCCCGTTGAGGTTTCGGAACCGGAACCGCGGCCCCGTTAAAAATCGATGACAAAACTATAGACCCCTTCCTCGATGCTGCTCTTCACTTTGCAGCCGGAATGGTTGAAGACATTCTGCATCCGCTCATTCTCCCGCAGGACCTCGGCGGTGAATCCGGCAATGCCGTGGCGCTTGGCGATCTTGATCAAGTGCTGGAAAAGAAAAGTTCCCAGCCCCTTGTTCTGCCAGCCGTCGCGGACCACAAAAGCAACCTCCGCCATATTGGACTTTTCGTTGAGGTAATAGGTGCCGACCGCAATAATCTGCTCGCCGTGGGCCTCGGGAATGGTGCCGACCACGGCCACATCGCGACGGTGATCGATATAGACGAAATCCTGGATCTGACGCGGAGTAAAGCGCTGCTGCCGACTCATGAACCGGTAATAGATAGTTTCCTGGGAGAGGTTGTAGACCAGGTCGCGCATATGCGGTTCATCGGTGGGCTTGATCGAGCGGAAAATCACCTCATTGCCGTCTTCCATGAGGAAGGAGGCCCGGATGGACTCTTCGGCCGGGATCATGAAGCGGTTGCCGAAGCGGGCGAGATCCGGCCGCAGATATTTGGCGGCCACTGCCTCCCGAAACAGCTGTTCCCGGAAATCCGGATGGGCTATCGAGATCAGGGCCATGACCCGTTCCTGGATCGATTTGCCGTGGAGATAGGCAACCCCGTATTCGGTAACCACGTAGTGGACGCTGGCCCGGTTGATCACCACTCCGGAACCCGGTTGCAGGGTACAGACGATTCGCGACTGGTCTCCCTCTCTATTCAGGGATGGCAGGGTGATGATCGCCCGGCCGGACTCGGACCGGGCAGCGCCGCGGTTGAAATCGATCTGACCGCCGATTCCGGAGTAGAAGCGGCCGCCCACCGAATCCGAGCAGACCTGCCCGGTGAGATCGATCTCCAAGGCCATGTTGACCGCCACCATCCGCTTGTGCTTGCCGATGACGTTGGCATCGTTGATATATTCCGTGGGCCGGAAGCTGAACAGGGGGTTGTCGTTGATATAGTCGTAGAGCTTCTTGGTGCCCATGCAGAAACTGGCGGTAATCTTGCCCCGGTCGATGGACTTCATCGCCCCGGTCACCGCCCCGGACTCGATCAGCGGGATGATGGAATCGGAGATCATCTCGGTGTGAAAGCCGATATCTTTGCGGTCCTTGAGAAATTCCATCACCACCTGGGGGATGCGCCCATAGCCGGGAACCCTTCCCAGGCCCAACTCGATGGTGGAGCCATTGGGTATGAGGGCCGCCACGGTTTGGGCGATCTTGCGGCTGATCTCGTTGGGGGTATGCATTTCCCGTTCGAGAATAGGCCGGTCAACCGGCACCAGGAGATCGAGGTCGTTGACGTCAACCTCAGTGTCGCCGTGGGTCCAGGGCATGTTGGGATTGACCTCGGCGATGACCAGCGAGGCATTCTCGGTGGCGCTGCGGGTGATGTCGACCGATATCCCCAAACTGACCCGGCCATGCGTGTTGGGCGGGGTCACCTGGATCAGGGCGATATCGATGGGCAGGCTGCCGGAATTAAACAGCTTGGGCACATCCGAGAGCAGGATCGGGGTGTAGTCGCCGAACCCCTCCTGGATAACGTCGCGGATATTGGAGCTGATGAAAAAAGCGTTGATGGCAAAACTCTCCGACATCCTCTTGTCGGCGTACGGGGCCTCGCCTTTGGTGATCAACTGGATGATCTCGACGTTGGACACGGTGCGGGCCCGTCCGGTCATGGCCGCGATCAGCTCCTGCGGCGCGCCGCAGCCGGTGCCGATAAACACCCTGTGCCCCGACTTGAGGTGGCTCAGCGCCTGGGCCGGGGTGGCGATCATATCGCTATAGAGTTCCTGCCAGTCTTTCTCGTATTCCATGTGCAATCCCTAATAATTCAGTGGAGAAACCATCGGCATGCGGCTTATCTTTCGTCGATCAACGGCGCAAAGGTCATGCGGGCATCGACCACCACCGGCTCGTTCCCGACCTCGCCGACGATCAGCGGATTGATTTCCAGATCGAGAATCTGGGGAAAGTCGGTGGTCAGTTGGCTGATGCGCTGCAGAGCCACGGCGATGGCGTGGATATCGAACTCTTTGATGCCGCGATTGCCCTGAAGGAGTTCATAGGACCGGGTCGACTGGAGCATCTGGATCGCCTCGTTCTCGGTGATCGGAGCGAGGTGAAAGGTGACGTCCTTCATCACCTCGACGAAAATGCCCCCCAGACCGAACATCAGCATCGGGCCGAACTGGGGATCTCGGGTCATGCCGATGATGACCTCCAGCCCCTTTTCCGCCATCTTTTCGACGTAAATGCCGCCGATAATAGCATTGGGGACATGCTTGTTGATGCGCAGCATCATCAGGTCAAAGGCGTCGGCGACCTCCTGTGCCGAGCCGAGATTGAGCCGCACCCCGCCGAGGTCTGATTTATGGACAATACTGGGCGAGATGATCTTCAACGCCACGGGAAAGCCGATGAACCGGGCAATCTCCACCGCCTCTTCGGGGGTGGAGGTCAGCCGTCCTTCCATGGTGTGGAAGCCGTAGGCCTTGAGGATATCTTTCGATTTCACTTCGCCCAGCCTGAGCCGGCCGGTGCGCTGCCGCCGACTGATGATCCGCTCCACCCGGCGGCGATTAACCGGGAAACGGACCACATGGCGGGCGGGCCGGTTTTTCCAGACCCCGTATTCATGCATGGCCTTGAGCGCCCCCACCGCCCGTTCCGGTGAGTCGAAAAAAGGCAGACCGGCGGCGGCCAGTTCCTTACGTGAGGGCATGATGTCGCTGCCGCCAAGGAAGGAGGCCAGAACCGGCGTGGTGTCGTCGAGATGGGCGACAATAGCCCGGACCGTGGCCGCGGGTTCGGTCATGTATTGCGGGGCCAGAACCACGAGAATGGCGTCTATGGTCTTGTCGGCCACGGCGATGTCGATAGCGGCGGCATAATGCCGAGGTTCGGCATCGGCGGAAATATCGATGGGATTGTCGATAAAGGCAGCCGCCGGCAGTCGGACTCGAAGTTGCTCCGCCAGCTGTTCACTCAAGGGAGTGACGCTCATCCCGGCCTTTTCGACGGCATCGGCGGCCATGGTTCCGGAACCGCCGGAATTGGTAATGATCAGCACCCGGTCGCCCTTGGGAGTAGGCTGCAGGGCAAGAGCGGAAGCATAGTCAAAGAGCGCCTCAAAACTATCGGCCCGACAGATACCGGCCCGTTTAAAGGCGGCGCCGTAGGCCGTATCCTTGCCGGCGAGGACGCCGGTATGGTTGGCCGCGGCCCTGGTCCCGGCGGTGGTGGTCCCGGCCTTGAGAATGACCACCGGTTTGCGGCAACTCGCCTCCTGCGCCGCCTTGACGAACTTGTCGCCGTCGCTGATATCCTCAAGATAGCCGACAATCACCTTGGTATCGTCATCATGGGCCAGGGCGGCAAGAACATCGACTTCGGTGATATCGGCCTTGTTGCCGATGGAAATGGCCTTGGAGACCCCGAGCTCGCGTTCGTCGGCAATATCCATCATCGCGGTGCACAATGCTCCCGACTGGGAAAAGATGGAGAGATGCCCCGGCTGGGGAATTCGTTTGGAAAAAGAGGCGTTCAATTTGATCGCGGTATTGATCACCCCCAGGCAGTTGGGGCCCAGCAGGCGCACTCCGCCCTTGCGGCAGATCTCGGTCAACTCCTCTTCCAGGGCCCGGCCATGCCGGCCGCTCTCTTTGAATCCCGAAGCCACGACCACGATCGCCCCGGCCTTTTTCTTGACCGCCTCCCGGGCCGCGTTCGGGACCATCTCAGCCGGCACGGCGATCACCACCAGGTCCACCGGGAGGGGATAGTCGGCGATCTGCGGGTAGACTTTGAGACCGAACAGCTCGCCTCCAGCTGAATTGACCGGTACGATGGGCCCCTGGAAGCCGCTCTTCACCAGGTTGCTCATCGTGTAGTAGCCCACCTTGCCGATGGTCTTGGATGCTCCGATTACTGCAATTGACTGGGGGGAAAAAAGTCTGTCCAGCATAGCAACCTCGTTTATTGAGTCATATCAGGGATATGGATAGTAAAACCGCCGGCTTCGAGGGCTTTGTACACGGAACGGACATTGTAGGTGTTGATACGCAGGAAAATCATGGCCCTGCTCTTACAGGTGCCGTCCGTCCTGACCAGGCGGGTGAATTGCACCTGTTTTTCCTCCATGATTTTGACCAGTTTGCTCAGAGCCTGCGGATCCTCGTTATCTTCGATGGAAATCAGAACCGACCCTTTTTCGCCCAGTCCGAAAAGGCAGCGATAGGCCTTCATCAGGTCGCCGATGGTGAAGATGCCGATCACTTTTTCCTCCTCATCGAGTACGGGAAGGGCGCCGATCTTGCGCGACTGAAACAACAGCAGCGCGTCATCCAAGGTCGAGAGGCGGGAGACCGTCAGACAATCCCGTGACATCACCACGGAAATAAGCGTGTTTTTTACCCGCTCCTCCACGTTGTGCCGTTCCGTGCTCCGAGCCACTGATGAAGGCCGGGCGGAACGGAGATCCCGGTCGGTCAAGATCCCTTTGAGAACGCCCTGTTGATCAACTACCGGCAGGTGCCGAAAATTATGCTGCTGCAGGATATCAATCGCCTCGGCAACGGTCTGATCCGGAGTGACGGTTATGGGCGAGGACGTCATGTGATAGTGGATGAACATCGCAAGCCCCCCTTAACCTTGAAGTCACCACTGATTGCAATCATCTGCTCGTCTCCAAAATTCCTGTAAGATAGGCTTCAACACAAATACCTAATTTTTCAAGATAATAACCACCCTCAAGAATAGACAGCAACCGCCCTTCGGTATAGTCGCGGGCAAGTTCCATTGTAAATTTACCCAACTGGCGATACAAATCGACGGTAAAGGCCAACCCCGACATATCATCCTGGCGATGCGCATCGAATCCCGCGGCAATCACAAGGGCATCAGGCTGAAATTCTTCAAGAAATTTTCTGATCTTCGGAAAAAGACGCAACACCTGTTCCTCCCCGGCCCCGGGCGGCAGCGGCAGGTTCAGCACCGTGCCCTTGCCCGCGCCCAGGCCGCGATCCTCGGCCCAACCCGTTCCTGGATAGCTGAAACTGGGATGTTCATGGATAGAAATATAGGCGGTGCCGGCCTCTTCCTCAAAAGCGGTCTGGATACCGTTGCCGTGATGGGCATCGAAATCGAAGACGCAGACCCGATGCCGGTCATATTGTCGCTGCCAGTAGCGGGCGGCGATGACGCAGTTATTAAAAAAACAGAAACCAAACGGCATGTTGGGTTCGGCATGATGGCCGGGCGGACGGGTCTGGCAAAAGACAACGGAGCCGGGCTGTTGTTCGACCACATCGACACCGACCAGGCCGGAACCGGCGGAAAGGGTCGCAACCTCATACGAATCGTAACACACCTGATTATCGGGATGATCGATATAGGTTCGGCCGGAAAGCACCGCCTCTTCGAAACGGAAAAGCCAGCCCTCGGTATGAAAGGCGAGCAGTTGGGAGCGCAGCGCCGGTCGGGGTGGCAGAGTGCGAATCAGACCGGCCAGGGAACCTTGGGCAAGTCGATCGGTGATAACCTGCATCCTCTCCTGAACTTCAGGGTGCTCTCCCCCACCGGTATCGTGACGGCTGAACGAAGGGTCGGTGATGACGGTGATCACAGGGTTGTTTTCCATATCCTTGTTGGCCACGGGTCGGCAAGCAGGTTTCGACGGCGAGTTGTTTCCGGCTGATTTTTGTTAATTTTGATAATTTCGAAAAAAATGAAAAAACGCCAGCTTTATCATTTCGGGCGTAGCGTCAAATCTCTGGGACAAGAGAGAAATTGCTCGTCGCGCTCCTCGAAATGACAAAAATCGATTTTTCCTGAAACCATCAACTTAGGGATATTACCTTATTCCTTGATAAAATTGGAAGGATTAAACGAAAAAGTTCCAGACAGAAAAGCTCAACCCTTTTTCAAAACCCTATTGTACTCATATTTGCGCAGAGCAGCGGTCCAAATCGGAAGTCCGGCATGCTGTTGCTAAAAAACTCTCTGCAGTACGGTGGGCAGCGGATTATGACACTGTTTCAGCTTCATTGTTGCCACACTAAGTTGATAGTGTTACCTTATTGAGAAGGAGAATCAACATGGATTTCAAATTGGTGCCATTATGAATATCAGGGAACAACTGGCCATTCCTCGACAACTGCCGCGAGAACTCAATCCGGAGGACCGACTCGACAATTTCGACGAGGTTTCCAAGGGATTCGACGAAGCCACCGCTCTCATCGAAGCACAGCGCTGCCTGCAATGCCGCAAACCCCTCTGCGTGATGGGCTGCCCCATCGGCAACGATATCCCTCGCTTCATCGAACTGCTGCGGCAACGAAAATTTGAACAGGCCTACTGGACCATCCGTGAAACCAGCTCCATGCCGTCTATCTGTTCCCGGGTTTGTCCCCATGAATTCCAATGCGAAGGTTCCTGCATCAGGGGTAAAAAAGATCAGCCGGTGGCCATCGGCCTGCTCGAGCGCTTTCTCGCCGACTGGATGATTATCAACGGCAAAAATCTGTCACCGCGCTGCGCCCCGAAAAACGGCATCAAGGTGGCGGTCATCGGTTCGGGACCGGCGGGGATCACGGTCGCTCATTCACTCTCGCACAAGGGATACAGCTGCACGGTCTTTGAATCGCTGCCGGTTTTCGGCGGCATGCTCAGCGTCGGTATCCCCAACTATCGTCTGCCCCGCAATATTATCGGCGCCGAACTTTATGCCCTGCAGCAATGCGGGGTCAACGTCAAGACCGGGATCACCGTGGGCCGCGACCTGACCCTTTCGGAGCTGCGCGACCAGGGATATGCCTCGGTTTTCCTGGGAATAGGCGCCTATGAAAGTCGAAAATTGGGCCTTGCGGGAGAAAACGACACCCAAGGGGTGATGTCCGGTGTCGATTACTTAGGCCAGGTGCTCACCGGCCGGGAAGTCGCGCTCGGCGACAAGGTGGTGGTGGTCGGCGGCGGCAATGTCGCCATCGACGTGGCGCGGGTGGCGCTCCGCTCCGGCTGGAAGGAGGTCACCATTCTTTATCGTCGTACCCGCGAGGAGATGCCGGCCTCATTGGTCGAGGTCCACCACGTCGAGGAAGAAGGCGTTAGCTTGATGTTTCTCGCCGCGCCCGTCCGAATCCTGAGCGAGGCCGGACGATTGACCGGGGTGGAATGCATCCGCATGCAACCCGGTGAACCGGACGCCTCGGGCCGGCGCATTCCGGTGAAGGTGGAGGGCTCGAACTTTATCATTGAGGCCGATGCCCTGATTGCCGCGGTCGGCCAGAAAGTTATCCCGGTGCATGACGAAACCGTGCCGGTGGAAATCACCCCGCGGGGCACCTATGTGGTCGATCCGGTCACCCTGCAGACCAGCGTGGAGTGGATCTTTGCCGGCGGCGATACCGTGCTCGGCCCGCAGACAGTGGCCAAGGCTGTCTGCCAGGGGTTGGATGCCGCCGAATCGATGCATCGATACATGCAGGGATTGATCTGATTCGCGCACCGGCTCCCCCCCGGAATATGCCCTCAACTCTTGAAGCCAAGCGTGCATTCCCTGCGCCACATCCGCGTAACCTCTTTTCATCCTGCCATCCTGTCTCATTTCCCGACTGCACGGCATGGAGTCTTTTGTCATGGCGTGGCGACTGGCAGTCGTGGTAATGAATGGTCGTTTTGCTGAACGGCCTTGAGCGGGAAAACCTATTACCCAAGCATAATTTGAGGAACGACCATGCCACGTATTGAATTTTCGTCAACAAAATTCCTGCCTTACCTTCCAGAATCATGCCAGGTGAGTCCCGGCGCGTACGGGTTTGAGCTTGCCAGCTGGCTGTCTCAAGCATTGGCAAAGGCAGGTTTTGCCACGAGGTATCCAAGCAGTGAGGAATTCGGCTGGTATATCGAATACCTTGAGGGCGAAGCGGAATTTATGATCGGCTGCGGCTGTCAAGCCGAGGAAGGTGAAGGGTATAAGGGTACGCCAGTGTCCTGGCACATTTTTGTGATGCAGAATCTCTCGCTGCGACAATGCCTCAAAGGGGTGGAGTTTCCGGATCTGGACGTGCAACTCACCAATGCTATCCTAGCGGCTCTCCGTTCGGAAGGCATCGAGCCCAGGCTTAAGGAAGAAGGCCGGTAGTCGCCTGCAATTACTCATCAGGCGCAGCTGCCCGGATATCGGAGGTCGGATGAGGCCGCATTCTTCCTTTGCCCTCCACGAAGAGGTCTTTGTTACCCGTACTGGCGGCTCATACCGTTAAAGTATGCGAAACTTAAAAAAAGGGGTTGACAGAATGACCTGTTTTTTGCTTCATTGGCAGCAGCAAAGCTTGAGAGTAAAAACATACCACCAAGTGCCTTAACCTGTTTTTTACTGCCAAGCTGCACCGCCTCATTCAAGTATTGTGTTTTTCAGTTTTAAACTGTTCTTCTGTAATACTGTCCAATCTATTCACATTAGTTTCTTTATATATTTGTAAGTTAGCAAGATTTGTTGTTTGAACAAGTAGTTGCTTCAATTAATACAAAGTTTTTCCAAGTAAGCAATCACCGGCTAGACCGGGGTTCCCTTAAAGGAAATTAAAGAAACATGCCCATCTTCCCCCGCGAATGCGACGAATGCGGTCTGCCTGAAGAAGACTGCACGTTCTGTGAAAGCAGATGCATGTTGCCGAACTGCCTTGAATGTACGTTTCTTTTGCAGCTCTATGGCACCGGCTGCGGCAACATCCGCGTTTATTATCTTTGTCGTCCCTGTTACGAAAGACTGAGTGTTCGGGGTTTTATCGAGCCATAGCTCTCCGAACCATGCAAAAGTATCGCCCAATACCGCTTGTAAATGGCCCGGATAAACGCAAGCCATCCTTATCCGAATGCATAACTGAAAAACTGAAAGAAAAGGAGGTGCGAACAACAATCCTAAGATTTGTCGGCAAGTAACCTTTTCCCCATGTGTTTTGTTAAAACCAAGGAAGGAGGTGCACCCTGGTATTCGAAAAATTCTCATCGTTGCTTAGTTCTTTTTTTAACCCAAAGAAGGAAAATCAGAAGGAGAATGGAATGGATCTCGACAAAAGGATGACGCTCAAGGATGCGGTAGCTAAATACATCCATGATGGCGACACAGTCTACTATGGTGGATTCCAGATCATGGTCCCCATGGCCCTGACTCATGAAATCATCAGGCAGAAAAAAAGACACCTTACCACCATCGAATCGTCCACCGACGTCGGCGGACTGGATCTTCTGGTGGGTGCCGGCTGTGTTACGGAGATTCACTCCGCCTGGATCATGAACTGGTACGTCAAAGCTCCCTATGCCATTCGCCGGGCGTTCAACAAGGGACATCTCAAAAGATACGACATCTCCAATTTCGGTGCGACCAGCGCCTTGATTGCCGGTTTTCTCGGCATTCCCTTTATTCCAGTGAAGGGTAATATCGGAACGGATATGCCCAAGCATAATCCCACCGACATCAGATTTGTCGAAGATCCTTTCACTGGTGAAAAGACAACCGTTGTACGCGCCTGGCGTGCCGATGTCGCCGTCATCCACGCTCAGAAAGCCGACCGTTTCGGTAATGTGGTCTCCTACGGCACCCGCGGTGTTACCGATGAGTTCGGCGCCATGGGATCAAAACGTGGTGTCATCGTCACCTGTGAAGAGATTGTCGAGCCGGAAGAGATCAGAAGCGATCCCGACCGCGTCATCGTTCCCTACTACAAAACTCTCGCCGTTGTCCATTGCCCCTATGGCGCCCATCCTTCCGCCTGCCGAGGTTTCTACGGCCTTGACATCCGTTTCAGCCAATATCAAGGCAAATATGAACGGCACGAAGAGCTCCTGCCGGCCTTCCTTGATGAATGGGTCTTTGGGTGCGCTGACCACGCCGCCTACATCGAAAAATACAAAGCGAAATTCGGTCAGGAAGGTCTAGATCGCCTCAAACCGACCCTCGGTTTCACTCCAAAACTGGCGGTTGACTATGGCTATCATGATCCGGCATGCTGGAAAGGGGTGCCCATGTATTATGACGACCGTCTCAAAGCTTATGAAGAGGCTCTCGCCGCTAAAAAAGGGGGTAAATGATCATGACTGCACCTACTTTCAAACTGACCGAACTGATGGCTATTCGCTGTGCCAAGGAAATCGCTGATGGCGAAGTTGTCTTTGTCGGTGTTGGCCTGCCGCTGGTTGTTGCCGGATACGCGATGGTCACCCACGCTAAAAATATGGTAATGTTTACCGAAGGCGGCGCCATCCGGGCCACCGCTGCTCCGGGGTTGGCCATCACCGTCGATGATCCCTGCCTGTTCACCAACGCCGACGCGTCCTTCGGTATGCTGTCGACCATGGCGGCCCTGCAGCGCGGTGAGGTTGACGTGGCTTTCATCGGCGGCGCCCAGATCGATAAATTCGGTAACATCAATTCCACCGGCGTCGGTGACTGGAGCAAGAAGGATAGCTTTACCTACTTCGCCGGCAGTGGCGGCGCTAATGACATGGCCACCTCCGGTAAACGGGTTCTTGCCATTATGCCCCAGGACCGCAAAAAATTCGTCGAAAAAGTCGATTATTGCACCACCCCCGGATTCCTGAGCGGCCCCGGTGAGCGCGAGAAACTCGGCATGATCGGCGGAGGACCGGACTGCGTGGTCAGCACCATGGGTGTCTACCGGTTCGACGAAGACACCAAGGAGATGTACCTCGCCGAGTATTTCCCCGGCCAGACAGTGGAAAAAATCAAAGCCGCCTGTGCCTGGGATCTCAAAGTCTCACCCAGCGTGATCGAGACCCCTTCTCCCACCGAGGAAGAGCTCAAGATCATCAGGGGGATTGACCCGACGAACTTCTATCTCGGATAACGGATAATTCCAACCTTTTACCTTAAGACTTGAGGGGACGGCGTTGTTCAGCCACCGTCCCCTCAACCTCAACAAAGCACAAGAACGGACGGATACCGCACGGCTTCCTGAACCGTTTGCTCCCAAAAAAGTATCATCCCCGCCCCGCAGGAGACATAAACGTCTTTAATCGACTCTCATCGTTATAAATAAATACAAGGAAGACCAGACCGGTCAAAACGAGGTCCGGCGTCTCAAACCTGCTTGCAACGCCGCCTTTCCTTTTAACTGTAGGCTTCGCTGAATATTCTGGTACCCGGATGGTACTGATCAAGGAGGTGAGTCATGTCGCGAATCATTAGCCTGGATCCGCAGAGATAAAAATCATACGTCCCGGGCAGGAGATGCGTCCTGATATATTCGGTGACATAACCGCGATACAGGGATGGTGGTCCGGTGGCGAGTTTGCTGGTTCCGGAAAGGCAGGGAATGTATTCAAGGCTCGCGGCGGCGAGCTCTTGACGATAAAAAAAGCCTGATTCGCTTCTGGACCCGTGGATAAGGGTAAACCCTCTGAGTCCACCGGCAGCCATGGCAACAAAAGGGACGATGCCCACACCGGTCGCTACAAAATAGACCGGACGATCCGTGGGCCGAAAGGTGAGATACCCCCTGGCCTTGCTCATCCCCAGAACACTGCCCGGAACGATATGCCCCAGGGCGCCACTCAGCTTTCCACCAACAACCTGCTTGATAAGAAAACGAAGCTCCGGGGACTCCGGCGGAGAGAGAAGAGTATATTCCCGTTCTTCTCCCTCCAGTTCAAGCGTGACATATTGTCCGGCCAGAAAAAGAAATCCTCGGGGACGACTGCAGGTTAATTCAAAGGTCTCTTCATTCAACCAGATCCGCGACAGGACTGAGACCGAATAGGAAGAGACAGCCGGCTTCATTTTTTCCAGGTTTTGTCCGCAGTCCCCAACGCCTGATTCAAGTACCGGGCGACAACAAAGAGATAGTCCGACAGTCGGTTCAGATACACCTGGATGGCGGCCAATTCGAGGTTGCCTGCATCCGAGGCCTCGATCAGCTCGGTCAGACGCCTTTCACAACGCCGACAAACCGTTCTCGCCACATGGGACCAAGCGGCAACCGGCTGGCCGCCGGGCAGGATGAACTCCTTGAGCTCCGGAAGAACCTCGGACAAGGCATCGATGCGTCTTTCCAAATCCGTGGAAACCGTTGCCGGGAGGGGGGTCAGATAACCGATGGCCGAAGAGTCGGGAGTAGTGGCAAGCCAAGCGCCGGCGACAAAAAGGTTGGATTGTATTCCTTCGAAATCTTCCAGTAGTGTCGGTTCAGTGGCTGGAAGGTATGCGGCCACGGCTCCCAATACTGAATTGAGCTCATCAAGATCGCCATAGGCTTCAATGCGGATATGATGCTTTGGTACACGCTCGCCGGAAAAGAGACTTGTTTTCCCTTTGTCACCGCCACCTGTGTAAACTTTCATCCGAGCATACTCCTTAGGTTGAATTGATGTGTCCAGCTGTGAACCGGTTGCACAACTGGCCAACGAAATCAAAGTTATGAGAAACAAGGCTGCTTTGACGCTCAGCTGGAGTCCTGTCCCTTGCAGCTTGTCAAAGGTTGGTGCGGTAGAAGACTGAAACCCTGCACAGATTATTCAAGGCTCGCAAATGCATGGAGAGCAGTCCCCCATCCCATATGGTGAGCAAAAGATTAATCTGTACACGAAAATATATGCCGCGACAACACCGTATCTCACCAAATCGTTTCATATTAATAACCAAGAATTAAATCGGGTGAAAAAAGATCACGCACCGCAACCCTGCTCGCATAAAACCATACCGATTCTCTAAAAAACCACCAAAGAGCCACTGTCTTTTATCTCGCTATTTTAACGTGCAATGCTTGTGAGCAAGTATTCATCCTAAATTTTCTCACAATTTTTGCTGTTGACAAAAAGGCTAACTTCAAATAGGAAAACGCTAACCTTATGTTATTTAGTTTTAGCCTGTTATTCGTCTTTTTCCAGATGAACCCGTCCTTTGTTTTCATCGGAAAATTTTTTATGATTTTACCCTGCCGAAAGATAGGTCCCGGGCAGGATTGATGGGATAAAAGAGGTAGTAGCAATAAAAGTTAGCTGAAGGCTTTTCCATCCTGGCACCGGGAAAAGACCTGTTTTTCCCTTGCTGACAATATTCGGCTTTATTTTTTCTTGGGTGATCAAGAAAAAAGGGGCGGAGATGCAAGTCATCTGAAAATATCACGGACTATTCGGGGTAGAGGCATTTGAGGAAAATTGACTCAGCGTATAATAAATATATTATTTCTGGCGATTACGTATCGCTATCAATCGAGTCAAAAAGAAGACCGATAAAATAACGGGTTTTAATCTTGTTGTTTTTACGGTCTTTTTTTTTGTAAGGGGGGTCCCGGAAAACTACTTGGTGGTTACTGGGCAATAAAAACGTTTGACAGACAGGAAGAGGTAACAAATTGGAAAACAGCGCAAAAATAGTCTGGACAGGTTTATCACCCGATGATGCGAGGGAAGCACTTGTCAACAAAGACAAGTCCATGCGAGACAAGCGGATGACACTGAAAGAAGCAGTCTCCCGCTTTGTTAAGAATGGGGACAATGTCGGTATCGGTGGCTTCGTCAATATCCGTCAGCCTATTGCCATAACCCACGAGATGGTTCGTCAAGGATTCAAAGATCTTACCCTCTCTTTTCAATCAGCAGCCATGGCTCCGGAAATTCTTGCCGGCGCTATGCTGGTCAGACCGGATCATTGCTCCGTTAAAAGAATCGAACTAGCGTACTGGGGCCATGAGGCTTTCGGCCTGTCTCCGGCGTTTCGCTATCTCGCTGAACGCGGCATGGTCGAGTTCGAGGACTGGAGCAACTACAACATGTCCGCCCGATTCAAAGCCGGCGCCATGGGCTTGCCCTTCATCCCGACCCGCGGACCGCTTGGCGGCGACATCAGAAACACCAGCCGCACCAAGATCATAGACTGCCCCTTCACCGGACGGCCCATTGCCTTGCTGCCGGCCAGCAATCCCAATGTAGGCCTCATCCATGTGCAGGCAGCGGATATGTACGGTAACTGCATAATCCGGGGAACCGACGCTACCTGCGCGGAAATTGCCATGGCTTCGGCCCATACCATTGTCACCTGCGAACAGCTCGTTTCCCATGAACTGCTCGTCAGCAATCCGAAGGACATCATGATACCCTTCGCGGCTGTTGACGCGGTCGTCAAGGTACCGTTTGGTTCATATCCCGGTGCTTGCCGTCGCCACTACTATTTCAATGGCGATCATATCCGTGAGTTCCTTGGCCTCATCGCTCCGATGTGCAAGGGTGGTTCTTCTGACGGATTGAAGGCCTGGTATGATGAGTATATCTTTGGTGTCGAGAATTTTGAGGATTACATTGAGAAATTCCAGACCAAGAAGCTGATTGCCGATCAAGCCGCAGAGTCTTACAACTGCGAGCGATTCGCCTGAACCTCGGATCCAGCCATTTCTATTGCATCGGAACCTCACGGAATCCATAGATAAGGAGTCATCATGACAGTTTCAACAGATTACACCGCCCAGGAAATTATTGTCGTGGCGGGAGCAAAAGTTCTAGAAAACAACAAAATAGTATTTGTCGGGACCGGTCTGCCCATGGTTGCCTCTCTCCTGGCAATCCGCACCCATGCGCCTGGCCTGATTCCGGTCTTCGAGGCCGGCGCAGTCGGTCCCCCCCTGCACCATGGCCTGCCCATCTCGGTCGGCGACTCAAAAACCTTCACAGGAGCTTCCTATCTTAAAGGGTTGAACGGCGCCTTTGAGCTGACCCAGCGCGGTTTTGCCGATTTCGGTTTTATCGGCGGCGCCGAGGTGGATATGTATGGCAACCTTAACTCCACCATGATGGGCGATTATCCCGAAGGATACCAGAAGCCGAAAGTACGGTTGCCTGGCAGTGGCGGCGCCAGCGATATGGCGGCTTCCTGCGAAAGGACTATCCTCATAGTCCCCCATGACAAAAAGAAGTTCAATGAGAAGTTGTCGTACATCACCAGCCCCGGTCATCTTGATGGAAGCCCCAATGCCCGCTATAAAGCAGGCATGCAGGGCAAGGGTCCGTACCGGCTCATCACCACCAAAGGCATCTTCGATTTCGAAGAAAAGACCAAGAGAATGCGGCTTATTCATACTTTCCCCGGAGAAACTGTGGAAAGCATTCAAGCGGCAACCGGTTTTGAACTGCTGGTCGCGGCCGATGTCACCCAATTCGCTCCACCGACCAAAGAAGAAGTGCGCATGATCCGTGAGGAAGTAGACCCTCTCGGGATCTTTGTCAAACGCGCTGCAAAATAAGCGGCAACAATCAGACAGTGCCGCGACCAGCGGCACTGTCTTCTTTCATCTCACTTATTCAATTGATGGCAACACACATTATTTCGTGCATTCTTTATAAAATTTCTTGTACAATATCGTCGCAAAACAGGAAAGTAACTCGTCGCTTATATATTTTAAAACGCTAAATAGAGTAACTTTATGTTTATTGGTTTGGAATCGTTGGGCATAATTTTTATTGTGCATATCCAAGCATCTCTAGCCCCCGTGTTCTCAAATCAAATTTGTACACCATAACAACCTGAAAAATTTGACTGAAAGGAGAACGTACCATGAAAATTCTTAAAATCGACCACCTCGGCATTGCAGTAAACAGCATGGAAGAAGGAAGCAAATTCTGGTCAGATGTCATGGGACTCAAGCTTGAAGGGTCGGAAACCGTTGCCGAGCAAAAAGTAACCACAGCATTCTTCCCGGTGGGAGACAGTGAAGTTGAATTGCTGGTATCAACTTCCCCCGATGGCCCGATCGCTAAATTCATCGAAAAGAAAGGCGCCGGCTTCCAGCATGTGGCTTTCCGCGTCGAAAACATCGAAGCTGCATTGGCTGAATTAAAGGAAAAAGGTGTGGCCCTGATCGATCAAACTCCGCGCATCGGAGCTGGCGGCGCCAAGATTGCCTTTCTCCATCCCAAGGCGACCGGCGGCGTTCTTGTGGAAATTTCCGAGCGCAGCTGAGATCAATCCCCATTGAGATTTTCGCGGCAACGGACATCTCAATGATCGAACGAATCGGATTCAACCACCGTCGGCTCGATCTACACAGCTCGATAGTGGTTGAATCAGTTTGTTTTATTTCCAACTTGGGGATAACCCCCTGATACTTACAAGGAGCAAGTGACATGGCAAATAGTCCAGAATACCAAAAATGGTTTGAAATGGCCTCCAAGCAGATGAAGGGCAAAACACCGGACGATATGATCTGGAAGACCCCGGAAGGTATTGCCGTCAAACCGCTGTATGAAGCAGAGGATATCGCAGGGTTACCAACCGTCAATACCTTCCCCGGCATGGCGCCGTACACTCGTGGGCCGATGGCGACCATGTATGCCGGTCGTCCTTGGACCATCCGTCAGTATGCCGGCTTCTCCACAGCCAAGGCATCCAACGAATTCTATCGCAAAAATCTGGCAGCCGGTCAGAAAGGTCTGTCCGTTGCCTTTAGCCTTTCCACCCATCGTGGCTATGATTCCGACAATCCCCGGGTTTCCGGCGATATCGGTAAAGCCGGTGTTGCGATTGACTCCATCGAGGATATGAAGATTCTCTTTGATGGTATTCCGCTGGACAAAATGTCCGTTTCCATGACCATGAACGGCGCGGTTATCCCGATTCTGGCCATGTGGATCGGCGCCGCCGAAGAGCAGGGAGTCAAGCAGGAGCAGTTGGACGGTACCATCCAGAACGATATCCTTAAAGAGTACCTGACCCGGAACACCTATATTTATCCGCCCGAGCCATCCATGCGGATCGTCTCCGACATCATGGCATATGCCTCCAAGAATATGCCGAAATACAACACCATCAGCATCAGCGGCTACCACATCATGGAAGCCGGTGCCGACTCCGTGCTCCAGACTGCCTTCACCCTGGCTGACGGTGTGGAATATGTTCGCGCCGCCATCCGCTCTGGCATGGATATTGACACTTTTGCACCGCGTCTGTCCTTTTTCTTCGGTATCGGCATGAACTTCTTCATGGATATCGCCATGCTGCGTGCGGCACGCTTCCTCTGGCACCGCCTGATGCAGCAGTTCAACCCGAAAAACCCCAAATCTTCCATGCTGCGGACCCATTGCCAGACTTCCGGCTGGTCCTTGACCGAGCAAGATCCGTACAACAACGTTATCCGGACCACCCTCGAGGCCATGTCCGCTGTTCTCGGTGGAACCCAGAGCCTGCATACCAACTCCTTTGACGAGGCTGTCTGTCTGCCGACCGAGCTTTCCGCCCGTATTGCCAGAAACACTCAGATCATCATCCAGGAAGAATCCCATGTCTGCAAGGTTGCCGATCCGTTGGGCGGTTCTTACTACGTTGAATATCTGACCAATCAGATTGTTGAAGGCGCCCAGAAAATCATCGACGAGATCGAGGAAATCGGCGGCATGGCCAAAGCCATCGAATCCGGTATGCCGAAGATGCGCATCGAAGAATCCGCAGCTCGCCGCCAGGCCCGTATCGATCAGGGCAAGGATGTCATCGTCGGTGTCAACAAATACCGCCTCGCCGACGAAAAAATGGATTTCGACATCCTTGAAGTACCGGATTCAGTCCGTCTTGAGCAGATCGACCGTATCAACCATATCAAGAAAACCCGTGACACCGCCAAATGTCAGGCCTGTCTCGAGGCTGTAACCAAGGCCGCCGCCGGCGATGGGAACCTGCTTGAAGTAGCCATTGCTGCTGCCAAGGCCCGAGCAACCGTAGGAGAAATTTCTGACGCCATGGAAAAAGTCTTTGGCCGCTATGTGGCAACCACCCAGTGTGTATCCGGAGCTTACTCTTCCGAGTACAGCGAAGCCAGCAGCGCCGCTGCCGAGGTTATCGAGGCCCTGCGCAAACGGACCGCCGATTTCATGGCAAAACAGGGTCGTCGTCCGCGTATTCTTGTCACCAAGATGGGACAGGATGGTCATGACCGCGGCATCAAGGTCGTTGCCTCTTCCTATGCTGACCTTGGTTTTGACGTTGATATCAGCCCGATGTTCCAGACCCCGGAAGAAGCCGCTAAAATGGCCATTGAGAACGATGTCCATATCGTTGGCGCCTCTAGTCTTGCCGCCGGTCATAAGACCCTCGTTCCTGAACTCATTCAGAAATTGAAAGAGAAAGGCGCCGGTGAAATCCTGGTGGTTGCCGGTGGCGTTATTCCGCCGAACGACTATACCTTCCTCTACGATGCAGGCTGTAAAGGCATTTTCGGACCGGGAACCCCGATCACCGAATCAGCCGGTAAAGTAATGGATATGCTCGAAGCCCAGTATTGTAAATAATAGCTCCGCATATAGGTAACACTGCAAACGGACGGGCAAACAACCCGTCCGTTTGCATGTGGTCATGACGAAACCTCTACCCAAGGCCAGATATGCATAAAGATCCCAGTTATTATATCCAGGGCGTCATGGATAATAATCGCCTGATGCTTGCTCGAACCATCACCCTGGTTGAAAGCACCCTTTCCACGCATCAGGAAATTGCCAAACACGTTATCAATGAACTTCTCCCCTATACGGGAAGAGCGGTCCGTCTGGGTATTACCGGCGTTCCGGGTGCCGGCAAAAGCACCTTTATTGAGAGTTTCGGCACCATGCTGACCAAACTGGGACATCGTGTTGCCGTTCTGGCGATTGATCCGAGTAGCACCCGCAGCGGCGGTTCCATTCTCGGCGACAAAACCCGGATGGAAAAGCTGGCAGTCAACGATATGGCCTTTATCCGACCATCGCCTTCCGGCGGCAGTCTGGGCGGCGTTGCCAGAAAAACCAGAGAGACTATGCTGGTGTGCGAAGCCGCGGGATTCGATGTCATCATCGTTGAAACCGTCGGGGTCGGCCAATCGGAGACCACGGTTGCCTCCATGGTCGACTTCTTTCTTGTTCTTCAGATCTCCGGGGCAGGCGATGAACTCCAGGGCATAAAAAAAGGTGTCTTGGAAGTCGCGGATGCCATCGTCGTCAACAAGGCGGACGGGGATAATGTCTCTCGAGCAAAACTGGCCAAACGCCAGTATGAAACCGCACTGCACCTCGTCACCCCTTCCTCTCCCAACTGGTCTCCGCCGGTCATGACCTGCAGCGCTCTTGAACAAACCGGCCTTGCCGACGTCTGGGAAACGATTCCCAGCCATAAAAAAATCATGACCGCTACCGGTGAGCTGGACAAAAAACGACAGGATCAATCCATGTCGTGGATGTGGTTCCTGGTCAATGAAGGTTTGGAACGCTGGTTCTACCAGCATGATGAAATCAAAAAGCTGCTACCCAAAGTCCGGCAGGATGTGGAAGACGGCAGAGTGGCGCCGACTCGAGCCGCCGATGAACTGGTTTCCATCCTGGGTAAAAATCTACTGCTGTAATCACCGCCGGCGCGAGATACCCCCGCGAGTGTTTTTAAGTTTTCCGTCATTAAATTGAACTCCTTCTCCCCGTTTGCTGACGATGAAGGAGTTTTTTTACGGGCTCGGATCAATATTCTTTGCCCGTTTCTCTCCGCCACGCATACTTCAACGGCTGTTGCCTGAGAGGATTGCATTAATACGAAAGGAACCGGTCTCTCCACAAATCTTCTTGACGCTCCCCGCAATGGAGAGTATAAACGCCTAACGAAAAGAGGGCTGGACACCTTAGAGACATACGTTTTCAAAGTCTTACCGGTCACGATTGCAGCATAAAAATCCCCCCGCAAGCACCTCTTTTCCAGTGCCAGATGATCATCAGTGTGATAGCCGGGTCCTGTGCAATAAAGAATCACAAACCCCGTCAGGTCCGGAAGGAAGCAGCGGTAGTGAACCTCTTTATGTGCGCAGGGTAGCCTGGCTATCTTTTTTTCCACAGACCTGAATCCGCTTCTTCTCCCCCCTTAACCTGGAAAAAGTCGATTCAGCCGTTCCCCCTGATCATTTATCGTTGGTATCCATCTTGTCCTACCTCGTCCTTGCCAGAAAATCGAGACCGCAGACCTTTGCTGAAGTAATCGGCCAGAAGGCGGTGGTGCGTACCCTGCAGAATGCCCTCACCCAAGGTCGCGTTCCCCATGCTCTGATTTTCAGCGGCGTCCGTGGCACCGGCAAGACCACCCTCGCCCGGATCATGGCCAAGGCCTTGAACTGCGAACAAGGACCCGCGGCCGAACCCTGCAACGCCTGTCTATCCTGCCGGCAGATCACCGACGGAGCGAGCATTGATCTGCAGGAAGTGGATGGCGCTTCCAACCGCGGCATTCAGGAAATCCGTGAGCTGAAGGAAAAAATCCGCTTCATGCCCACCAGCTCGCGCTACAAAATCATCATTATCGATGAAGTCCACATGCTCACCACCGAGGCCTTCAACGCCCTGTTGAAGACCCTTGAGGAACCGCCCGACCATGTGTATTTCATGTTCGCCACCACCGAACTGCACAAGGTTCCGGTGACCATTCTTTCCCGTTGCCAGCGTTATGAACTCAAACGCCTCAGCCATTCGGAACTCGCAGCCCATTTCAAGCGTTTAGCGACAAGTGAAGGGGTGCGGATGGAATCGGAAGCCCTCGATATGATTGTCCGTGAAGCAGGCGGCAGCGTCCGGGACGGTCTCAGCCTCCTTGATCAAATCTTCTCGTACTGCGGCCAGGAAGTCAAAACCGTTGATGTCATCGAGATCCTGGGTCTGGTCAGCCATCAACTGGTCGCCAATCTAGGGGACGCCCTGCTGAATGGTGACCTGACAGCTGTCTATCGCCTGCTCGACGAGATGTATCTCCATGGTACGGATATCAAAAGATTCAGCAACGATCTCCTCAGCTGGTTCCGTTGCCTGCTGGTCTGTAAAATCAGCAAAAAGCCCGCCGATTCCCTGGAGGTGACCGAGGAGGAACTGGCGAACATGGCCAAGACGGCGGCCTCGCATTCCCTGGAAACTCTGTCGGCCCTCTTCGGTCTTCTCTTAGAGGGCCTGGAAAAAGCCTCGTTCTCCCAGCAGCCCCGACTGGCGCTGGAACTGACCTTTATCCGCGCGGTCCAATTCCGCGATGTCGTACCGGTGGCGGATCTGATTGCACGATTTGATCAAATGCTGGCGGGAAGAACTCTCGATGCCTTGCCCGTCATTCCCTCGGCAGCACGGCAACCCCGGCAACAGGAGACGGTACAGCCTCCCGCCGAATCATCCGCCCCCCTCTCCCCCGCTTCTGGAGAGACTGGCCCCCTGCCCCCTGCGCCTTCGCCGGTTACGGAAACGCAACCGGAACCGACACCACCCCCAAAACAGGAGACAGCGAAACCGGAGGAAGCGGTCCTCCGGAAAGAGGCCTTACCTCAAGAACCGGCTCCCGAAGCTTTGCTCCCAACAGATCCGATTCGGAAAGAACCTCCGCAAACTGTGCCCCAGGAAAAGTCTGCGCCTGCAGAGGAAGCCGCGCGCCCTGCCCCGGTCAGTGAAAAAAAAAGAATCCGCCAACACTGGGACGCCTTTCTCAAATATGTGCATGAACGGCAACGCTGGATGTCGGCCGCCCTGCAACAGGCCGCCTCGGTGGAACGCAAGGGAGAGGAACTGATCATCCATTTTGACGACAGCGCCGACTGCACCATGTTGAAGCAAAAAGGCCATGTTAATACCCTGACCGAGTTTGTCCTCGATTTTTTCCAGGAAAATCTCACCATTCAGTTTGTGGTGCCCGGATCCAATGCCTGTGCGATCGACCCGGCAAGCGGCCTGGCGCCGCAGCAGGAAAGGCGGGCACTGGCCAACGACCCGCTGGTGCTGACCGCACTCGATGTCTTCACCGGTCAGATCGGCGACATCAGAATAGGTCCCCGCTACCGTACGAGCTCCAGTATCCCCGTCGACGAAGCGGCGGCTGAAAACCTGGCGACAGCTGAAGAATAACCAGCCGATCGACCGCAGCAATCAAACCAAACTTTTTTTCGAGGGAAAGTATATGAATATGGGCGACTTGATGAAACAAGCGCAGCAGTTCCAGGAAAAGATGGCGGCTGTGCAGAACGACCTGGCCAACCGACAAGTTACCGGCTCTGCCGGTGCCGGGATGGTGACCGCAACGCTCAATGGCAAAGGCGAACTGCTTGACCTGATCATCGAAAAGACGATGGTGCAGCCGGAAAACACCCAGATGCTCCAAGACCTCATTGTTGCCGCGGTGAACGACGGCCTCAATAAGGCCAAAGAGCTGGGCAAGGCCGAGATGGCCCGCATAACCGGCGGGCTCAACATACCCGGTCTCTTCTAAATGCAGGTGATCCCGCCGGCCTTGGAACGCCTGATCGCCGACCTGACCAAATTACCGGGCATCGGTCGGAAAACCGCGACCCGGCTGGCGCTCTACATCCTCCGCCGACCTGCCGTTGAGGCCAGGAATCTGGCCGCCGATCTGACCGTGCTGCACGAGACCATTCACCTCTGCCGCCAATGTTTCACCTTTTCCGAAACCGATCCCTGCGCCATCTGCGGCAACCCCAACCGTGACCCCCGATTGGTCTGCGTGGTGGAAGAACCCGGCGATCAGATCGCCATCGAAAAAACCGGGGCCTTCCGGGGCACCTACCACATTCTCCATGGCGTAATCGCGCCGATGGACGGTATCGGTCCCGACGAACTGAAGATCCGGGAACTGCGGCAGCGAGTGGCTTCGGGGACGGTCGACGAGGTGCTGATCGCCACCAGCTCCACTGTGCCGGGAGAGGCCACCGCCTCCTACCTTGCCGAAATACTTCAAGGGGCAAAGATCCGGCTCAGTCGTCTCGCCTGCGGCATTCCCATGGGCATGGATATCAAGTACGCCGACGAACACACCCTCTCCAAAGCCATTGAATCCCGCCAATCGCTGAAAGATCAGCGCTGACGATTGCCTGCCCCTGCTTAAGGGTGTGACGGCGAGGCAACTCCGCCTCCTCTTTGGCGTGCTCCGTCGAATCACGCAAAAAAGGAGGGCGCATTCCCTGCCCTCCTTCTCCCTCCCGCGCCTGAACGAACCGCAGCTTGACGTTCAAGCCGCCTGGAACAGCTCAAGATTTGCAGCCAGCATCGGTCCGGTCAGTAAATCCTCCATGGCCTGCAGAAAGTGTTCCGCTTGCAGTCCGGGAACCAGTCCGAGTCGATGGATCTGGGCAAGAACCGCAATGTTCTGCATTCTGGGATCGAGGATATCCGGTCGTGACACCCCATGAACAATAATCCCCCGTCCGGCGCAAACCCGATCGATATCGGCGGCATTGACTTCAGGCTCGGTACCCAGGCGAACTCCCAAGGGTTGGAGCACTGTGTCGTAGTAGATCAACGTGCCCTGATCCCGCAACGCGCCCTGCACGCCTCGCAAGGCCTCATGCCGCTCGAGGGCGACCACGAGATCAGCGGTGTGCGCCGGAATCAGCGGGGTGTAGACCATATCGCCGAGACGAATCTGGGAAATGACGATGCCGCCGCGCTGCGCCAGACCATGGGTATCCACCGCCTTGGCGGCATGGCCGGCATAGTCGGCGGCACGAAGCAGGATTTCGCTGAGAAGGCCGATCCCCTGGCCGCCGACACCGCACAGATAGATATTGAATGATTGCATAGCGTTTCTCCTTGCTGGCCGTTATCGGGTAATCGCCTTGGTCGGGCAGGTTTGGATACAAGAGCCGTCACCGATGCACAGCTCCCGGTTGACCGTCACTGTACCGTCCGCTGCTCTCGAAAAACTGGGGCAGCCGAATACCTGGACACACTCGTGGATTTGGGTGCACTGCTCCTGATCGATTCTGACCGGAGGAGGGGTGGACCCCCTCTTTTTCCGCTGGTTGCGGGCAAAAAGAAGCATGCAGGGATGGCGGGCGATAACCACGCTGAAGGTATCGAGGGCCATCGCCTGGCGCATCATCTCCGCCAATTCCGGTTGCTGGTAGGTGTCGGTTTCAAAAATATGTTTGACACCCAATCCCTCCAGTACCCGTCGAATCGGTATGGCCTCGGTAACCTCGTTGAAGTTTCTGCCGGAACCGGCATGATCCTGATGCCCGGTCATGGCCGTGGTCCCGTTCTCCATCATCACCAAAGTCAGGTTGTGCTTATTGAACAGGGCGTTGATGATTCCGGGTATTCCGGCATGGAAAAAGGTGGAATCACCGAGAAACGCGATCACCTTGCGCGTGTCGTTGAACAGCGTCAGTCCCGAGGCGATGCCGGTGGAGGCGCCCATGCAGAGCACAACCTCGCCCATCCTGTACGGTTCCAGGAACCCGAGGGTATGGCAGCCGATAT
>Ga0074197_1001029_pt1 | contig 27031 bp, 25 predicted proteins | sample EPASupsiteSAE305_FD_64526 | JGI IMG/M metagenome (GOLD analysis project Ga0074197, IMG submission 64526) | Bioremediated contaminated groundwater microbial communities from EPA Superfund site, New Mexico - SAE3-05 reassembly with SPADES | ecosystem: Environmental > Aquatic > Deep subsurface >...
GTTGACAGGAACACTGCATGATCCGAGAAATCTGCTTGCGCGCGTTGGAGTCACGGGGCCGGTCGCGCTTACGATGGTAAATGGAACAGTCGTGTTCAGAGACGGTCATTTGACGGGCGTGGATGAGCGTGATTTGGCCCGGCGCGGGGAGGAAGTTTGTACGCGTGTTCTGCGCGAACCCTGCGAAGCGTTTCGGAATTTGATTTGATTGGCGGCATGATCGCTGACCAATCTTAAATAAAAACAGGAGGTCTCGTATGAAAAAGGTAGTAGCACTTGTTCTGGTTCTGATGTTGGCCGTTGGAATGGCGGCTTGCACAGGCAAGTCGGCAACTTCGACAGAAACGGTAAAGGTCGCGTTGTGCATGTCCGGCGCAGCGAACGATCAAGGATGGAATCAAGCCGCTTATGAAGGCGCAAAAAAGGCTTGCGAGAAGTATGGGTTTGAACTGGCCTACACGGAGAACCTGCAGCCGGCTGACATCGTAACAGCGTTTGCTGATTACGCCGCGAATGGCTACAATGTTGTCATCGGACACGGTTATGAATTCGGCGATCCGGCACTGGAAGTGGCGGCAACGTATCCGAAGACAATCTTCGTCTGCACGGAATCAAATGCATCTGCGGAGAACGTTGCTTCTTATGTGATGGCCTGCGAACAGACCGCATTTGTTGAAGGCATCATCGCCGCCAACATGACGAAGTCCGGCAAAGTCGGTGCGATCGGCCCCTTCCAGGGCGACTCTCTTGTGAAGATCATCAACGGGTTTGAAGACGGCGCGAAATATGCCAAACCGGACATCATCGTTGAAACCGCTTGGACCAACTCCTTTGTCGACTCGCAGCTGGCCCTTGAAGCAGCAACCGCGATGATTGAAGACGGCGTGGATGTGATCAAGCACTGTGCAAATGCCTGCGGCAACGGCGCAATCAGCGCTGCTGTGGCGGCTGACATCTGGTGCCAGGGCGACTCTTATGACCAGAGCTCGCTTGCGCCCGACAACATTCTCGATTCAGCCCTGTACAATCTGGATGTGGTTCTGGATATCGCGCTTGGTTCCATCAAGGATGGCACATTCAAAGGCGATGTCTATAATCTCGGCATGAAGGATAACGCAGTTGCCGTGTTGCTTTCCAAGAACCTGCCGGAAGATGTTGCCAAGATCGCGCAGCAGGCGATCGACGATATCATCTCCGGTAAGATGGAAGTCGTCCGCGACTACGTCGTCCGCAACTAACTCGTTACAAACTGGGTATCGGTCATATTGGCCGATACCCAGACGCTTTGACAGTCAATATTCAGAAACTGCGTTAGCGCGGGAAGTCCATGTGTTCATACCAAAGGAGAGACGATTATGCCCATTCTGGAAATGAAGGACATCTGCAAATCGTTTTCGGGCGTGTATGCCAACGATCATATCAGCCTATCTGCCGAAAAAGGAAAGATCAGCGCGCTGTTGGGTGAAAACGGCGCCGGGAAAACGACGCTTGTCAATATTCTGTTCGGTATTTATACGGCGGATTGCGGACAGATTCTTTGGAGAGGGAAGCCTGTCAATTTCTCTTCTCCCAAGGATGCAATTGACGCCGGAATCGGAATGGTGCAGCAACATTTCTCGCTGGTTCAGAAGATGACGGTATTGGACAATATCATTCTCAATCTGAGCGGAAACCGCTTTTTTCTGGATCGTGCCGCGGCGGAAAAGCGCATTGTGCATCTGGCTGAGAAATATGGGCTACGTATCAATCCAAAAGCGCGCGTGTGCGATTTATCAGTCGGAGAACAACAGCGCGTTGAGATATTAAAAGCACTCTTTCGAGATGTTGAGCTTCTAATCTTAGACGAACCTACCGGCGTTTTAACGCCGCAAGAGACAGCGCATTTTTTCGAGGTTCTTCGGAACCTGAAAAACGAAGGGTATGCGATCATCATCATTACGCACCGAATGAGCGAGATCATGGCAATCAGCGATCAGGTAACCATCCTCCGGGACGGGAAAAAGATTATTGATCTGGTTACAGCGCAAACCAATCCTTCTGAGTTGTCGCGCTATATGATCGGCAGGGAACTGAAAGAAAATTATGAAATTGCATCTTCTGCGGCTGGCGGGGATCTGTTGATTCTCGATCAAGTCTCCCTGAACAGAAAGGGAAAAACCCATCCGCTGCATGATATCAGCCTTCACGTTCGACGCGGAGAAATTCTCGGAGTTGCTGGCGTCGAAGGAAACGGGCAAAAAGAGTTGGCAGAAGTGATTACAGGCATTCAAAAAGGTTATTCAGGCTCTGTTTTTTTAGATGGGCGCTGCACGAATAAGGAGTCTGTTCGCAAACGGTATGAAAACGGAGTCGCTTATATTTCCGACGACCGACACCGCGACAGCCTTGTGACAGACATGAATCTGACGGAGAACCTCATGCTTCGGGAATATTGCTGCGAGCCTTACTCCCGTTCAGGCATCATAAACCCCAAAGCAATGCTTTTAAACGCCAACCGGATGATGGACGAGTATCAGATCCGCGCTTCCGGAAAGTCCGGCGCGGCGACTGCTGTCAAGCTCATGTCCGGTGGTAATCAGCAGAAGCTGATCATCGCGAGAGAGCTGACGGTGGATGCAAAACTGATCGTGGCAAGCCAACCGACACGCGGCCTGGATATTGGAGCGACGGAGTTTGTGCGCAATCTGCTGGTGTCGCAACGCAATGAAGGAAAAGGTGTGCTTTTGATCTCCGCTGATCTGGAAGAAATCATGGCGCTGAGCGACAGGATTGCCGTAATGTTCGGCGGCAGGATTGCAGGCATTCTGAATCGTGAAGATGCTACCGTGGAGAAGATCGGCTTGCTGATGGGCGGCGTAACGGGAAAGGAGGTCGAACAGCCATGCTGACGAACCGGTATCAAGGGCTATGGAATGTATTGAAGATTCTGGCGATAACTCTCGCTGTCAGCACCGGATTGATTCTTGCCTGTGGCGCAAGTCCTTTTGAAGCGTACGCTCTTTTTGTTCGTGGCATATTCGGCAGTTTCTCCAGCTTTGCCGAGATTTTCGTAAAAGCATGTCCACTCATCTTGACCAGCCTCGGCTGCGCTATTGCATTTCGAACCGGCTTCTTCAACATCGGCGCGGAAGGGCAGTTTTACGTAGGTGCGATGGCGACGACAATCGTCGCGCTCTATCTACCAGACGTTCCCGGCTTCATCCGCATTGCGCTCGCTTTGGTTGCCGGTTTTCTCTGCGGAGGACTCTGGGCCTTGCTTGCGGCGTTTTTCAAGGCAAGGTTCAACATTTCGGAGATCATCGTCACAATCATGCTCAACTATATCGCCATCAACTTCCTCGGGTATGCAGTCCGCACATTTCTGATGGATCCGGCAGGCAATGTGCCGCAATCTGCAAAGATTGCCGTAGAAGCGCAGCTGCCGAATTTGATTAATTCGACGCGGTTCCACGCTGGAATTGTTATTGCTGTGTTTTGCGTCCTGGTTGTATGGTTTCTCATCGAGAAAACGACGGTCGGTTATGAACTCAAGGCAGTTGGCCTCAACCAGCGCGCGGCTGCATGCAACGGCATATCCGTCATGAAGAACATCATACTTTCCGCGTTTTTGAGCGGTGGCCTTGCGGCGCTTGCAGGCGGAATCGAAGTGCTTGCAATTCAGAAAAAACTGATGGAGAGTATCTCCGCGAATTGCGGTTATACCGCAGTATTGATTGCACTGATTGCGGGGAACAATCCTTTAGCGGTGCTTGCGGTTGCGATCTTATATGCGGCGATGCAGATCGGCGCGAACTCCATGCAACGGCAACTGGGCGTCCCCTCCGCAATCGTGAATATCATCATCGGCGCGGTTGTGTTGCTCATTCTTGGCAAAGAGTTGCTTTCTTCGCAGCGAAAAAAACAGGCAGATGTGCAATGCAACTGATGTTTCAGAGAGGAGGATGACGTTATGCTAAATCAAATCTTATCGATCGGGTTCATCACCGCATTTCTATCTGCGGCTGTTCGGTTGGCTGTTCCGCTGATGTATGCGGGGCTTGGAGAAACGATCTCCGAGAAGACCGGTATTCTAAACATTGGCATGGAAGGAGTCATGCTCAGTGGTGCGTTCTTTTCATTCGCAGGCGCATGGTTTTCTGGCAGCCTTTTGATAGGGGTACTTTGCGGTATGCTCGGAGGAGCTCTCATCACGACGGTGCATTCGGTCTTCACGATTAAACTGGCGAAAGATCAATCGGTCACCGGACTTGCGATCAATATGGTCGTGCTGGGGTTGACGAGTTTTCTATTTAAACTGATGTCGACAGGGCAGAGTTATCAACAAATTAATACACTGCAGACGTTTCCGATTCCGCTGCTCTCGCGATTTCCGGTAGTCGGCGAGGTGTTCTTCAATCGGGATATATTGACATATGTCTTGTATCTGCTGTTGATCGCACTGTTTGTTTTCTATAAAAGAACCAATATCGGGTTGTCGTTCGCGTCGATCGGAGAGAATCCCCGGGCGGCAGCTTCTGCGGGCGTTCCCGTGCATCGCTATCAGTGGATCGCCATGCTTTTCAACGGGCTGCTGGGAGGCATCGGCGGCGCGTATCTTGTTCTCGTTCAGCTTGGCGTGTTTACGGAGAATATGACCTCCGGACGCGGATATATCGCGCTTGCAACTGTTATTCTCGGCAGGTATACACCGTTTGGTATGTTTGGCGCGGCGCTGCTCTTTGGCGCTGCAAATGCGATGCAGATACGCCTTCAAACAATCGGGGTATCCATATCTCCATTCTTACTGGCCATACTTCCATATGCCATCACTCTGGTTGCTATGCTCACGGCGATCGGTAAAACCACACAGCCGGATTCTCTGGGAAAACCATATATAAAGGGATCTCGTTGATGATCTGTAAATCGTGCAGACGTATGGCAGCCAGAGCAAATATGTGATAGATTCATAATTAGCAGACAGACCTGTGAAAGACTGACAGGTTGCTTCGGAGGCTAAAGATGAAAGAGTTCTTGAACGTTGGTGAGATGGCAGAAGTCTTTGGGATAGGCGTACAAACGCTGCACTATTATGATTCAATCAAGTTGTTTCAACCTTGCACCCGTGACAAGAAAACCGGATACCGTAAGTATCGGTTCGATCAGGTCTACCAATTGGCGAGCATTCGCTATATGAGAAAGATGGGGTATTCTTTGGAAGCGATCAAGGACTTCCTTGATTCTCGAAATCCCGAAGATACAGTCGATCTGCTGAAAAAGCAATCCCTTACGCTCCGTGAAAAATGGATGGAGCTCATGCAGATAGATGAGGCGATTCAGCGTAAGACTCACTTCATTGAACGCAAACGGCTCAAGCTCAATACCGAGGGGATGGATGTTCGATGGTTTCCAAACCGCTACTATATTCCACTTGGCAAAGAAGAAAACCTTTATATGAACGATTCATTTTACCTCTACCCGACCATAGCGTTTTATGAAGATGATCTGAAGTATTTCGGCGCATATCTCGATTTTTCCATTGACGGGCTGAACATTGAGGACGCTGGCATCGACCCGACGATGACACAGGTCATACCCGCAGGCAATTATATCGTGGCATATCATACAGGCCCTTACGAACAGGTTGAAGAGCGGATTCACCAGATGCGAAATGCGTTTGGCCATCTGAAACTAAATCGTTGTGCGGTGAATTTTAACATCATCGATCAATTTGTAGAACAGAACAATGAAAACTATATTACGGAAATTGACATCCAGATAGATGATCTGCTCCCCCAAATAGTAGTCTAGCTTGAACGAGAAAAATCGATGTTTAAACGGTCTCAAGACTCGATTTCTTAGCAACTCAGCCGGTGTCAGGTATGTTAGTGCGCTGTGCGGACGGAACACGTTGTAGTCCCTTTGCCAGCATTGGATATTGTTAATGAACGTCGAATAGAGAAAAACAAAGCACACGAAAAGGTATCACTTCGTGTGCCTTTTTGGCTCCCCCTGCTGGACTCGAACCAGCTCACGCGGCCCGCGCACAGGATGTTTCGCGTTGCCGCTGAAGCGGCTGCCAAAACACCCACGCTGGGCTTGCTCCAAATGTCGCCTGCGGTGACAGACTGTGGTATTCAGGGTCGTCATGAATGCCGACCCGCTCACGCCTGAAAATGATCCAAAGGATCATTTTCTGCGTTGCACTGGCGTTCGCCTCGCTGTAACCTCACTGCGGGCACTCGGCTCAGCAACAGTTAACAGCCGAGACGGATCAAATTTACAAAGTTTCGTTGATTCGAGACAACCAAAAAAGCATACAAAAACGGCCACCGAAATGGTGACCGTTTTTGTTTGGCTCCCCCTGCTGGACTCGAACCAGCGACACTGCGGTTAACAGCCACGTTATTACTGGTTTCTAGTATTATACAACATCAAAAAACGTTGACTTTATGCGGGTTTGTTTGACGTGTCGAGTTATGTCGTGCTGTGTCAGTTTGCATCGCTTGTGTCAGATTTGTGTACTCTTCAAGATATGCATATGATGTCGGAAATTTAACATATGAATTTTCATTCTGCCATAATTAATCATATTCAGCTATATAGCACTGAGAAACGATCTGATTTCCAATTTTCGTCGTTTAAAGTGGGTGATTTTACTGACTAATATGTCGGAAGTGCAAATAACTAACAACCTTCGGAGTACGAGTGCGTATTCATGCGAAATATCGTTATAACTATATGATGATAATTGAAGTTAATCGCCGATCTTTGATGATAATTCAGAATGTATTTTGACGATCATGAACGATCATAAGCCGTAAAAGATGACAATAAACAACAAATAAACATCAAGTTATAGTTTCGATAGAAATACTCAGAAACAGAAAAATGGATTATAGTCATGGAAACATTTTCCGCAGAACCCTAGAGTAGTAGCCATTGGTGGACGATGCAAGATTTGTGAAATTATGGGGTGAGTCATCGTAATCACGAGTTTCACATAAAATCGTCTGCTAGAATCTTTAAAATCTAATTATTGATAGAAGGGTTTGGGCTAGATTTGAAAATCTAGTCTCCGTGGTCACCATTATTTTACTGTTTTTGAACTCTGATTCTTATTAAAAAGCATCTATTACTTCTCATGTTGCTATTTGATACAAATTCTTTCTCAAAATTATGTGCACATAGTTCGAGTGTTATAATGTATTTTACTATTAGAATGAAATAAATTTGGAGGTTTTTATGAGGCATCATCAGAGCAATAGCAAGAGTGATTTCTTTGAAATGATTTCTTTGCATGTTCGAGACATCAAGACATATAATTCGGATATTTTTGAAGCATTGCTTGTCCCTGAAGTAATCGAATGTGATTATGACAATCGATCGGCAACTTTTGAGGTGCAAGTTACTGAAAAGATGATAAATTTTTCAGGTACACTATATGGCGGTGTACTCTCTTCATTGTTTGATAACGCAACAGGGATTTTAATGCGATGCTATTCTGGTCGAAATTCAAGCCCAACAATCGAATTAAAAGTCAGTTTCTATCGTCCCGCATTTATTGGTGACATTGTAAAAATATATACCGAAATTATTTCAATTACCGAATCATTCGTTGACTTATTTGCAATAGCTTATATTAGTCAAATAAAAGCGCCATTAGCAACTGCTTCTCTAAGATTCTTCTCAAAACAATGATCTAAGTATATCTATAAATACCTGGTGTTTCATGACCAGTCATACGCTACCTCATCTAGATCAACCATACAAAACATGACGCATATTATTGTGTTCGGACACCATAAAGGTTGTGCTATACTCAAATAAAGCTGATAACACATCAACGCAACTAACTACTCGAGAGACTATCCCCAATTCGGTTATCAACTAAAATTTAAAAGGAGGTCTACTGGAATGAAAAAGATGTTTTCAATTTTTCTGTGTATTGTGTTAGCCTTAGGTGCTTTTTCTGGCTGCACTAAACAGGAACCTGCGGCAGCAGCTCCAACTGAAGAGGTTGCTACCGCAGTAACCGCATCACCAGAACCTGTTCCTGCTGAACCCACACCCGAACCGATTGTCTGGCGTTTTGTATCTGCATTCAATGAAAATGCAGCAGAGCATTATGGATTCTGGAAATTTTTCGACCGCGTTAACAACGAACTCGGCGACCGGCTAAAAATTGAATATATTGGTGGAACAGAAATCGTCGCTTATTTCGACCAGTTTGAACAGCTTGGCCAAGGCGTGTTCGAAATCGGCCATATTCCGGTAAACATGACCGAGAACATTACTCCCATTGGCGACGCACTGTATCTAACCGAGTTGAATCCTATGGAAATGAGAGAGAGTGGAGCATATGATTTCTGCAAAGAAATCTATGCAGCGCAAGGAAATGTCGTTTACTTGGGTGTTACTAGCGGGGAAGATTACGGGTACACCATCTATACGAATTTCGAAGTAAACAGCCTAGATGCTTTTAAGGGTAAAACAATTCGTACGGCGCCCGTCTTCGTACCGCTACTTGAGGCGCTCGGCGCAGGTGCTGTTGCGATCGGTGCCGGTGAGGTTTATCAAGCACTTGAACGTGGTGTTGTTGACGGAGCAGGATGGTCAACCATCGGTGCTGCGGATTATGCGTGGTATGAAGTTCTGAAGTACAGAATTGATCCGATTTTCTATAAAACAAACATCGGCATGTTTGTCAATCGAGAAGCATTCAATGCTCTTGATGAAGAATTGCAAGCAGACGTTCTCCGCATTGCACAGGAAGTTGAAGCTGAATGCTATACTGAAATGGGAGCGATGGTAGCGAAAGAGTTCGCGACATTGGAAGCGAATGGTATGCAAACCATCACTCTTGAAGGTGAAGTAAGAGAGCTTTGGTTGAAGACAGCACAGGAGGCTGGCTGGGCACACTTCCAAGCTCTCGATCCAGTAAACGCCGAGCTGATTCGTCCGCTTGTAACGAAAGATTAATCGATTAACTAATTTCAATTGTTGGATCCACTGAAGGAGCCGTCATAAGGCGGTTCCTTCAGTGCAGAATGATTTTAGTCTGATTAACAAAGAACCTAATTCTGAATGTTTTTTATGAATCGAGGGGAGCATATCGTGCTAAACAAAAAAGGTGCCGATGAAATCCGTGTATTCAAAAACAATATCCTGAATAGGGCGGATACCTTTCTTGGTAAATTAGTTTTAGGAATGGCAATTTTGGCAGGATTCCTGACACTTACAATGACGCTAGTAATTTGCTATAGCGTTGTCGTTCGGTACTTCTTCAATATCTCTGTTGAATGGGCAATCGAATATTCGGAGTATTTGATTTACATAAATGTTATGTTAGCTACACCTTGGGTACTGAAAATTGATAAACATGTACGAGTAGATATATTGTCTCAAATACTTCCGCTAAAAGCACAGAGAGGACTAAATATATTTATCAGCATTCTTGGAATTGTGATGTGTTCGATATTCTTTTATTTCAGTCTGAATGAAACCACTAAAGCATTCGAGAGCGGTATTAATCTTGTCCGAGTGATTCCAGTTAAAAAATGGATTGTTATGTCGATTATGCCTGTCATGTCGAGCTTTTCCGTAATACTTTTTCTTAGAAAAATAATCGTTATGTTAGCACATAAAGAAATCCAATCCGACTGTGACTATCAGGACTTCGAGCGGTCTTTAATGAACCCGAAATACGATACGAGTATCAGTACCGATATTTGTGTTCCGACATACGACGATATAGTGGCGCAGATTGAAGAAGAAAAACTCCTTGAGAAAGCGGCAGAGGAGGATCAAACAAAATGATGAGCGAAGCAATGTTTCTTATCTTTGTCCCATTTCTAATATTGATGTTTATAGGAATGCCTGTCGGATTCACATTTATTGTCGTCATGATGTTCGCGTCAGCAATCATTATCGGTCCGGTGGCAGGCCCGGCAATGACAGTTAGTTCAATGTTTACCTCAATTGCAACATTTAGTTTAGCACCCGTTCCGTTGTTTATTTTAATGGGTGAGTTAATGCTGCATACAGGGTTGGCATCACGCGCGATGGATGCGGTGAGCAAACTTTTGGGTAAGGTTCCCGCGCGTCTTTCAATATTGGCAAACCTGGGCGGATCATTATTCGGTTTACTTTCCGGTTCCACCATGGCCTCTACGGCCATGCTTGGCAACTGTCTTGCCCCGGACATGATTCGACGCGGTTACGACAAAAAGATGTCGTACGGACCCATCATGGCGGCAGGCGGACTGGCGATGATCATCCCCCCGAGCTCATTGATGGTTATTTACGCTACAACAGCGCAAATATCAGCTGGACAATTGCTGCTGGCGGGTGTTATTCCCGGATTCATCATGGCAGTTAATTATATTCTGAACATTTTGATCCGTGTCAAACTAAACCCGTCTTTGGCACCGGCTTACATACCTGAAAAGATCTCAATGAAAGAGAAGATGATGGTTCTGTTCAGAGATCTGCTCCCATTGACCTTCATCATTTTTCTTGTTACCGGATTGTTTGTCTTAGGTATTGCAACGCCTACTGAAGCGGCTGCGATGGGCGCACTTGGTACTATCATAATCGCAATGTTTTATAAGCAGATTAACTTTCAAACGCTGGTTAAAGCGTTGAAAGGCACGGTGATAACTAGTACGATGACGCTTTTCATCATCGGCGGATCCACAGTATTTTCTGCGCTTCTTGGATATACCGGATTTACGCGTGCAATCATCACGGGGTTGCTATCAATGAACACATCTCCGTATGTAATGCTCATGCTCATGGCGGGAATCGTATTCATATTGGGTATGTTTATTGAGTCTGTACCGATTATTATGATGGTAGTGCCGATTTTCGTGCCGGTTGCAGCAGCACTGGGAATGAATCAGATTTGGCTTGGCATTATTATAATGATTGTAATTCAAATGGGTATGACCTCCCCACCGTTTGGGATGCTCTTGTTCGTTATGAAAGGGGTTGCAGGCCGTGACACGACAATGAAAGATATGTATCGAACCGCTGCTCCTTTCCTACTTAGCGATACTCTATCTGTGCTAATGGTTGTGTTAATCCCACCGTTAGCTCTTTGGTTGCCGAATCTACTGATCGGTTCATAAACACCCAAGGTGTATTTCGGAGGACAAATGTGAAATACTATGTGGTCGATGCATTTGCGTCAAGGCTCTTTGAAGGTAGCCCGACAGGTGTTTGCATTTTAAACAAATGGCCGGGGGATGATATTCTCTTAAAAATTGCCGAAGAGAATGCTCTGCCAGAAACTGCATTTTGCGTAAAGAGTGAGGACGTTTACCAGATTCGTTGGTTTGCTCCCAATGCCGAAGTAGATTTATGTGGACATGCGACACTTGCCGCTGCTTTTGTGATTTCGCGATTCATGGAAATAAATGCGAATGTAATCAAATTTAGCTCTATGAGCGGACTGTTACAGGTTATACGCTACGGGGACTTGTTTGAACTCGACTTACCAGCTCGAGTCCCAAGACCATCTTCGATTTTTGCAGAGTTAATTGAAGCGATGGGCGGAACAGTCCCGAGCGAAGTATATGTGTCAAGAGATTATTTCTTAGTTTATGATTGCGTTGAGACAATAAAGAACATCAAGCCTGATTTTGCGAAAATGGCAACGCTCGAATATGGTGATGGAGTCATTATATCTGCCGTTGGAATTGAAACGGATTTTGTGACAAGAGCATTTTTTCCGAAACTGCAAACAAATGAAGATCCGGTTTGCGGATCGGCTCATTGTAATTTAATACCATTTTGGGCAGAGAGACTCGGAAAAGATGAGATGTTATCATATCAAATGTCCAAACGGGGAGCCACGGTTTACTGCCGTAATGAGAACGATCGCGTCAAAATAGCTGGCAGGGTTATACTTTATAGTGAAGCCAATCTTTTTGTCCCTGAATTAGATTGAAAATCGGTCGAATGAAAGGAAACGGATCAATGTACGAAATACGTTTACATGGACTTGGTGGAGACGGAGTAGTTCGTCTATCCGAGATAATTGGAATGGCGGTTACCGAAAGCGGGAAATGGGCGCATTCTTTCCCTTTTTTTGGAACGGAAATCCGTGGCGCTGCAGTCAAAGCCTTTACCCGTATAGATGATAAACCTATTACGATCAGGTCATATATTTATGAGCCCGACGTATTAATTTTGACAAATGATGTGTTACTCAACCAACCGGATGTTACGGCGGGGATCAAGAAAGACACCATTTTCATAATCAATACTAAACAAGAGAAAAATGCTCTGGAGCAAAGATTTGGCTGTAAGGTTTATTCAATCGATGCAGTTGATCTAGCCTATAGCATAATTGGCAAACCAATCGTCAATACCATTATGTTAGGAGCTTTCATAGCAGCAACAGAAATAATGACCCTGGAAGCGGCGGAACTGATCAATCGGCATAGTTTCTCTGAAACAGTTGCGGAAAAGAATAATCTTGCCATGCACGCAGGGTACGATTACATTTTGGAGGTAGAAAATGAAACATCCGTGGAACGATAAGAGTCCGCTATCTGCTTGGTATCCTGGTGGATATTCTGAAATGAAGGACCCCAAAGTCAGCCGAACCATCAGGCCGGTTTTCGATAATAGTAAGTGCATTAAATGCAATATGTGTTACATTTACTGCCCGGATGGTTGTATTATACGCGACGATAAATATTCGGTGAATTATATCTATTGCAGAGGCTGTGGAGTGTGTGCTAAGGAGTGCCCTCGCGGTGCGATCTCGATGATTAGGGAGGATAAAGTATGAGCATTCGATACATTACTGGATGCAATGCCGCCGCAGAAGCGGTACGTTTGGCCAAAGTCGAAGTGATTGCTGCATATCCGATTACTCCCCAGACGCACATTGTACAAAGCATTTCGAATGATGTGTTTAATGGAAAACTTCCAGCGGAGTTTGTTGCGGTTGAAGGAGAACATAGCGCTATGTCTGCAGCAGTAGGAGCTTCGATGACGGGTGCGCGAGCCTTTACTGCTAGCAGTTCACAAGGTTTGGCATATATGCATGAGGTTCTCTTTTATGCTGCTGGGTTGCGCGCTCCTGTTGTCATGGCTGTTGCGAATCGATCAATGGCCTCTCCTGTTTCAATCTTTGTGGATCATCAGGACTCTTTACCTCAACGTGAAACGGGGTTTTTACAATATTATGCCGAAAACTGCCAGGACATTTTGGACCTTATACTGCTTGCATATAAAGTCGGTGAGGACAAACGCGTACTGCTTCCTGTGATGGTCTGTTTTGATGGGTTTTACTTATCGCATGTAAGCGAACCGGTCGATGTACCCGATGCTGATTCAATCAATAGATTTTTACCAAAGGATCCGAAGTATCCATATCTTGATGTTCAGAATCCAAAGTTGTTTAATGTGATGGCTTTTCCGGAGCATTACGAAGAATTGTCTCGAGATCGCTATGTGAGCATGGCAGAGGCAGCTAAAGTTTTTGATGAAGCAAATATCGAGTTTGAAAAACTAGTAGGCCGGAAACACAACCGGATTGAAACTTATATGATGGAAGACGCTGAATATGCGTTGGTCGGGTTGGGTTCTATCATGGGGACAACCAGAGTAGTTGTCGATCTTTTGAGAGAATCTGGACAAAAAGTAGGCATGGTTAGTATTAAATCCTATAGGCCGCTGCCTGTTTTGGAACTTTCTGAAATTTTAGCAAAATGCAAAGGCGTTGGGGTATTAGATCGAGATGTTGCTTTCGGAACTGGTGGAATTGTATATCAAGATATTAGCCGCTGCCTGATTAATCGCAAGGAAAACATTTGCATGAGAAATTTTATTTTGGGCATTGGGGGACGAGATGTGACGATCCCAGTGATTAGAAAATGTTTCCTAGCTTTGATCGAGAATAAAGAAACTGAAAATTGCGATGTGTACTGGCCTGGGGAGAATGCTTCATTATGGAGCGCTTGGAAGGAGAATCGTTAATTATGCCTTATACAATGAAAAACTTACCCGAGAAGGAATCAGTATCGCATGGTCGTGGAGGCTGTGCGGGATGCCCTGCGGTAATTGGAGCACGCATGGTTTCAAAAGTGGTAGGCGACAACTCGATTATGGTAAATTCGACTGGTTGCATGTGCGTGAATTACGGATATGCGGGCGCGACGAATTTTCCCTACATACACTCGCTGTTTCCTAACGCAGGTGCTATTATTTCTGGAATCGATGCTGGATTAAAAGCTCAGGGGAAACGCGACGGTGTAAACCTGTTTGCTTACTGTGGTGATGGAGGAACGGTTGACATCGGTTTACAAGCGTTGTCTGGAGCTGTGGATCGAGGGCACAAGTTCTTATATATTTGCTATGACAATGAAGGGTATATGAATACCGGTAGTCAACGTTCTGGAGCAACTCCTTATAAGGCTCGAACTTCAACAACACCGGTTGGGGAGATACGTTCGGGCGAACCGCGTTTGTTATCTAAGAGAAAAGACATGGTTCGAATCATGGCGGATCACGGCATACCTTACACTGCTTCCGCTTCGGTCGCATACCCTCTAGATTTTATGAATAAAGTGGAAAAAGCTTTGGAAGTAGATGGCCCCAGCTATATTCATTTGCAAGCACCTTGTTTAGTTGGCTGGAGCTTGGCTGACGATATGGGTGTAGCGGTAGCGCGTGCCGCGGTGCAAACGTTGATCAATCCTCTTTATGAGGTTACAAACGGCAAGCAGTATCATATTACATTGGATATTAAAGCTCCGCGGCCGATTGAGGAATACTTAAAAATGCAGGGTAGATTTGCACATCTTTTCTCCAAAGACTGTTCCGAAGAAATAGCAATAATGCAAAGAGATGTGAATGATAATTGGAATTATTTGAAACATCTTGCGAGTTTTAATTGAAGCAGTTATCAAATAGATTAGGTTCTGAATGATTTACAGGAGGAAGCAATCTTGAAAATGGGATCGCTTGATTATTTTTTCTATCCAGAAAGTATTGCTGTTGTGGGAGCATCGTCCGATCCTAGCAAAGCTGGATATCAAGTTTTGAAAAACTTAACCTCGATGGGATATGCCGGAAAAGTATTTCCCGTCAATCCTCGCGCTGATGAACTACAGGGACTGAAATGCTATAAAGACATATCCGAAATTCCGGACAAACTTGATTTGCTTGTGATTACAGTACCCGCGAAGCACGTTCTTCCCATTGTAGAACAAGCTGTTCAACGAAAAGACATCCGAGCAATTGTTTGCGTATCGGCTGGATTTAGTGAAACGAAAACTGACGAGGGCAAAGCAATGGAAGAGAAGCTGGTTGCTTTCGCGCAACAGGCTGACATTCGCGTATTTGGGCCAAATTGTACAGGCGTAATTAATACAGCCATTCATTTGGATACTACGATCGAACCAACTGTTGAACAGGTGAAAGGCGGAATCAGTATCTTCTCTCAAAGCGGCGCAATGGCGGGCTCGATCTTATTGTTCATGGAAGATCAACCTGCAGCGCTTGGATTTAATAAGTGGGCACATGTTGGAAACATGTGTGATGTTAATTTACTTGATATTCTCGATTATTATGGAACTGATCCTACAACAAAGGTTGTCTGCATTTATATGGAAGGTATTTCAGACGGGCGAGGCCTTATAAATACTGCAAAAAAAGTTAGTAAAGACAAGGTCATACTAGCACTGAAAGTCGGAAGGAATGAGATGGGTGCTAAAGCGGCCTTCTCCCATACGGGGTCGTTGGCGGGCAAAGACGAAGTTTATGATGCGGCGTTTAGAAAAAGCGGAATCATTCGCGTAAACGACCTGATCGACATGGTCGATACTGCAAAAGCATTTTCGATGCTACCGCTGCCGACAAACAATAAAGTATGTATACTGACCGAGGCAGGCGGGCCTGGCAGTATGGCAATGGATGAAATTGGAAAGCAAAATGGAGAATTGCGGTTAGCTCATATTTCGGACGAAGGCAAAAAGAAACTGAAAGCATTGCTGCCGGATATGGCACTAGTATGTGAACCTGACGGATACATAGATATGACTGCTGCGGCGATGGAACAGCAGCATGCAGACGCTTTGGAAGTAGTTCTCAATGAAGAGGATGTGGATGCGGTAATCCTGATTACCGTGCCGCCTACATTTTTGCCGCCGCGCAACATATCAAGCGAGCTACTGGCTCGCAAATATAAGACGAACAAACCGATATTGACTTGCTTTCTGGCGGGCAAATGGGTGCTTGAAGCACGAAGAATGCTGGAACTAGCCAGTTGGCCGACATTTGACACAGCGGAGCAATCGGTGAGAGCGTTGCTTCGTATGTGGCAGCGCGCAAAATTTTTGAATGATTCGGAGGAGTAAAATGAAAGCGCTTTTAGAACCAGCGGCCAGATTACTTTTAGAACAGTACGGCATTCCAAATGTGCCTGGTGTGTTTTGCACCAATCAAAGTGAGTTATTGCAAGTGGCAGGTAAAATTGGATTCCCGATAGTGATGAAGATAGTATCTCCAGATATTATTCATAAATCAGAAGTAGGTGGTGTTCGTTTAAATATTTGCAATGAAAAGGCAATGTTTCGCGCTTATGAAGAAATGCTCGAAACAGTGAAGCAACGGGTTCCTGAAGCAAAGATTGAAGGGGTACTTCTGACTTCATATATTCAAAAAGCAAGAGAGGTGATAATTGGAGCGGTAGAAGATGCTCAGTTTGGACAAGTAATTATGTTTGGACTAGGAGGAATCTTTGTCGAAACTTATAAAGATGTTTCATTCGGCATTGCACCGGTAACAAAAAAAGAGGCGCAGTATATGATTGAATCTATCAAGGCATATCCGATACTGAATGGTGCGCGCGGAGAAATGCCGGTTAATTTTGAGTTATTAAAGCAAATAATCGTGAATCTGTCGACTCTTGCATATGAGTGCAAAGTAAAAGAAGTAGATCTAAATCCGATATTTTGTTTTGATGATAAAGTAGTCGCCGGCGATGTGAGAATTCTTTTAAACGATTGAGGTAATTAAATGGCACAAGAACAATTTGTGTGTATACCGGTCGACAAACTTTATCAATTTTCAATCGACTGTTTCAGTTCCGTTGGGTTTATCCCTGAACATGCTAAGATTATTTCCGATAGTCTTATTGAAGCTGATTTGCGTGGTTTGAACACACACGGTGTTCTTAGAATCCCCATGTATATTAAACGTGTTTTGCATGGGGTGCTTGATCCTAACGCCGACGTGACCGTAGCTCTGGAAACGGATTCCTTTACAGTCTTTAATGCGAACAACGGCATGGGGCAGATCGCATCTATCAAAGCGATGGATTATGCTATTGAGAAAGCTTCCGAGAAGGGATTGTATTTGACAGGTGTTCGAAACAGCAATCATTTTGGGACAGCGGCATACTATACAATGCGCGCCGCAGGCAGAGGAATGATCGGGATATGTTGCAGCAACACAGAATCGTTAATGCCAGCGCCTGGCGGAGCAGAAAAAATCGTTGGAAATAATCCTTTCTCCTTGGCGTTCCCCGGCGGAAATCATCCGCCGATTGTGGTTGATATGGCTGTAAGTGCTGCTGCAATCGGAAAAGTCGTGCTAGCAGCTAAGGAGGGTAAAAGCATACCGATAGGTTGGGCTACAGATAAGTTCGGAGTTGAAACGCTTGATCCGCTGGTAGCGTTGGACCAAGGATTTTTACTCCCGGTTGGTGGTCCCAAAGGGTACGGCCTGAGTATTGCTATTGATATTCTTGCGGGGCTTTTAATGGGGGCAGGGTTTGGCGGTAGAGTGAGGTGCCCGTTCAACGACTATTCCGGACCGCAAGATTTGGGGCACATGTTTTTAGCACTGCGCATTGACGCATTTATGGAGGACAAGGAATACTACGATAAAGTGCAGGAACTTATTGAAAGAACCAAAAATTCCACAAAAGCATCTGGTGTATCGGATATTTACTTGCCTGGAGAAATCGAAAATAGTCGGGCGGTACTTAACAGGGGTAATGGAGTCAATCTCCACGTGGATCTGGTTCACGAACTTGCTTTGTTTGCTGATACGCTGAATATCAAGGAGAATCGATTGCAGGAGTATCTGAACAATTAAAAGCTTTTGTCAACGACCTCATAAATCAGAATTCACCAAAAACAGGGCAGGTTTATACCTGCCCTATCTTTATAAAAAACGAAAAAGAACTCAAAATAATTCGATAATACGAGTATCATCACATCGACTCAGGTAGATTTTTATTCACTCAAACCACACCAATCTAAAACTGTGCAAGAGAGAACTCTGATTGAGTTGATATAGTCTTCTATGGAAACCCACTCATTGTTTGCATGCATCTGCTCAGTACGGCCGGGTCCAAAGATGACTGTCGGGGTATGGCCATACGTATTAAGGTGGCGAATATCCGCTGCGCCCTGACGTCCTGTGATAGAAGGTTTTTCTCCGATTACTGATTCATAGTTCTTACATAGCGTTTCTACGATAGGGCTGTTAGCGGGAATTGCTGAGGGTTCAGCGAAATAACCGTTAAAAACGACTTCAGGAGGGTGATTTTTAAACCATGGATGCTCTTCACGGGATCGCCTCGTAATGTGATCTATAAATTCGATTTTTACTGACTGCGAATCCTCTCCCGGAACGGTTGCAATAGAGCCTTTCAACAAACAACTATCCGGAAAAGCGCTATTATATGATCCGCACGAAAACTGGCCTACCATACAAGGAATGGCCTCCAGGATATTCGGGTACATAGGATGCTTTACTTTCGACACACGAACGTTCTCAAATTCCGACACGATCCGGGTAACGATATAGCCGAGTTCGATTGCATTTACGCCTTCATAACGACGCTGGATTCCCGCCGCTTTGCCTTTCACGTTGATATCGAACCAGATTCGCCCGATAGAGCCGGGCTGTACATGCATGCTTGAAGTTTCGCAACATATCCCAGCATCCGCTTGATAACCCTTGATCACACAAGCCAAAGTACCGTTACCCGTCAATTCTTCGTCCATAACATACTCGGATATAATGTCTCCTTTCAGTGTGATGCCGCTATCCTTAATCGCTTTCATAACCATTGTGAAAGCAGCAACTCCAGACTTCATGTCCGAAGCTCCGCGCCCGTAAATACGACCCTGATCGATGTCGCCCGACCACGGACCATGCTCCCAGTTTTCGAGCGAACCTTCAGGTATAACGTCAACATGACCATTAAATAAAAGCGAACGACCACCGCCAATTCCCTTGAAGGTGGCTACGATATTTGGCCTGTTCGCATACGGCCCATTCTCTTTTACATAAGCGGGATGTTTCTTTAGTTCGTCGAGCGAGGGAATGAACTTATCGATATATAAATCTAGAGATTTCAGGTGTTCCTCTATAAAATGCTGGACATCAGCTTCATGACCCGTTACGCTTGGGATTTGTATCAGTTTCTGCAAAAAAGAAACCATCTCGCCCTGATGGGATTCAATCCAAAGAAGAACTTTTTCTTTACTCATAACAAACCACCTAATTTCAGTCTACTTTTGCTTATATTGTATCATATTGAAAAAAAACGGATTACTAATATGTCGAATGGATATTTGGTATAAAAGAACAAATAGACTCAAGAGCAATTCCTTTACTATGCAAAGGTTTGGTAAAAGTAAATAATGTCAGAACACTTTCTAGTTCGTAGGTGTAACAATTCTGGTCAGAGGTTTGACCTGAGGCGAATCGACGGAAGTAAAAATTGTGAGGAAAAAAATCATACCAGACGTCTCTCATTATATACAATTTAATAACGGAAATCCCATTCGTCAAAAGTTTGTTAAATACAAAACAATGGTTTGTTTATTGGTTCTACATAACAATGACAGGTGAAAACCACTATGATATTATTTCATTATAAAATAATTCTTGTAGTGCAGGGATGTAGACCAACGGGTGTACATTTCTTGTATTATACAGAGAGAAGGTGTCTATATGGCGAATTTAGAAGTTACATATGCAGGAGTGAAATATAGGAATCCTCTTGTTCTAGCATCGGCTACACCCGGTCAGGATGGGGAGGGGATGCGTCTGGCAGGAGAGGCAGGCATCGGGGGTGTTATTCCTAAAACAATCGGCCCCAGACAAGACTGGGCGGCTCATCCTCGCAACGGCCGAATTTTTATGCATCGCTATAATGGGAAAGCGATCGGCCAGGTAAATCTGGAGTTGTTCACCACGATGACGCGGGATGATTGGGTTCAGCGAGAATTAGAAATCGCTCGGAAGGGCGGGGCTACCATGCACATTAGCATTCTCGCGATGCCGAACCCTAGTGATACGGCGCAATTGGTAGAAGAAATACAGAACACGGGATTTGCAGATATTTTGGAACTTAATGTCTCCTGCCCCATGCCTGCATCGACTGTTGGAATGCATATCGGAAAAAGTCCGGAACGCACCTATGAGCAAGTGAAAGCAGGAAAATCCGTTGCGAAAATTCCGTTTACTGTGAAACTCACCCCCAACGTAACCGACATGGTTGAGGTTGCCGCTGCCGCGAAAGAAGCTGGCGCGGATGGGCTAACGATTTCAAACTCAGTGCGCTCTTTCGCTGGTGTGGACATCGAAACAGGAAAACCATTTTTGCGCGGATATGGCGGATATACCGGACCGGCGATCAAACCGATGATCATGAGACATTTATCCGAAGTCGCGCGCAACGTGGACATTCCAATTTCAGCGGTTGGTGGAGTAACGAGCTTCCGCGAGATTGTAGAGTATATTATGCTAGGAGCCACAACTGTTCAGACATGTACAGCGGTGATGTGGAACGGCTATGGGTATATAACAAAAATGCTCAACGCTCTGGATCGCTGGATGACTGCAAAAGGGTATCAAAGCTTTGATGAAATCAGAGGAATCGCACTGAAAGACATCGTTACAGTGGAAGAGCTGGCGAAGCTCCCGCCTAAGTTCGCTTATATAGACCCAGAAAAATGCACAAATTGCTCGATTTGTGAGAAAGTATGTTTTTATCGTGCGATCAGCGAGAAAGGGAATGTTCGCTGTTCCGATCGCAGTTTGTGCGACGGTTGTGGAGTATGCGAACAGATGTGCCCAGTCTCCGCTATCGCCTTGGTCGACTAGAAGTATTATAATAATGTTGATTCATTCGGAGAATCATTATCCATGCAAATCTGATGAAAGGAGGAGGAACGAAGCACGGTATTATAATTGTGCTGAGTATCCCAAATAGATAATGAGGATAGAAGCATTCTACCGTCCCGAAACAATAGATGGCGCACTGACATTGCTTGAACAGATTTCAGGCGCGAAAATTATTGCGGGTGGTACAGATATTGTCATTGCTCTCAACGAAAGAAAGATCAACCCGCTTGCTTTGGTTGATATAACCGGTATTAGTGAACTGCGGCGCATATGGGAGGAACGCGATACATTACATATTGGAGCTGCCGTCACTTTCTCTGAATTACAGTCAAGCGAGCTCGTGCGCAGATATTGTCCTTCTCTTTGCGAGGCTGCATCGGAGATGGGGGCCGTCCAGATTCGGAATCTTGCGACTATTGGTGGAAACGTAGCTAACGCAGCTGCCGCCGCTGACGGCGTTCCACCAATGCTTAGCATGAATGCCTGCGCGGTCGTGAGAAGCGTCAACAATGTCCGGTGCGTTCCGCTAGCGGAAATCATAACTGGCATCAATCAAAACTCGCTTGCCACAAACGAAATGATAAGCGAGTTTCAGATTATGGATTTGCCAAACACGTTGAAAGTGTTTGAAAAAATCGGTCGTCGCAAGGCGCTGGCGATTTCGCGCATCAATTTAGCTGTGTGCGCGGAAATGAGTGGACGAATGGTGAAGTCGATTGCCATCGTAGTAGGTGCGGTTGGTAAAAAAGCTTATCACGTGAAAGAAGTTGAAGAATATCTTCAAAATAGGGAATTGAGCGAATCGGCCATATTAACAGCGACCAATATTATGGATGAAACCGTAGCTCGAAATCTCGCCGGACGATCCACAACTCCGTATAAACGAAAAATTGCGGGGGCTGTTTTGAAGCGTTCGATAGAACGAATCGTTGGAGGTTGTGGAAATGAGTAAAAAGCTGATGAATTTTCATGTCAACGGAAAAACCTATGAAGCGGAGCTTGATCCGGCCACGCGCATGATCGATGTATTGCGCGACAGTTTCTGCCTAACTGGAACAAAAGAAGGATGCGGGGAAGGCGAATGCGGTGCCTGCACGATCATCATGGACGGTAAGGCTGTGAATGCTTGTCTCGTTCTTGCTGGCCAGGCAGAACACGCGAATATTATTACTATCGAAGGGTTATCGGTTAATGGAGAGCTTTCGCGTCTTCAGATGGCGTTCGTAGAATCCGGTGCTATTCAGTGCGGATTTTGTTCTCCGGGGATGATTTTGAGTGCAAAAGCGCTTCTAGATCAAAATCCGCATCCCAGCGAACGAGATATCAAGATTGCGATATCGGGAAATCTCTGCCGTTGCACGGGTTATCAAAAAATCGTTCAGGCGATCAAATCGGCTTCGAAAGAATGAGGAGACAATGATGGATCAATCAAAAATGCATTCAGTGGGGCAGTCTGTTATCAGAAAAGACGTTGCTGCTAAAGCGCTTGGCCAAGCCATATATACAGGTGATATGAGGATGCCGGGCATGTTGGTTGGGAAAGCCCTGCGAAGCGAATATCCACACGCAAAAATTGTTTCTATTGATACTTCGAAAGCAAAGAAGATTCCCGGCATACATGCAGTTATTACTGCTAAAGACCTGCCAGGAACGAATTGCTTCGGTTTGGCTATAAAAGATCAGGAAATCCTTGCTTCCAGTAAAGTCCGCATGATGGGTGATGCTATTGCTTTGGTTGCCGCTGAGGATCTTGATACTGCCGAGGAAGCGTTAATGGCGATCCAGGTGGAATACGAAGAGTTGCCCGCGGTGTTTACCATTGAGGATGCCCTTGCTGAACATGCACCTTTGGTGCATGAAGAGATTGCGCGAAACATTCTGCAGCACACGATGCTTCGGAAAGGCAACTACGAAGATGGCTTTGCGAAAAGCAATTATATTGTAGAAAACACTTATACAACACAACGTGTTGAGCATATGTATATCGAGCCAGAAGTATCGCTCGCTCACTTGGATGAAGAAGGTGTGATGAATGTGTATACATCGACGCAATATACGTTTCGGGATCGACGCCAAATCGCGCCGGCGCTCAACATGCCGTTCAACATGGTACGTGTAAAGCAAATGGTTACGGGCGGCGGGTTTGGGGGAAAAGACGATATTACGACTGAGATTCAAGCTGCCTTGCTGGCATTAGCCACGAAACGTCCGGTGCGAGTTTCATGGACGAGAGCCGAATCGATGGGTTGCTCCACTAAGAGGCACCCAATGAAAATTCATGTAATACACGGATGCGATGAAGAAGGTAAGCTTCAAGCAGTGTGGGGCGAGGTACACTCTGACAAAGGTGCATATTGCTCGATTGGACATTTCATTACCAAGAAATGCGGACTACATCTTGCCGGCCCGTACTATGTACCCAACATACATGTTGATACTTATGCTGTATACACAAATAATACTATATGCGGCGCTTTTCGCGGCTTTGGCATATTGCAAGCATCATTTGCTCATGAAAGTCAGATGGATCAGCTCGCACAAAAAGTTGGGATTTCGCCGATAGAGATACGGCTAAAAAATGCGTTGAAGGTTGGCCTTTCCACTGCGACGGGGCAGGTGTTTGAAGAGAGCGTCGGCTTTGAACAAACCCTAATTGCTGCACAGAAGTATATGCAAAATTCGCCTCTGTATGGAGAAAGCTTATGAAAAAAAGAGGAAGAGGAATAGGCTGTAATCTTTATGGCGTTGGATATGGATTTTCTAGGCCAGATCACTCTGCGGCTCTTGTAGAGGTAGCGGATGACGGAACAGTTACCGTACTTTGCGGCGCTTGTGATATAGGCCAGGGATCAGACACAACATTGTGCCAGATCGCAGCCCAGGAGTTAGGAATTCCTTATGAAAATGTAAGGATTGTCAGCGCGGATACAGCCGTAACTCCGGATGCACTAGCAAGCACTGCGAGCCGACAGACGTTCGTTTCGGGCAAGGCTGTTCAATTAGCGGCACGCGATGCGAAAATGCATTTGCTGAATTATGCTGCAACATTGTTTGATTGCAGCCCTAAAGAACTTTATGTTGAAAATGGAAACGTTTTTGCCGAGCAAAGTCAAACCAAAACAATGCCTTTTGAACAATTGGCCAACCTTGCGCACGCAAATGGGAAGCAATTCATCGGGTTTGCTTGGTATGATAATACAACAAAAGATGTTGATCATGATACCAATCAGGGCGACGCATACTCAACTTATATTTACGCAACTCAAGTAGTGGACGTTGAGGTGGATACTGATACAGGAGAGATCACAGTCCTTAAAGTAGCGGCAGCTCATGACGTCGGGAAGGCAATCAATCCTATGATGGTTGAACAGCAGATCGAGGGTGCAGTCGCGCAAGGTATTGGGTACGGAATGATGGAAGAAGTCATTTTGGATAAAGGGATTACGAAAACACCGAGCTTTACGAAGTACTTAATTCCAACAGCACTTGATATGCCGGATGTTGAAACGTTTATCATAGAAGACCCCATCGACCGCGGTCCTTTCGGAGCAAAAGGCGTTGGTGAAGGTGCAATTATTCCCACTGCAGCAGCATTGGTTAATGCTGTGTATGACGCAATTGGTATAAGATTTTTTGATTTGCCGATTACACCGGAAAAAGTACTCAAGGCACTTGAAGAAATGAAATGATAAATTTGTGAATTGCTAGTTTTTAGCATTGTAGTGTAAGCTCGTCGGATTATTTTTGATAATCTGATTGAGCTTATTAGATTTATCGTGAAATGACGAAACAAATTCTTTATGCGAGCGAAGATAATGTTGTCAGCCTTTTGTTGTATTTTGAAGAACGGTTACGCAGTATGCTGGCTTGAAAAAGCAGGGAGTATTTACCTGCTTTCTCCCAGATAAAGAACCCCTCAATTTTTCCTGCATAATCACTCTATGACTGAAACTGATTTGACTTTGGGATGTCGATTCTCTAATTTTGCCAGTATAAACTGGCACTACGAACCGACGAAGAAGGGACGAATGTATGAGCGAATTAATTATATCGAACCTTCAGTAATCGCGATAGGCGTGAAGGCGTAAATTTTCAGACCGCAACGTACTGTAAAATGAGCTAAACAATGTTGTTGCTATAGTAGCAATCGGTGCTGCTTCAGTGTATGACTGCAGAAGGACTCTGTAAAAATCGTCAAATACAATAGCAAGTATAAAGGACTAATAATCAAAATAAATGAGGTTATAAAAATGAAATACGACCGTATCTACAACTTTTCTGCGGGACCCGCAACCATGCCTGTTGAAGTGCTCGAAGAAGTCGCAGCCGAAATGCTGAACTACAAAGGCAGCGGTATGTGCGTCATGGAGATGTCGCACCGTTCAAAGGTCTACCAGACCATCATCGACGAAGCAGAGGCCGATCTGCGCGAGCTGATGAACATCCCGGATAACTACAAGGTGCTCTTCATTCAGGGCGGCGCCACGCTGCAGTTTGCGATGGTTCCGGCGAACCTGATGAAGAACGGCGTTGCCGACTACATCGTCACCGGCGCGTGGTCGAAAAAGGCCGCGGAAGAGGCGAAGAAGTATGGCAAAGTCAACGTTCTCGCCACGAGCAAGGATAAGAACTTCAGCTACGTTCCCGATGTGAGCGACCTGCCCATCAGCGAGGACGCGGATTATGTCTATATCTGCGAAAACGAAACCATCCACGGAACGACCTATGCCGAGCTGCCGAACACCAAGGGCAAGATTCTGGTGTCCGACCAGTCTTCGATGTTCCTTTCCAAGCCCTGCAACGTTTCTGACTACGGCATGATCTATGCCGGCGTGCAGAAGAACGTCGGTCCCGCGGGCATGGTCGTCGTGATCATCCGCGAGGATCTGATCCGTACGGATCTGCCGGAATGGGTGCCCACCTACATGCGTTACGACATCCACGCGGAGAATGGCTCCATGTACAATACGCCGAACTGCTGGGCGATCTACGTCTGCGGCAAGGTGTTCAAGTATCTCCAAAAGATCGGCGGACTCTCCGCCATGCAGGCGATCAACGAGGACAAAGCCAAGGTGCTTTACGACTTCCTCGATTCCAGCAAGATGTTCCGCGGTACGGTCGAGAAGAGATATCGCTCGCTGATGAACATCCCGTTCGTGACCGACGACGAAGCGCTCGACGCAAAGGTAGTCTCCGCAACCAAGGCGGCAGGATATGACAACCTCAAGGGCCACAAGAGCGTCGGCGGCCTCCGCGCTTCCACCTACAACGCCATGCCCAAAGAGGGCGTGGTCGCGCTGGTAGACTTCCTCAAGAAGTTTGAAGCAGAGAACAAATAACGCATTCAACAAAAGGAGAATTCGCTATGATTAAGATTCTTGCCAGCGACGGCATGGAAAAGAGCGCAATTGCTGCGCTGGAAACAAAAGGCTGTCAGGTTGACGTGAAGTTCTACGATCCGGACGCGCTCTGTGAAGCCGTTCAGGATTATGATGTTCTCGTCGTGCGCAGCGCAACCAAGGTTCGCGAACCGCAGATCAACGCGGCGTGCATGACCGGCAAGCTCAAGCTTGTCATCCGTGCAGGCGTCGGCATCGATAACATCGACAAAGTCTGCGCCGAAGGCCGCGGCATCTCCGTCTGCAACACGCCCAGAGCCAGCTCTGACGCAGTTGCCGAGCTTGCGCTGGGTCACATGTTCTCCTGCGCGCGCTTCATCTCTGCGGCGGGTCACACCATGCGCGAAGGCAAATGGGAAAGGAAATCCTACGAAGGCATCGAACTGATGGGCAAGACCGTCGGTATCGTCGGCTACGGTCGCATCGGTCAGGCGCTGGGTCGCCGCTGCCAGGCACTGGGCATGAAAGTCCTCGAGTACGACATCTAA
>Ga0074197_1001031_pt1 | contig 27014 bp, 21 predicted proteins | sample EPASupsiteSAE305_FD_64526 | JGI IMG/M metagenome (GOLD analysis project Ga0074197, IMG submission 64526) | Bioremediated contaminated groundwater microbial communities from EPA Superfund site, New Mexico - SAE3-05 reassembly with SPADES | ecosystem: Environmental > Aquatic > Deep subsurface >...
TACTGTCCAGTATGAGCAGAAAAGGCGATTGCTGGGACAATGCTGTGGCCGAGAGTTTTTTCGGCAGCCTCAAAATTGAGCAGGTTTTTGGAATGAGGTATCTCAGCCGATCTGCTGCCCGGCAGGATATCGTCGATTACATCGAGATGTTTTACAACAGCAGACACCGTCATTCCTCTCTGGGGTATATGAACCCCAGGGAATTTGAGAAACAGCAGTTTTGAAAGAAAGCAGCTTAATAAAATGTCTACTTTTATTTGACCACGTCAGCCCGAGTTGATGCGGTTATTATCCCATAATCAGTTGGTGAAGTAACATTTCAATCTTCCAGTACCCCCCGCAGCTTCACCGCTACATCCGCCTTTGAAAACGGTTTCTGGATAAATTCCACCCCGGCATCCAACACCCCCTGATGGGCAATGACATTGGCGGTATAGCCGGACATGAAAAAGAGTCTGATGCCTGGGTACAGCGCGGTGATCTTTCCGGCCAGATCCCGGCCGTTCATCTCTGGCATAACCACGTCCGTCATGAGCAGATCGATTTGGCCTGTGTGCTCTCCGGCCAGACGGATGGCTTCGCCAGGTCCAGGCGCAGCCAGAACGGTGTAGCCCAACCTCTCCAGCATGATTGTGGTCATGTCCAGAATCATCGGTTCATCTTCCACTAGGAGGATGGTTTCATCGCCACCAGGGGATGTTTCCCTCGCAGGAATACCAATGGCGGTTTCGTCATCGGCTGCCTGACGGGGTAAGTAGATTTTGAAGGTAGACCCCAGATCAGGTTCACTGTAAATGTTGATGAACCCGTTGTTCTGTTTGACGATACCATACACTGTTGCCAACCCCAGTCCTGTGCCTTGCCCCACTCCCTTGGTGGTGAAAAACGGCTCGAACAGATTATCCAGGGTCTTTTTGTCCATGCCGCAGCCGTTGTCGCTGACAGCCAGCAGAACAAAATCACCGGGGATGAATCCCGGGTGATCGCGGCAGTACGCCTCATCAAATGTCTGTCTGCCGGTTTCTATGGTCAAACTGCCCACGCCGGCAATGGCATCCCTGGCGTTGACACAGAGATTGGCAAGGATTTGATCGATCTGGGATGGATCCATTTTAATCGGCCCCAAAGGAACAACCGGCTTCCATATCAGATCAATATCTTCACCGATGAGTCGACGCAGCATGCTCAGCATGCGTTCCACGGTATCGTTTAAGTCCAGCTGTCTAGGGACGATGATCTGTTTTCTGGCAAAAGTCAGCAACTGCCTGGTCAGCGCTGCCGAGCGCTCTGCAGCTGTTTGAATTACTTTCAGGTCATCATGCAGGCGGCTTTCCTCTTCCAGATCTTCCAGGACCAGTTCCACACGTCCTAGGATAACCCCCAGCATGTTGTTGAAGTCGTGGGCCACGCCGCCCGCCAACCGACCCACCGACTCCATCTTTTGCGCTTGAGTGAGTTGCGCCTGGAGTTTCTCCCGCTCCACCTCCGCCTGTTTGCGATCGGTAATGTCACGAAATTCAATAACTCTGGCCTCGAGACCTTTGTATGTGATGTTTTTGCCTCGTATGGCCAGAGGATACTTTGAGCCATCCTTTCGCACACCGGTAACTTCGTACCCCTGATCATATCCGCTCCAAATATTTGCAAGGACCGTGTCCATTGATTCCGGAGCAATGAGCTCAAGGCCGTTCATACCAATATGCTCTTCGTAGCTGAAACCGGTGATGTCCGACAATCCTTGGTTGCATTCCAGTATGAGTCCCTTGTCATGTATAATGATACCGCCAAAACAAGCCTCGGCAAGCGCCTTGAAACATTCCTCACTCAGCCGAAGTTTTTCATCGGCCTGTTTACGTTTGGTGATATCCTGCACCATACCGGTGGATTGTATGATGGTTCCCGCGTCATCGCGTTCGTGAACACAACGCTCAAGGACATACCGAACTTCACCTGAGTTCCGCTGTGCGATCCGGTGCTCGAGCTCATAACTGTCGCTTCCATCCCTCAGCGAACGGGAATAAACCTCATCCACCAAGGCTCTGTCATCCGGGTGGACTGCATCGAGAAAGGCTTCATAGGTGGCGGCGAACTCCTGCGGTTCGTAACCGAAAATGCGGTAGACCTCGTCCGACCAGGTCAAATGGTTTGCGGTCAAGTCCAGTTTCCAGCTTCCGGTGTGCGCGATTTCCTGTGCTCGGGAAAGGAGTTCCTCGCTCTTTCTCAATGCCTCCTCCGCTTGCTTGCGATCGGTGATGTCAAGGCCGCAAGAATAGTTTTTGTCTCCCAGGGTAATGTAACCCCATGAGATATTTTTCTTCGAGCCATCCTTGCAGGTACACACTACCTCCATTGGTTCAATTGGGGATTGGGTAGCTATCGCCTGCTTAACCCTTTTTGTCCATTCCTCGGCTATTTTGACGCGATAGATTTCATCGGGATAGGCCAGTGGCCACCATTGCGCTACGCTTGGGATATCCGCCTGGGTATATCCAAACAATTTGACCATCGTGGGGTTCACGTATTCCGTTATCTGTTCAACTCCAACCGTCTGGTGTATGGCTAGCGGGAATGTTTCCACCATTGCCCTGAACTTGGCTTCGCTCTCCCGCAGCGCCTCCTCTGATTGCTTGCGCTTGGTGATGTCCCGCCAGGTGGTGTGGAGCATTGCCTGCCCTTTGATCGTGACGGGCAGGAGAGAAACCTCGACGATAAATTCTCCCCCTTCGGAGTTAACATGGGTCCAGTCGAACCTAAGCAATCCTTTGCTGTACGCGAGAGCAATAATCTCCCGTGCGGCCATGGCTGATCGTCGGCCATCGGGCTGAAATTCCGGAGAAATTCTGGCAGGTGACAGGAGAAGAAATTGTTCACGGGTCATCATAAGAAGATCAAGTGCCGACTGGTTGCATTCTACAAAGGCACCCGTATTGTCGATCAGAAGGATGGCATCGAAAGAGTCCTCAAACAGTTTCCTGAACGTGACCTCACTCTCGCGCAGCTCTTCGGTTCGGACTCTGACTGTTCTTTTAAGAAGCACCGTGAAGCCAGCAAACAATAAGATAGCAAAGGCGAAGATGATGGTGGTATAGATCAGCCAAACCGGAATTTTCGCTGCAAGATTTTGGCCACCAATCCAATAATTGAGGCGATTGTAATACAACGAATCAGAATCTTTTTTCCAATTTGATATGTGGGCGTCGATGTGGCTCAACAGTTCATGCTGCATCCCTTTTTTACTGGCAAAGAAGACAGAAAAGGGGCTGAAAATGATTGAGCTGCCAACCAGATTATATTCTTTGGCATGACGCAGACCGATATGCTGGGGGGAGACTCCGGCATCAGCTACTCCCTTTTGGACTGCTGTAAAAACCTCAGCGTGGGTGGAAAATTCGACGATTTCGCAATGCAGACCTAATTTTTCGGTTGTCATGATAAAGTTGCTGCCGGTGATGTCCTTCCGCATAACCGCAACTTTGCGCCCATCGAGATCGTTGATGTTTTTCGACTTTCCATCCGGATTGACAAATACCTGGCCCCAAAGTTCAACTACAGGCTCATAGTTGAAATCCATGATTTCTGCCCGCTCTGGTGAGAAGGCAACCGAGAGTATCAGGTCGATCTCCCCCTTCTGTAGACGATCAAGTCCCTCCTCCCAGCTGCCCGGCACGAATGTAACTGCCCAGCCTTCATCTCTGACGATTTCTCTCAGCAGGTCAGGGAATAAACCTTGGACGCCCCCTTGCTCATCAACAAATATCAATGGGGCAACCGGAAAAACACCCGCTCGAATTGTCCCTTGCGGACCTCTTTCCAGAGCCTGAATCGGCCTGGTAATTAGGAGTAGCAGAATGACGAAAAAAAATTGCCGTGTTCTGTGCGATGATAGCATGTTCTGTTCTTGTGAAATCTTCAGATTGGAGGAAAAATATTTATAGTGGCTATGAATGAAACTCAGCCGAATATCTCTCCCGACCGCCTTGCAGCAACATTAGCCTCTGCATGGGGAGGTGGCTCAAACTTTTTTGTTACAATGCTGGTTCGGCCCCCGCTTCATCTCAAGCTTTGCTGAGTTTGATATAGAGCCACTATATTTATTGAAACTTCTTAAATATGCTGGAGGTATAGCATTAGAGAATCATTGCAGCTTTCGTGGGCATTGTCAAATTTTCGGAAAGGAAGCCTTGACAGAGTGCCAGCTATTCTTTAACAGGTCATCGCCATATGCCCATAACCCGTCGTGTCTCGTTCATTGAGTATCACTGAAACTCAAGAAGAACTCAAGAAGAGACAGGCTTTGCAGCAAAAAGGACAATGATTCCTCCAGCTGCTTCTTTCTTTAATGCGGTTGAGGTATCTTGAAATTGCCAGGCCGAACCTCAACCCTTTTGGAAGTTGGCTCAACTTGAGGTTTCTACGGTGAATGTCTGATTCTCAAAGTTACGATATCTCTGAAAAATGATGACAATATATCAATGTAACTTCTGCAACTTTCTTTGTTGTAGTCATGTGGGAAATAAGTATGTTCCTGAATATATCGAATCTGATCAGCGTAGTGTATGTGCTCCTCTTCTGTTTTGTTACGATCGGGCTGTCGGGATGCGGTCTATTCCACCTGCGTAAAGAAACCGCCACACTGTACAACTCAACCATTCTGGTCGGGCATATTAACTGTGAAGGAATAGCTGTTGGATCACCCCTTGTTGTTGCTGCCCGATCGGCTGCAGGTCGCGAGAGAATCATCACCCATTACACCGTTCTCCATGAACCCGGCCCATACGAATTGATTGTTCCACAAGGACAATGGCAGATAATCGCGTTTGCTGACACCAACAGCGATCTTACCTGGCAACCAGAGGAAAGTGTCGGTTTGTATAGGGAAGGACCAATCCACATTGACCAAGCCGGCGGTGTTGTCCAGGATGTGAACATCGTTGTTCGTGAAAGAAGACAGCGGGACCTCGATTTGCCGGAAAACGTTACAATGACAACGGATAAACCGGCCAACATCCATTACACTTCCTCTGGAATAGTCCGCGCCCTGAGCGATCCACTGTTTAACGAAGACAATGGAGTTAAAGGATTCTGGCGGCCATTGGAATTTTTTCGCGAATATGGTGGCACAATTTCCTTTCTCCAGCCCTTTGACCCGAAAAAAATACCCGTTTTATTCGTCCACGGTGCAACCGGTACACCTGCTGGCTGGCAATACTTGATCAATCACATCGACCTGAACCGCTACCAACCTTGGTTTTATTTCTATCCATCCGGCGCCTCGATTAAATCCATGGCTGATCTACTCTTCTGGAAGCTGATCAACTTGAAGAGCAGATATCATGTAAAGGAGATGCACCTTGTCGCCCACAGCATGGGTGGATTGGTGGAGCGCTCCTTTCTGGTCGATTATGGCCACCTGTTTCCCGCTATCCGCACTTTCATCTCTCTCTCCACTCCATGGAGCGGGGACGAGTTAGTCGAAAATGGGCTGCGATACTCACCCGGCGTAATTCCAGCATGGCGAGATATGGATCCGAACGGTGAGTTTGCTCTGTCCATCTATCGAAAGAAACTACCTCCAGGCATAGCTCATTATCTCCTCTTCGGTCATCGGGGTAACCGAAATCCCTTGCGGCCCAACAATGACGGAGTGGTCACGCTCGCTACCCAACTGGACCCGCGCGCCCAAGCTGAGGCCAAGATGGTATTTGGATTCGAGGAGGACCACAGCAGCATTCTCGAAAGTGAGCGGGTTGCTTCGGTGTTAAACAACATCCTCGCAAGGGAAGATGGGGCAAGAGCAACCGTGATAGACAAAGAAACTGGCACACTGAAGATGAGTTTCTCACCGGTGCAGACCAATAATTGGGACATCTGGCCCGAGATACAAATTTTACCCAGGAACAGGAATCAGGCGGACGGCTATTTTTTCCGCCTGAACCTCCTCCAGAGCGATCAGCCCTTAGGGCCTTTTCCGACAGGCGTTTACGAGGTGCGGGTAATGGTTAACGGCTTTAAAATCAGTCCCGCCAGACAGGAAGTGACCATCGGTGCAAACCTCCAGCCCAAACTGCATGTGGACCTGACCCCTTCGGGTACAGTTTCGGGCATGGTCCATCGTCGGTTTTATCAGGATGCTGATCCGGCTGGGGTTTATATGCCGTTCAGCCATAAAGTATCTGTCAGTTCTATTCACCTGAGTGGTACAGAAGTTGAGCGACAACTGGTGCCGTTACAGGATGGGGATTTCGACAACTTCCAGCAGTACCAAGCTGGCAAGGATTGGGCGTATCAGAACGGTTTTTCCTTTTATAATCTACCCCAAGGCGATTACACCCTCACTATCCAGGTTGATGGCCAACCGCCCTATAGTGAACAACGACGCGTCGAGCCGGGGCGGCCCATTCCTTCGCACAACATCATTCTACCGCAAGAGCAACGTAGCAAGTTTTGACAGATTGTTTTTGTTATAATCCCTGGCAACAAGCATAATCCCGCCTGATCCGCAATGATGAAGTCAAGGTATCGGTTCACCTTGATTGATGGAAACAGGGGGCATCGTTCTGATTTAACCAGTTAATAAGCCATCATATTGTAACTAATTACGCTTCAATGATCTCGTGTCATTCATAGGTAAAGGGACTTGGACTGCATTCAGCCATCACTACGCTGGCGATCATGATCCTGCCATACCATTGATTTCTCCTTTACACGGTGAGTTGCATGGATTGCCGCCCATCTTCATCTGTGCTGCAGGTGATGAAATCTTGCGTGATGATGCTCTTGCCTTCGCACATAAAGCCCGATCTGCTGAGTTGGAGGTGACGCTCATGATTGAGAAAGGGCTCTTTCATTGTTATCCAGTATGTGCGCCCTTGTTCCTCGAGGAGAAGCGTGCCATGGAGGCTTTGTGCGGCTTCATACGGAAGTATCTGCACCTCACTTGATAATTTCAAACAAGCACATGATTAATCTGGAACATAAAATGGTTATAAAATGAACTCCCCTAAATGACTTCGCTAATATTCAAGGATGAACCTGATTGCGGATCAGGGGGCACATCGTTTATTGACGTAAAGAAATACATCCAATTCTGAATCGGCAAGTATCATGTAGAAGGGACACACGATTCTGACGTGGTCAAAAAAAGTAGACATTTTATTAAGCTGCTTTCTTTCAAAACTGCTGTTTCTCAAATTCCCTGGGGTTCATATACCCCAGAGAGGAATGACGGCGTCTACTGTTGTAAAACATCTCGATGTAATCGACGATATCCTGCCGGGCAGCAGATCGGCTGAGATACCTCATTCCAAAAACCTGCTCAATTTTGAGGCTGCCGAAAAAACTCTCGGCCACAGCATTGTCCCAGCAATCGCCTTTTCTGCTCATACTGGACAGTATCCCATGGTTCTTGAGCAGTTTCTGAAAATCATGACTGCAATACTGACTGCCCCTGTCAGAGTGAAAGATGAGACCTCGTGAGGGTTTGCGTCGCCAGATTGCCATAGTCAACGCATCCATGACCATATGCCTGGAGATGCAGTTGTTCATCGACCATCCCCCGATACGACGGGAGTAGAGATCAATTACAACCGCCAAATACAGGCACCCCTCGGACGAACAAATAGAGGTAATGTCGCCAACCCATACGCAATTCGGGGTGGTCACGGAAAATCTGCGATTCAAAAGATTGGGGGCAACGGGTAACCGATGGTTGCTGTCGGTTGTCGCCTTGAACCTTTTCCGTTGTTTGGCCGTAACGCCAGCCAATTTCATCGACGTTCCGGCCTTATGCTTGCCGCAACGATACCCAAGGGCGTTCAGCTCCTGGGCCATTCTACGGCTGCCGTATGTCGCTTTCGATTCCTGGTGAAGGTCACGGACCCTGGGGATCAGTTGCGCCCGCTCTTGCTCCCTGGCTGACGGGCTGCATCTCTTCCAGTGGTAATGACCGCTTCGGCTCACCTGCATGACTCTGCACAGCAAATTCAATGGATACGCCTTCTTCTCGTTATCGATAAAAGAAAATCTTAAACCGATTCTTTCGCGAAGAAGGCTGTGGCCTTTTTTAGAATCTCTCGCTCCATCCGCAGTCGTTCATTCTCTCGCCGCAACTGCTTGAATTCTGCTTGCAGTTGCGCCATGCTGGCTGGGGCTGTGCTTGAATCCGGCAACGTGTCCTTGATCCATCGACGAAGTTGCGTGGTATGGATGCCTAAATTCCTGGCTGCCTCTGAAATCTTGTGTCCCTGATCCGTGACCAGTTTGACAGACCCTTCCTTAAATTCGTCCGTGAATTTTCTGCGTACTGTTTTCTCCATGTGAACACCTCCCGAGAGCATCCTAAACGCTCTTAACTTTGTGTCCACTTTTTCTGTACCAGGTCATACTTCCAATAAATGATCGCCCTGCGACAAAAGGCGTTTATAAACCGCAAAGAAATGTGGCACGGGTGGATCCTGATCATCGTCGTAGGCAATAAAACTGACCTCAGACAAGCCTCTCCTCACAAATTCATCAATTTCATTACGATCTAAAGCTAATGGAAAGGCATCAGTTTGCTCTCCAATGTTCCTGCTGCGACACGAAACAAGGAGAAAGCCACCTAGTGCAAGCAAGTCGGTGATGGCCGTAATGGCTCGTAGCCGGTTCGCGCCAGTTAGAATTTGAATAGTGTTACACTCGTATACCAAATCGAAAGAATGATGCCACTCTGCAGGCAAGCTGAACAGGTCGGCAATTCTATAGTCAACAGAGCTTTCAGGAAATCGATCTTGGCACATGGCAATGGCTGAGGGGGAAATGTCAAAGGCGGTTACCTGGTAGCCAGAGCTTGCCATGGCTTCAGCATCATCGCCCAGACCGCAACCGATAGTGATTGCTTGTGCCCCCGCAGGATTGCCATGATCTTCCATCCACGAGATCAAGAAAGGATTGGGCTTCAGATCAGCCCAATATACTTTATGTATATCTCCGTTGGCTCGAGCATAGAATTCTTCAAACCATCCGTCCGGATTACCTTGATCAGCATAAGCTTTAGCAAGTTGCTGCGTGGCAAGTTTTGAATCTTCCATTGAACGTTTCGTTAGTAGTTACTGGAGAAATATGGACTTTAATCTAATCGGGCGACGGGGGCAAAATCAGGGGGCAAGCCCAATCCAACAAACCTAATCCCCTTCTCATTCTGAGTTCAGTTTCGATTAGCCCACACTCTCAAACTTAATCACCCCAGGTAGTTTACTTTCGCCGGGCCGCGTTTGGCGATGCGGTGATATTCGACTGCCGGTTTGCCAAAAAGCATGGCGTAGCCAACTGTATGGTCCGATGGTATGCCGAGCTGCTCCACAAGGTCCGGGCAGATGGCAAGCGCCATCATGAACAGCCCATCCCAAAGCGTGCCGACTCCATGCGACGCGGCTGCAAGTTCGAATGTGGCCAAAGCGATATGGGTGTCCTGAATAGGGCAAGGAGCAGTTTTCGGAGCGCTGGTCAACAAGAGGTGCGGTGCACCCCGGAGAATAATATCGCGCCCCTCGGTCTTCCAAACTTCGACCACTAAAGCAAGATATTGCCCGAGAAAGCCTTCCGGAAGTTTGCCTGCTGCCTCAATAGCAACCAGACGTTCCAGTATCTCTTTGCTTAATTTCTCCATGAAGGCTTTATCACGAACAACCGTGAACAGTACCTCACAGGCATTGACGCCTGTAGGAGCATGACAAGCCGTCTGCAGAAGTTCGTCGATTAATTCAGGTGTGAGGTTTTCATCCTTGTAGCGCCTGACTGACCTGCGCCACCTGATCAGATTCGATACTTTTTCGGCATGGGGCAGTTGATCAGCTAACGAGACCTCACTATCAGGATTATTGCCTAAGATGGATAGAGCCCCTGTGGGGCAGACGGCGTAACAGTGCAGACACTTAAAGCATCCCTGCTCATTGGTGATCTCCGGCGTATCGTTCATGGCGATAATCCCGGCGGGACAATCAGTGGCGCATTCGCCACAACGAATACAAAGAGTGTCATCAATCTTAAACTGAATCATTTGCATTCTCCAACTTGAATATCATTAGGATTAACTACCCCAAGAAAACAAAACTTCTTGTCATGAAACATCGGCATGTAGCGATGAAAACACCGTTCGCATCACCTGAGACGAGAACGGCGAACTTATCCGCCACACTACCTTTCATCACAAAGGGCCAGGTGATTATCGAAGCAGCTATTTGACGATAATCAATTTGTAATTTCGTGTCCCTACACCGATTTTCTCGGCATGTTCCAGGCAGGTGCGCCACTCGGATTCAGGGGTCGAGTTGGTAAAGTGGTCGTGATGATCAACAAAATCCGGCTTTGCCATATTCTTAAAGAGTTGACTTCCCGGTATCGGAGTAGCCTTCAGGCAGGCATCGACACAGGCTTGGTCAAGCGCCAACGGATCAAAGGAGGCAAACATCCCTAAATTTGGTAGGATGGGAACATCGTTTTCCCCGTGGCAGTCACAGTTAGGGGACACATCGACAACCAGGGAAATATGGAAACAAGGGCGGCCATCGAGGACAGCCTTGGTATATTCTGCCATGCGCCGGTTCAAAAGTTCGTTGGCCGCGAAATTGGCAAAGGCAATGGCATCGAAATTACATGCTCCCAGGCAGCGACCGCAGCCAACGCAATTTTCTGCGTTAACGCGCATCTTCTTTGCTTTGGCATCAAAGGCGAGTCCGTTGTTAGCGCATTCCTTCAGGCATATGAGACAACCTCGGCACTTGGCTTCGTCAATCTCAGCTTTGCCGCTGAAGTGCTGCTCGGCCTTACCGGCGCGGGAACCGCAGCCCATGCCAATATTTTTGATTGCCCCACCAAAACCGGTCATCTCGTGTCCTTTGAAATGCGTCAGGCTGATGAACACGTCCGCATCCATGATGGCACGTCCGATCTTAGCAACCTTTACATATTCGCCTCCCACCACCAGCACTTCAATATCGTCGGTGCCTTTTAACCCATCCCCAATTAGTATTGGACAACCGACGGTCAGCGGCGTGAACCCATTTTCCCAGGCACATTCCAAATGCTCCAAAGCATTTTTCCGGCTCCCAGGATACATGGTATTACAATCGGTTAAAAAAGGTTTACCGCCAAACTCCCTGACCACATCGGCAACTGCCCTAGAATAATTGGGGCGAAGATAGCTGATATTGCCGAGTTCACCAAAATGGAGCTTGATGGCAACAAACTTGCCCTCCATTTTCAGATTCTTGACTCCAGCCTTTTTAATCAGCTTTTTTAATTTGGTGGGCAGCCCGTCACCAAAAGCCTTGGTCCTAAAATCAGAAAAATAAACTTTTGCCCTTTCCATGGTGGCGCTCATTTATCTTAGGTTCATATTAATCTTCCTGTAGCTACTATCTGTCGAGGATGGCTTTGTTGATTTTAACAGAAATAACTCCTTCAACAGAAGTTAACATTCTTCCAATCGAGGTGAACCGCAGATAGTTTCCTGTACACAAAACCATAGTACGTCCCCTAATTTTTCCCTCTCGCGTCGTTGCGATCACGAACGGCGAAGGTGACTGTAGGGCGGCAGGGTCTGGATGCGACGGTCAGTGCGGGCTCCGCCGAGGGTGAAATGGTAGAGGCTTTGGAAAGCTGTCCCGATAAGACCGCAGACCTCATGGACGGCATCGTCGAAATAGCAGCCAATCCCGGTCCCCCGTAACCCTGCGGCCTCTGCCTCCAGGTAGAGCACCTGACCGATCATCCCCGCCTCCCAGAAAAGGCGGCGGTAAAGCCAACGCCCCTCGGCAAGCGTTTGGTCGAACTCGGCCAGCATCCCCACGCTCAGCACACTGTTTCCGGCGATCTCCTGGTGGCAGGCGACCGTGGTCGCCAGTTGTCGGCAATCGCCGGTGAATAGTCGATACAACTGAAGATGTTCTGGTCCCTGCTCCTGGGTCCAGGAAAACTCTGCACGCATCAACGGGCGGATGCTGTCCACCACACAACTCTGCCGGGGAAAGAACAACAAGCCCGGGGCGATGCCTTCCACCCGGTGCAGAAACACGAGCAGATGGATCCTGGGCAGAGCCGGCCAACAATCAAACGGCGGCAGACCGGGTCGCGGCAGGGTGGCATCCAGCAGTCGCCATAACGTCTCGGCACTAGCAACGGTGACACCATCGAATTCCTGGGCACTGCGACGCTGGCGAATCAGCGCTGCCGCTGATTGCGACCCGGTGATTGCAGGAGGGGGCGGCAGGTTTGGTGGCGGGGTTCCTGGCACGACCGTTCTCGGTTTGACTGTTGCCCGATGAACCTCATCAATCACTGGCCAGTGATGCCAATGGTGGTGACTGAGCACATTGGCCTGCCCATACCACTGACCAGCTGCCAGAGCAGCCAGCAGCGGTTCGGGAGCGATCGTCGGGTCCGGTTCCGGTCCCACTGCACAGACCAAATCCGGAACTTCCGGTTCGGCGGCAGCAAAAGCATCGCTGCGATCCAAACCGAGAAGTAAAGCGACATCCCTATCACTCCAGTCATCAAGGAGCCGCACCTGCCAGCCCAACACCCCGGCGGCGTAACGCAAGGCGGCCAGCCCATGGCCGATGTCATGCTGGCAGTAACGGAAGGCGCGCTCACCGTACTTCCATGCCTCCCGCCAGTGGATGGAACTTAAGCCCACCAACACCCCTGAAAAAGGTAAAGACACTACGCACCGGTGCTCAAGCAGGTGCTCGCGACAGGCATAGTGGTAAACACCATCGGCTATACCAGGCACTCCGGAAGCGACGACAGAGCATTCGGTGGGGTGGAGGTTGCCGCTGGAGGGATTGCAGCGCAGGGCCCAGCGGTCACCACCCCACGATTTCCAGGCAGACAGGCCGAAGGAGAGTTCGAGGAGGACCGCCACACTCTCCAGGCCAAGCGATTCGGGCAGAATGAGGCCAACCTCAAACAGATCCGCATACCGCACAGTGCGAAGGTCGGCAGCCAGGGGCAGGATCAGTTCCGGTGTACCGGCGAATCGGCGGAACGGATCGGGCTGGGTCGCCCAATCCATCCTATCAGGTCCGAGGGCATAGCGGTCGAGGCGATGTTTACTGCGCTGATGATAGCTGACGATGGCATCCGGCATCTTCTTGATCTCCGTGCTGTCGGGGGGGCTAGGAATCGGTAGTAATAGGCACTCGATAGGGCACCATGGTCAGATCTTGAATTTTGAATCATGATGAAGCGCGATTTTGTGTGATTTTAATCGACAACTATAGCCGGTCAACCTTTCTTCCAAAAACGTTGCCCAAACAGCCAATCATCACCGACACCACGGCCGTTCACAAGGCACGCCATCGTTATTCCCATATACGTGAACAGGGATGATCTTGACTTTTAATACCATTAACTAACCAGTTTCCCCGCCAGATCTTTGATCTTAGACCACATACGTTCCGGTAGCTTTGGCTGCTGTTCCTTGGCAACCATGCCCGTAAATAGGGTACCAACGATTTCAGCACCAATTATCTTTGCCGTCATTTTTAGTTGATTATTTGTACCAAAAAGCCACCGTCCTAAAATTCCTGGTGCCGCACACGAGGAGACCAGTATTGCTTTTTTCTTGGGGGCCTGCGCTTTTCTATATTGTGGTCCATTCATATCCCACGGCCAATAAGCATACACAACCAATCGTTCCATAAAACGTTTAAAAATAGCAGTAACAGAACCCATGTTCGTTGGTGCAGCAAGAATATAGCAATCCGCTTGCTCTATTTTATTGATCAATTCCCGCATACCGTCATGGTGAACACAATCCCCCGGTGCCGCTCCGGGCTGTTGGGTGCACACACGACAATTCAGGCAAAACTCGATAGGATATTCGCGGAGAAATATTGTTTCAGTTTTGGCATTAGCTGTTCCCAAGGCCTCTGCTAAAGCATCGACTGTTTGGTCGGTAACACCATCTTCCCGATAAGAACCATTAATTGCGAGTATCTTGATCATAGTCGCCACACCATTCTAAAATGTCCCTTCACCATATTGAGTTGAGCCTCTCTGTTTTCTTTATTCTCCGTTTCGACAGTTGGTGGCTCCCGGCTAAGCTTCAGACAGATGCGAGCCGGAGAAAGAAGAGCACGATGCTGCCTATGGTCAGACATGCCGCCAGTACAATTCCGAGCAGGTAGAGCATACTTCGGAGGAGATGAGGACGAGTGAAGACCATCTTGTGCTCACCGTCGGATTGCTTCGCTCCTTCCAGGCCAAGGATTTGGAAAACGTAGCGTCCCGGACGGGCGATATCATAGACCCTCAGCTCCATACGAGCCTTCGTAAAGTTTGAGGATCTTGCCCGTAGCAGGGCGATCCGGCTCTTCGCCGCCATTCCATCTGGCCCAGTGAGGTTGTACTCGAGGTGGGCGAAGCGCCTGCTGAGTAGCGGCCCCTCCATGCAGAGGACCACCCGGCCGGCCTCTACAAAATCGATCTCCTGCCGATCGACTAAGGGGACGCTGAAAAGCCGCGCCTGCCTCATAGTTCGCACCACACCGTAGATGCAGTAACCGAGTAGGAACCCGCACAGGATAAACCCAGCAATCCCGAGAGAGATTCCGTACTGGTAGATGGAAGTTAGGATGGTCATGCTGCGGCTCCTCTTACCCGGCCCAAAAGCCACACCTCATTCGGACTTCCAGATACCCCCCTCTTTCACGAACCCCACCATACTCTTGCCATCTGCCGTGCCGACGATAAGGGTTGCCTTGTTTCCACGCACTATCAGCCGCAACGATTCCCTCTTGATGCTCTGTTCATGTTCGACGGCCATTTGCCGCATCATCGGCATCGACTGGTCGCCCGACCGGGAAATGTAGGTGTCGGCTTCGCGGATTGAACGGTCAGTGGAATACTGCTGGACTTTCTTCAGGTCACCTTTGGCCATGGCTGCATATTTTGCGAGGAGCGCCACAACCTGTGGGGACCGCAGAGCCTTTTTCCCCCTCAGATCGTCCGTGACAGGCAGTTCCTTGAACAGCGGCGCGCTAAAGCGCGCGGAATAGTCCACTGTCGGCCAACCTGACGCCTTGTTGCCTACCGTATGCTGCTTGATCGTGCCGGACACCCGCAGATCGCTGATCATGAGTCGATCGATTGGACCCCGGGCGCTATCACTGAGGGTCTTGTTTACCAGCGATTCGCCGGGGTCCTTGGGTGGATAGATGACAGTGATCACGATGGAATTGGGAGTAGCCGGGTTGAAGCGAAGCAGTACCCCGCGTAGTTTGTCCTGTTTTAGCATTTCCGACAGGGTAAAAAACGGATTCAGTCCAGCCAGGGCCTCCTGCGGCACCTCCCGGTCGGCCAGAAGTATGCGCATCTCCTTCGGGGTATCCAGCCACTCTTCCGCATTGTCATGAAGATGAGCATAGGCATGTTTGAGCACGATTGCATCCTGATCGATGGTCAGGGTGCCGGTAACTGTACCGGGGTCGATAGCGAGAGCCTGAACCGGAAACGACACCCAAAGAGTCAGTACGATGAAGAGGAGCATCCATTTCATTGCGGGCTTATTGAATTTCAATTTGGGATAAATTCCACCGTATGACCTGATAAAGTTCGTTGTCAGCCCCCCAGGGGAACCGCATCCGGGATCTCGTAGCGTTCTTCTCCAACGTTAGTGATGTTTAGGTCTGCGTCTTTCTTCACCCTGAACACGCTGGGTCGGTTTGACTCTTGTCATAGCCGGTTGCGCGGCCGTTGTTGAAAAAGATGACCCGCTGGCTTCCATCGACTTTGATAACCGTTACCATGGCACAGCCACTGGCCTCACGCTTTACGCCGAAGGCGCAGGAACTGGTGGGCTGCCCCTTGCCCATTGAGCAGGGAATGTTCCTGATGGCATGGAAGTCGGTCCCGGGAAGCTTGGCATCGTGACTTGGCACGTGAGCATCCAACTGTCCGGTACTATTAATGATCATTTCCAAGCTATAATGCGCCACTTCGTTGCGGCGAGCCGCCGAGCGCATCATGTAGACGCGAATTTTGTAGTAGCCGCTTGCCTGGAGGGTGCCCTCGTATTGGTTTTGACTGACGGAGCCGTTGAACATGGCAATCTCGTTTTGGCCGAGAGGCAAAATGTTGAAGTAGGTTGCGCCTTGTTTCGTCGCCAGACTAACGTTCATGTATTGACCAGCTTGGGCACCCAAAACGTAATCCACTGTTTGATAACCCTTGATGCTGCTCTCGACCACGGCACTATTAGCTCCCTTTTTGAAGTAGACCCGCCTCCTCGATATGGATGTCATCGGCAGCGAAGCAGCCCATGGGGGCTGTTAACAGCAAGAAGCAGGGCAAAATCAAAATGTGTAACACATTAAAAAGATATGGTTTCATCTCCTCCTAATGTAAAAAAAATAGAGTTGCGTCTAACGTCATTCTTCAGCATGTATTGGAAATGGGGACGATGCCAGGTCCTCAAGGTAAAAAAACCAGCATCAGTCCCAATTATCAATGAGTTAAAGGCAAGGCTACACTCCAAAGACCGGGTTTGTCAATCAGTTATGGGATCGTCATGGATCACCAAGGGGAAATTCAAGTTGAGGGTCGGCAAGGTGAAGAAACGGCATTCACGGTTCTCCTCCCCATCAAAGATGTTGGCGACGATGTTTAGACTGCATTTGAACAATAAGGTTCTCGAATCAGCTAAGGTGAGGTCTGTTCGGAGTTATTTATCGGTAGCAGAACGGTGAAGGCTGCGCCTTCTCCTGGCTGGCTTTCAACACGAATCTCTCCGTGATGTTTCTTGACGATGCCATAGCTGACCGACAAGCCAAGACCAGTCCCTTTGACTTCGGGTTTGGTAGTGTAGAAAGGTCGGAAGATATGTTCCATCTCTTCAGGTTTGATACCGATACCAGTATCTTTGATCATCACTGCCGCTTTGTCCTTCTCTTGCCAAGTTTTCACCCTAATCACTCCGCCATGATGATTGCAGGCATCTGCCGCATTGGTCAAAAGATTAAGAAAGACTTGTTTGATCTGATCAGAAACCGCTAAAATTTGGGGTAGACATTCCGTATAGTTGCGTTCTACGGTAATCCCCCTACTATTAAAATCGCTCTTATGGAGCAAAAGAATGGATTCGAGCGCGTGGTGGACATCCATTAAGGCCATCTTGCCTGATGACGGCCGATTGAAATCCTGAAGACTACGGATTAGAGCCTTAATCCGGTCACTTTCACTAATGGCCGCATCCAGTAATTTACTGTCCTCTTTTTCTAGTATAGCTCTCTTCTTCAAACCTTTCAGGATTGATAGAATTCCCTGCAGTGGGTTGTTAAATTCATGTGCTATAGAGGCAGACAACTTGCCGATTGCAGAGAGTTTTTCTGCGTGCAAAAATTTCTTGTGGGTCTCCTGCAATTCTATGGTTCGTTGTTCAACCTTGCGTTCCAAATCTATATTGGCAGCAAGCAGCTCCGCCTCCATCCTTTTACGATCGGTGATATCCAGGGCGGTAAAGGTAACTCCTCGAGACAAATCCATCCTGTCAATGGGTGCCGAACTCAGCAGGACATCTATGACATCTCCACCCTTGCACTGCCATCGGGTTTCGACAGTTCCTATACCGTTATGAGCTATTTGTTTGTATTTTTCCTCACCGACCCAGTTGTATTCCGCTTCGTCTGGATAGAAAATACGCGAGCTTTGGTTCAGCAATTCGTTCTCTGTGAATCCGGTCATCTCACATAATCGCACATTCACTTTTTGCAGAATACGGTTCTTGGTCACTCCAATGCCGGCAGGAGCGGCCCGCAATATGCTCTGCAGGTACGCTTTCTGATCACTGAGTACAGTTTCGAAATGCTTGCGTTCAGTGATGTCCGAGAAGGAAATGACAACAGCATATGGCTGCGTGGCATTTTTTGCAAAAAGTGGCCTGGTATTAATTTTAATCCATTTTGTATCCTGTTCACTTCGTCTGACACCCATAATAACGCCGCTACAGGGTTGTCCTGTGCGCAGAGTATGCAATGAAGGATGATCTTGTACATGAAATGGTGAACCATCTTCCCGGATGGTGCTCCAATCTCGTTTGCTGGAGAGTTCGCCTAAAATTTCAACAGGATTGATATTAAATATTTCAGCTGCAGTTCGATTAAATAAAAGAATCCGCTCAGAAGCGTCTTGAAGGATAACACCCTCCCCTAAGCTCTCCACAATTTGGAGTAATCGCTCCTCGCTTTCTTGCAAGGCTCTCTCAACCTGTTTACGCCTAGTGATATCCTGAAATATGCAATGAGTTTGTCGGAATTGGCCTTCTGGGCCTTTGCCGATCTTGCCGTGGAAGGAAACAAGGATTGTAGAGCCGTCCTTCCTAACCATCTCGAATTCAACGCCAAGGATCTCTCCAACTGCTTTGAAGCGTGGAAATTTCTCGCGAAAATGGTTCTGCCAGTCAGGATGGAGAAAGTCGCTGAAATTGCGCCCGATCACTTCCTCCCGGCTATACCCCAAGAGGTCAATCCAAGTCTGGTTGACTGAAAGAAAGCAGCCGTTTTCGTCAAGCGACTGGTAACCAAGAGGTGCTCGCTCATAAAGATGTCGCAGTAGAACATTTTCGGCAGCAAGCCGCTCGTTGTCAGCCGTGAGGGCAGCAAGCCGCTCTTCGAGGGTATGGCTGAGTACGTCCGGGAATGGGGTGGGTTCTTCCATGATCCTTCTCCACACCGTTGGTGGGGTTGATCCTCTGCTGAACAGGGTTGGAGGAATGAGATTTTCGGGTATGAGGCTTGGGGCAATATGATGTACCGGCACTGGCATGTACCCGACAAACCCGTTTTTGGAGGTTCTTCTCCAGAAAGAGTAACTATTCTACGCTTGATTCGAGCGTAGCATGAGGTGGAGTGTGCTGTCAATCGAGGCGTATTGGTAGCCGCACTGGGTACCAGTGCAACAAGCCGTGATGCTCAGGGAAATAATACTGTTTGTACCTGGTTCGGTAGGATGTTGGGAAAATCAAGGTAGAAGTGGCTTTGGGAGGGAATGGCAGAGCAGCTTGATTTAGTGGTTCAGACTGGATGGAGACTATCCTCTATAAAGAGGCGCTTGATAGAACTGATAAAAAACTCGCTCCACACCGGAAAGGAGCGTATTTCCGGAGGGGCGAGTACGCCACAAGATCACTTTTTCGTCCGATCAGCTGACTCGAAACTTTTTTTGTGTTCGGTCAAATGTCGTCGTAAGTAACTCTTATGAAGAGGTCGACCTTTCCTCTTGGTTTAAAAATAATCATTTCTTAATTTCCGCGCCAATACATCCTGACGTGGTCAAATAAAAGCAGCTTAATAAAATGTCTTCTTTTATTTGACCCCGTCAGCTAAGGTCGCCTGGCAAAAAGAAATCGAGGTTTCTTTACTGGTTACTCTCCAATATCCTTGAACATCTTGTACAACATCACATCGTACATAATCTTCAATCCTCCAGCGACAAAGAAGGGGACACTGAACAGCAGGGGATTGGCCATGAGCAGGCCGCCAAGCAGCGGTGAAATAGCCGCGCCCACCGAACGGGCCACCGTGGTGATGCCGGAAGCGGCGGAACGTTCATCCGCAGCAACCACCGCCATGGTGTAAGACTGGCGGACCGGCACGTCCATCTGCGAGATGCAAGCCCGGAGCAGCAGCACGGCGACAGCCAGCCAGAAATTCGGCATCAGCGGCACCAGGCACAGCAGGATATTGGCGGGAATGTGGGTGTAGACCATGGTGCACACCAGGCCGATCCGGTCGGCAAGCCTGGTGGCCAATAGCGCCGACACCCCAGCCAGCAGGTTGGCGCCGAAGAACAGGGTGCCAAGCATCCCCACATCAACCCCGTAGCGGACATGCAGCCACCAGGCGATCATGCTTTGAACCACGAAACCGCCGGCAAAGGCATCGAGGGCAAAGAGGGAACTGAGCTTGAACACCACTGATTTTGAGCGGTGCAGGCCCATGGTTCTTTTGGCTGTTCCCCCCATTACTGCTCCAGCCGGAACCACTTCCGCGTGCCGGGATACAAAGAGGAAGAGCAGCAGCAGCGCCAAGCCACACACTGCATATCCCCCCATGATAAACCGGTACGCCTCCAGTCCACTCCAGCCGATTGCCTGTAGCCATTGCGCCAGCCAGCCGCCCGCCAGGGCGCCGGCTGCCGTGGCGAACGACCCGACGAGATTGTACCAGCCGAAAACCCTGGTGCGCCGGTTGTCCGGGACCAGTTGGGAAAGCGCCGCCTGCTCGATGGACAGAAAGGGCCCGATCTCGCCGCCGCTGGGGCTGACGATGCCGATGATCGCCGCGATGGTAATCCACACCGGATCGTCGGTGAGGAAAAAGACCACGCCGGCCAGGATCATCAACGCCGCGCCGAGCAGGAGCATGTTCTTTCGGCCTACCCGGTCAGCCACCATGGTCACCCAGAGAGAAACCAGGATATCCCCGGCCAGCGTAGCGGTGAGGATGGCTCCAACGCCGGCTGCACTCAACCCGGTGGCGGCCAGATAAAGCGCCAGGACCAAGGAGATGAAGCCGTAGGCGAACAACCGGATTGTTCTGGTGGCGAAGAGAAGAATGATGTCTCTGGTGACGATATTCATGGTTGAAGGCATCCTTGTCCCCGCAGCTGGTTGGCTCCGGGGAGGAGCACAATCAGGCCATCCAACCCTGGATTTCCGCATGCAGGGCCAGGTAGCGCTGCAACGTGGTTGGATTCTTCCCGTACTTTTCATAGGTGGTGAGGATTTCTGCAAAACGTTCTTCCGCCTTCTTCTCGTCCGTGTCCGGGACAAGACCATCGGTGTAGATGTCGACCATCCGGTCGGCATAGATGACGATCTTCTCCTCCGGTGTCCGCAAGGTATAATCGCGGACCGGCAGCCCCAGCTCCTTGGCCTCAGCCTCGGTCAATCCGCCGCGGATGTGCTTGAGGATAATCTGGCGGATCGCCTCCTCAAGCCCAAGTTCCTCGGCCATCTTCGCGCCGATCTCGCCATGCTCCATGCCGTAGGTCTTGGCCTTGCCGAGGTCATGGAAGATGGCACCCCGGGCGACGAGGTGTTTATCCACCGGAATCTTCACCCGGCTGGCAATCTCCAGGGATTTGCGTGCCACTTCCAGGCTGTGCTGCACCGCTTCACCAGGACAACCTGCCCCCTTAAGCGTGGCGATATCCTTCATCAGCAGATCCTCGGCCACATGGAGAAAGAACTCGGTGACCGCTTCCTCTCCCCAGGTTTCTTTGACATAGGCTCTGTTTTCAGCGAGCGTAGTCAGGTCATGGCGGGCTGCTTTGTGATCGGGATGGTTGTCTAGCCAATCATGAAGTGGCTGATAGTCGTTGCCGGTTCGTTGCAGGCTTTTTTCAAGATGTTGTGCGTAGGGAGGCATGATGATTCTCCGTGATAATGTTGATGGATAGGTTTGGGTGGAGGTTACAGGTTTGCCGTTTGCGGTTCTTCCCGCACGGTGATCAGAAACATGGGAATCGAAGCACAGAGCAGCAGGGCGACGATTGCAAAGGTGGGGCAAACCAGGGTTCATTATGATTATCCTTTGACTGCTTTGACATAACCGGCATGGAGCGCATCAAAGAGCAGTCGTGCGCGTTCCAGCAACTGGTGATCATCACCGGAGAAGGCAATTAATCCATCGAGCAGCGTTTTTAGCAGGTTGGCATCATCCGGCAATGCGCCCTCCTGCACATCGATGCATTTGACCAGTTCGCTCATCTTGGTCAGGGCCAGGTCATGCAGAGCAAAATCCCGAATCAGAACCTCAAAGGTGATCAGCTCGCCCTGATGGGTAAATTCGCCTATTGCCATGTCAAAGGGCAATTCGCCCCGGTCAAGGTTCACGGTTTCCCCGGCTAGGAGAAAACGAAACCGAGCATACGGATCGATGAATCGCTGAATGAGCCAGGCAGAACCCAAGCGATCAATATAGGGCCGGGCGCGGGTGACCCAGGTTCGGCTCTGGTACTGCGAACGATCAAGCCGGGCAACCGGCAGGTCGGTTTGTTCGGGCCTGCGCAGCCGCTCCGAGATGGAGTCGAGCACATTGAGAGTCTTGGCTGCCGCTCCAGAGGGGAAAAAATCCCGTTCCCGCACAGCCTCGCACCGTTTGCGCAGCTTGCGCAGGGCAGCCGACAACTCCTTGACGTTCCCGCCATACCCCAGGGTATCCGTCGTGGTGAGCAACGCCTTGGCTTCAATCTGAATCTGTTCGAACTCAGGATCGATCTGGGCTTGAAACAACTGCTCGATCTGCTGCTCGGCCATGCCTTCGACCTGGGCGCACTGCAGGGCAATAGCCTCGCCGCCCAAAGCATTGACCTCGCCGATCAACCAGGTGATGTTCTCCAGCAGATCCTCGCGATTGGGCAGAATCTGGAGACCGGTTTTCAGTTGTGCCGCGCCGGTGGCTGAGATGCGCCGCCAAGTGCGCATCCGTGCCTTGGCGTTAGTGGCGGGGATCGAGTACGAGAAGAGAATCCATTTGTTTTTCATAGTGAACAAAAAATATGTTATACTTGTTTCATTGTCAAGCAGGAAAAAAAGAACAATTTTTCAGTGACCGCCAAATTGGCGGCTACAACAATTCCGGGTATGTTGATAATCAGACTCGCAACCGGATGACGTATACGGAGCATGACCATGAAAGGATTACTGCGGATGTTTACTCAGGGAGACCGATGCACCCTGCTGGCTAGAGCTTCCGGAAAACACGTGGAAAAGTTCGGGCACTTCAAGGAGTTTCTCGGCGGCAACCGCAATGCCCTGCGCGCCCTTGCCGAGCTGGAGATGCTCTACTACAGTGGTCAATCCTTCACCGCCGCCGATATCGCTTTTCAGTATGAGCAGCTGTTCGGTCAGGTGCGGGCCCTGGTCAATGCGTTGAACAACTTGTCAGAATACCGGTATGCACTGCTCAATCAGCAAGCCGATGCGGTCAACGCCCAGGTTCGCAGTGTGCTTCGACCCACGGTGATCCGTCATGACCTGCCGGCCGTAGTGGCACTGGCGGATTTACCTGCCACCGCCACCGGAGATGCCGGCGGCAAGGCCGCGAACCTGGCGCGGATTGCCCGGGAAACCGATCTGTTGGTTCCGCCGGGATTCGTGGTCACCGCCGGCGGCTATGACCGTTTTCTCAAGGACAATCACCTCGATCAACTGGTGCTTGATGAGCTAGCTGGCTTGTCTCCAAACGACCCTCAGTTGGCTGAGGTGAGTGAACGCCTCGTCAAACTGATCCTGAATGCCGATGTTCCCGAGGAACTGGTGGCCCTTTTGCTGGCCCATTACCACACCATTGAACAGCAGACCTATCCCGGCATCCGGCTGGCCATGCGCAGCAGCGCGGTGCGAGAAGATTCCGAGGCCTCTTTTGCCGGCCAGTACCGTTCGGTGCTCAATGTGGCTGGTGATGGATTAGCCGGGGCCTACAAGGAGGTGGTCGCCAGTTCTTTTTCACCCCGAGCCATCAGCTATCGCCAGATGGCCGGTATCGACCTCACCGAGACGCCGATGTGCGTGCTTGGCCTGGCCATGGTTGACGTAGCGGCTAGTGGTGTGCTCTACACCGCCGATCCCGCCAACGGCCAAGCTGAAACGATGCAGGTCAGCGCCATCCATGGACTGGGCGAATTACTGGTTAGCGGAAACGTCACAGCCGACACTTTTGTCTATGATCGGGAAGACGGTACGATCAGTAATCGGGAGATCGCGGTCAAGAGAATGCGCCTGGATGCAGTCGAAGGCGGCATTGAGGAGCACGAGGTGGCGGCGGGTGAGGAGGAACTAGCGGCGATCACGGATGAGGAAGCGGTCCGCTTGGCCCAGGCAGGCGCCCAATTGGAAGCGCTGTTTGGAGGGCCACAGGACATCGAATGGGCGATCGATCGAGAAAGGAGGTGGTTCATCCTTCAATGCCGACCACTGCAGGTGGCGATCAAGGCATCTGAACTGGTTCCCGAACCGGATAAACCTCCCTTGCTTCGGGACGGCCTCTGCGCCTCCCAGGGCATCGCTGCCGGGAAAGTTCAGATTATTGACGAACAAACTGATCTCTCTGCAGTACCTGACCATGCTATTGTGGTGGCCAAAACCGCTGCCCCACGCTATGCCGAAATCATGGGGCGGATTAGCGGTCTGATCACCGAGGTTGGCAGCACCACCTGCCACTTGGCTTCAGTGGCCCGCGAGTTCGGAGTGCCCATGGCGGTCAACGTCGCCGGTGCTGTCGATTGCCTTGAACCGGAGGCTAAGATCACCCTCTTTGTCCAGGAACGGCCGGCGGTCTTTGGTGGGTTATTGATCGAACATCAGCCGGTCAAGCGCCGGATCATGGACAGTTCGGTGCACCGGATGCTGCGTACTGTACTCGACTTACTCTCGCCACTCCACCTTACCGACCCAAATGATCCTTCTTTCCGGCCGGAGAACTGTGCCTCAATCCACGACATTATCCGCTTCGCCCATGAACAGGCGGTAGGCGAGATGTTCAGCCTGTCGACTGAGGCCGAAGACGAAGCGGTCACGGTTCGCTTGACCACCCATATCCCGCTGGTGCTCAACCTGATCGACCTTGGCGGCGGACTCAAACCCGGTCTCTCCACCTGTGATACGGTGACCGCAGATCATTTCATCTCATCACCGATCCAAGCCCTTTGGCGCGGATTCACCCATCCCGGTATCAACTGGAGCGGCACGGTGCAATTCGATGGCAGCCGCTTTCTCACCCGCCTGGCCGCCTCGGCGACCTCGGAGTTTGGCCCGGAACCCGGCGGCGACAGTTATGCCCTCATCGGCACCGACTATCTCAACCTTTCAGCTAAATTCGGCTACCACTTTGCCACGCTCGACACATTCTGCGGTGATGAGCCGGATCATAACTACCTCAGCCTCCAATTTTCCGGCGGCGCCGGCTCCTTTTTCGGCAAGACCCTGCGCCTGCAATTCCTGGCAAAGGTGTTGGGCGAGCTGGGATGCGCAGTGAACATTCAAGGTGACCTGCTCGAAGCCACTCTCAATCGACATGCCCGCGTCGATATGTTGGAACGGCTCGATCAAATAGGCCGCCTCTTGGCCAGCAGCCGTCTCCTCGACATGGCGATCACCAACCAGGAGGATGTCGATGCATTGGCCGCCGACTTCATGGCAGGGAATTATGATCTGCTCAACCGAAAGGATCGGACACCGCTCCAAGGATTTTATACCCACCTGGGGCATTGGCGGCAGACAGAGGAGGAGGGGGAAGTTTGCTGGCTGGCCGACGGCTCACGCTGGTTGAGCACACTCTCCACAGGTATCTCAGGCTTGATGACCAAGACGCTCGGTCGGTCCTATCAGGAGCTGCTCGACACCATCGGCGCCTACTACTACTTCCCCTTGGCCATCAGCAAAAGCGGTGAGGTGAGCAATGGCGTGCTCTCCCTCAGGGTCAAACCATTGCACGGCAGCATCGATCAGGCAGGAGGATTGGTCTTTGGCTTGCGGAATATCGGCAACTATTTTGTCTTCCGAATCAATGCGCTGGAAGACAATGCTATTTTGTTTGAGTTCATCAATAATAACCGTTTTGAACGAGCTCGATGTGACCTGCCCATCATCAGGAGCCAATGGCATACGCTGGAGGTGTCGGTGATGGGCAGCAAGGCGTCCTGTCTGGTGAATGGCGAGGTAGTGCTCGATTACCAGGCAGAACGGTGCCTCCATGGCCATTTCGGACTGTGGACCAAAGCCGATTCGGTGATCCTGTTTAAAAATTGAAGCAAAAAAATATCTTACTCAAAACGGTATATTGTTACTTGGCTTAGAAGTTCATATATCTCCAGTTCATGTTGATTGGAAAGATATTGGCTATGCTGAAAATGACATTTTTTGGGCGAAAGCTTTCTCAAAACGCTCTAAACAGATACTGTAATAGGATGCCTACCCGATGGGGTGAAAAATGGGGCACACACCGTGTTGCAGTCCAGATATCTATCGAGATGAATTAACAGCATGCCAGCGTCCACTTCCTTTTCGCCAAAGTCCTCGTTTACAAGTTTACTGTCCGGTAATGTGAGACTCGTATGGAGTGATGAGTTTGAGGGGGAGAAAGGTGCTCCACCTGATCCATCGAAATGGGAACATGAAAGAGGTGGGGAAGGCTGGGGAAATCGTGAATTACAGTTTTATACCGGTCAGCCAGAGAATGCGTCACTGGATGGAAACAGCTGCCTTGTGCTTACAGCACGGACAGTGACTGAAATTGTACAAGAAAACCGCAGGTGCTGGTACGGCCCATGTCGCTTTACTTCTGCCCGTCTTTTTACTTACAGAAAATTTTCGTTTACCTACGGGTTGGTGGAGGCTCGCATAAAGCTTCCGTTTGGGCAAGGTGTCTGGCCAGCCTTTTGGATGCTCGGTGAAAATTTTGGCGATGTTGGCTGGCCAGCATGCGGCGAGATCGATATCATGGAGAATATCGGCAGAGAACCCAGCATCGTGCATGGCACCGTTCATGGGCCAGGGTATTCAGGCGGGAATGGGATCGGTGGTCTCCATGTTCTGCCAGAAGGGCAGATGCTGAAGGATGATTTCCATATTTTCGCGGTCGATTGGCAACCGGGGATCATTCGTTGGTACATGGATGACCAGCTGTATTTTGAGCTCATGCAGGAGCAGATACCAAAAGGAGCTCCTTGGCCTTTCGATCATCCATTCCTCTTTTTGCTGAATGTTGCCATCGGGGGAGACTGGCCGGGGTCTCCGGATGATACGACCATCTTTCCCCAGCGTATGCTGATTGATTTTGTACGAGTCTATCAGCGGACATGATGGAGAGGGGAACCTCAGTCGCTTTGAATTTTTACAGGTGGAAAAATAAGGTTCATCCGGCAAACGCGTACCCGGGTCTGGAAGGAGTTGTGGAAAAGTGACATGACATGAGCGATGTTGTCTGGTGACGAAACCCGACAACAAAAAGGATGCTCAGCCATGTCACAATCAC
>Ga0074197_1001033_pt1 | contig 26956 bp, 20 predicted proteins | sample EPASupsiteSAE305_FD_64526 | JGI IMG/M metagenome (GOLD analysis project Ga0074197, IMG submission 64526) | Bioremediated contaminated groundwater microbial communities from EPA Superfund site, New Mexico - SAE3-05 reassembly with SPADES | ecosystem: Environmental > Aquatic > Deep subsurface >...
CGAGAGCACTTCGTTTGCGGCAAACAGGTGGTGCAGGTAGGCCCGGCTGAAGTTCTGGCAGGTGTAGCAGGTGCAGGATGGATCAACCGGAAATAAATCCCGCTTATAGTTCTTGTTGGTAACCCGGATCTTGCCCCGTCGGGTAAACAGGGTGGCGCTACGGGCATAGCGGGTGGGGATCACGCAGTCAAACATATCCATGCCCCGCTCAACACTCTCCAGGATGTCCTCCGGCAGGCCAACCCCCATCAGATAACGCGGCTTGTCCTCCGGCAGGTGGGGCGCGGTCCAGCCAACCACCTTTTTGAGCAACTCCAGCCCTTCACCCACGCTGACTCCGCCAATGGCATAGCCGGGCAGATCCAGTTTGCGCATCTCCCTGGCGCACATGATCCGCAGGTCTTCATAAACAGATCCTTGTACAATACCAAACAGGGCCTGGGTCTCACGGTTAGTCCAGGCATTCTGGCACTCTTTCAGCCAGCGGATGGTCTTCTTGGTGGACTGTTCTGCATAGGCCTTATCGCAGGGGTAGGGGATACACTCATCAAAGGCCATCATGATATCTGAGCCCAACTCCTGCTGGATACCGATAGCCTTGGCCGGGTCAAGGTAGATCTCCTCGCCGGTCAGTTCGTGCTTAAAGAATACACCATCTTCGGTAATCCGCTTCTTTGGTAGGGAAAAAACCTGAAATCCACCTGAATCAGTCAGGATCGGCTTTTCCCAGGCCATAAACTTGTGCAGGCCACCAGCCTTTTTGACCAGGCCTTCACCTGGCTGCAGGTGCAGGTGATAGGTGTTGGACAGGATAATCTGTGCTCCGGTATCGTGAATCTGGGCCGGTGTCAGCGGTTTCATGGCGCCGTGGGTTGCCACCGGCATGAAGATCGGGGTTTGGATTTCGCCGTGGCTGGTCTGAAGTATCCCCAGACGAGCGGCAGAGTCTTTGTCTTTTTTAAGCAGGGTAAAGTTCATGTGATGCTTTCTTGGGTATGTGGTTACTTACTGAAAATACTGTTGCTCAGGTGACAGGCCGCAAAATGGCCGGATTCTTGTTCTGCCAGTGCAGGTGTTTCAGTGCGGCAGATATCCGCAGCATAGGGGCAGCGGGGATGGAAACGGCATCCTTTTGGCAGATCGGCTGCAGAGGGTAATTCATGGGAGCGGATGGCTGGTGTCGGGCTGCTGTCCGATGTCTTATGCAGGCGTGGAATGGCAGCCAGTAATGCCTGGGTATAGGGATGGCGGCATTGGATGAACAGTTCCTGTGCCGGTGCCAGCTCCACGATACTGCCCAGATACATGACCGCAATCCGGTCACTGACATGACGCAGTACACCAAGGTCATGGCTGACCATCAGCATGGTCAGGCCATGTTGCTGCTTCAGCTCTTGCAGCAGGTTGATGATCTGGGCCTGGATTGAGATATCAAGCGATGAGACCGGTTCATCAGCCACCAGTACAGCTGGTTGGGCTGCCAGGGCACGTGCAATGCCGATCCGCTGACGCTGGCCCCCGGAGAATTCATGGGGGAAACGGTCATACTGATCACCAGCCAGTCCTACCTGTGTCATCAGCTTGATGGCGGTTTCACGAATCTGCTGGTTATCACAGAGACCGTGAATCAAAAGCGGCTCTGCAATGGCATCGCCGATCCGCATACGGGGATTGAGTGATGAAAACGGATCCTGAAATATCATCTGTACTGAACGCCTGAAAACAGGCTGTTTTTCAGGGGTAAGTTCCCTGATGTCAGTGCCTTGGAACCTGATACTGCCACTATCCGGCTGCAGGAGGCCGGTCAACAGCTTGGCCACCGTAGATTTGCCGCAGCCTGATTCACCGGCCAACCCCAGGGTTTCTCCCGCTTGCAGGCTCAAGGAAACCTGATCTACTGCCTTGAGCATGGCTCTGGTCTGTTTGTCCGGGCCATTTCCCTTGAGCGGGAAACTTTTGTCTGCAGTATGGATGGAAAGGATATCGCTCATAGTAGATAGTTCCAGCATTTAACCAGGTGTCCATTCTCCTTATCCAGTTCAGCAGGCATCTGCTCAAAACAGACTGGCTTTACGTCAGGACAGCGATCTTTAAAGGGACAGCCAATGATCGGTTTGTCAAGCCGGGGAGGTTGGCCTGGTATGGTGGCCAACGGTTGACCCGGCAGGGCGTTTTCCGGCAACGAGGCCAACAACCCTCTGGTGTAGGGGTGCAGCGGGTTATTGAGTAGTTGATCAGTTGCAGCAGTTTCCACAATCTGGCCGGCATACATGACATGCACCCGGTCAGCCCGTTGGGCAACAATACCCAGGTCATGGGTAATCAGCAGCAGGGCCAGACCTTTGTCACGGCGCAGTTGATCAATCAGTTCAAGGATCTGGGCCTGAATGGTGACATCAAGGGCGGTGGTGGGCTCATCGGCAATCAACAGTTGCGGATTACAGGCCAGGGCCATGGCGATCATGACCCGCTGACGCTGGCCACCGGAGAGTTGATGGGGATAGTCATTAATCCGTTGTTCAGGGGATGGTATTCCCACCTGTTGTAAGAGATCCAGGGCCTCTGTCCGTGCTGCCTGCTTATCCAGTCTGCGGTGCAGCAGCAGCGGCTCCATCACCTGATCACCGATTTTCAGCACCGGGTTCAGGGAGGTCATCGGCTCTTGAAAGATCATGGCAATCCGGTTGCCCCGCAGCAGACGCAGTTCCTGTTCCGGCAGGTTTGCCAGTTCCTGACCATCAAAGCGGATTGAACCGCTTTCAATCCTGCCGGATGCCGGGATCAGCCCCATAATGGAACGGGCGGTCATGCTCTTGCCAGAGCCGGACTCACCCACCAGGGCCACGGTCTGGCCATAATCAAGGCATAGGTCCGCGCTGTTGACGGCATGCACAATGCCGTGGGGCGTGGGGATGTTAACGGTAAGTTTGCTGATTTCAAGCAGTGCCATGGTGCGGCAGTGTAGCCTGCTGTTTCCCGCCTGTCAAACGTCGAAATGGTAATAGATAAACTTGAATCTGTTTGACACGCATACGGCTTTATGGTTCTATTTCAAACTTTCAAACGATATTTATGAACTATTTATATTCTTTTATCATAACCATATGTTTGCTGCTGTTGGCCGGAGTCGCCCCACAGGGAGCTGCAGCCATTGAGATTGCGGCTACTCGCGAGCAGATCCGGGTTGCCATCAGCAAAGGGTTTGATTCGGTCACCATTGACGGTGACGGTATACTGGCCACCGATGAAACAGGCAAGCCACTGACGCTTGAATTCCCTTTAACATTTCAAAACGAGCGGGGCAGGGTGCAGGCGGGAAGCAGTTCCTGCCGGTTAATGCGTCTTGCTGCGGCTGGCAAGTTGCGCATAAACGGCAAGTCTTACCGGGGAATGCTTGAGCTGTCCGTGCAGAACGGTAAGTTGCTGGTGGTGAATCAGTTGCCCCTTGAGCAGTATCTGGTGGGGCTGATCAATAGTGAAATTTCCTCCACCTGGCCGATGGAGTCGATCAAGACCCAGGCAGTGATTGCCCGTACCTTTGCGGTGGCTAAACGGAAGGAACGCAGCAAGGCTCTCTATCATCTTGAATCAACGGTTATGGATCAGGCCTACGAAGGCAGTGATGATGAGGATAGTCGGGCTGCCCGTGGTGTTGTTGAGACGCAAGATGAAGTATTGACCTATAACGGTTCAGTGATACAGGCTTTTTATCATGCCAATAGCGGCGGTCGTACCGAGGCATCCCAGAATGTCTGGGGTATTGCACTGCCCTATCTGCAGGGGGTTGAGTGCCAGTACGGCCTGACCTCAACCTCCAGCAGTTGGGAACAGTCTTTACCGTTGTCAAAGATTGAAGCAGCCTTGAAATCATTTAAGGTCTATGGACTGACTGATATTAAACCCGGTCCACGTAATAATCGTAGCAGGTTGAAGAACGTGGTACTGGTAACAGAGCATGGCAACATAAGTCTGCTGGCAACCAAATTCAGGATGGCAGTTGGGTCAACGGTGATTAAAAGTACCAATTTTTCAGTGCGTGTAGAGGGTGGCACCGCTTATTTTAATGGTGTGGGGTATGGTCATGGTGTGGGGCTGTGCCAGTATGGAGCCAAACAGCGGGCACTGGATGGTTTCAAGTATGATGAAATCCTGTCCTACTATTATCCCGGTGCCAGGCTGAGCAAGCTCTCTGAGCTTAAGTAGTCCTGCGCATATGTTAGTTACTGATTTTTCCTTTGAACTCCCTGATGAGCTGATTGCCCGTTATCCAATGACGCAACGTGATGATTCACGTCTGCTGGTGCTGGAACGGCAGCAGCAGACTCTGACAGAGACAGGTTTTAAGCAGATAACGGATTGGCTGCAGCCTGATGACCTGCTGGTGGTGAATGATACCAGGGTGATTCCGGCCCGCCTGTTTGGTACTAAGGAAACCGGTGGTCGGGTAGAGCTGTTTCTGGTGGAGCCGCAGCCGGCTGCCTGTTGGCGCTGCCTGTTGCGGGCCTCCAAGGCCTGCAAACCGGGTCAAAAGATAGTGCTTGCTCAGGGTGTTATTGCCCAGGTTGTAGACCGGCTGGGTGAGCAGGATTGGTTGGTCCGATTCCATGGCACTGATGATTTTGATGGCTGGCTGCAGCAGATCGGCCAGATGCCGATTCCACCCTACCTGAACCGCGCCCCAGAGGAGCTGGATCGGGAACGGTATCAGACTGTCTATGCGGCTGAATCCGGCGCCGTTGCTGCTCCAACAGCAGGGCTGCACTTTACGTCGCAGCTGCTGGACAGGATCAAGCAAAAGGGGATTCAACTGGCAGCAGTTACCCTGCATGTTGGCTTGGGCACCTTTCAACCAGTACGGGTTGAGCGGGTGCAGGATCATATCATCCATCGCGAACGTTATTGCATCCCGCCTGAAACCGCTGCTGCAGTGGCAGCAACAAAACAGCGGGGGGGACGGGTGATTGCGGTGGGCACCACTGCCTGCCGGACCCTTGAATATGCTGCAGGCACAACTGGTCAAGTGTTGCCGGGTAAGGGTGAGGCCGATATCTTTATCTATCCCGGATACCGCTTTAAGGTGGTGGATGCTTTGATAACAAACTTCCATCTGCCTGAATCAACCCTGTTAATGCTGGTTTCAGCCTTTGCCGGCCAGAAATTTGTTTTGGATGCCTACCGCAGGGCTGTGCAGGAAAAATACCGATTCTACAGCTATGGCGATGCCATGCTGATTGTGTAGGAGTAGTGGTGCCGGATCATTTCAGATTGTTGCATCAGGATGCTGGCTGCCGTGCCCGTACCGGCAGAATCACGACACCCCATGGTGAGATCCAGACCCCGATCTTCATGCCGGTCGGTACCAGTGCATCGGTTAAGGCGATGCGGCCTGAGAACCTTAAGGATGCAGGTGCCCAGATTATCCTGTCCAACACCTATCACCTCTATCTGCGGCCAGGACATCGTCTGGTGGAGCAGATGGGTGGTCTACACAAATTTATGGCCTGGGACAGGCCGATCCTGACCGATTCCGGTGGATTTCAGGTCTACAGCCTGACGGAGTTGCGCAAGATAACCGAAGAAGGGGTGAAGTTCCGTTCCCATATTGACGGTTCCCTGCACCTGCTGACACCGGAGCTGTCAATCGGGATTCAGGAATCGCTCGGGGCAGATATCATCATGTGTTTTGATGAGTGTCCGCCTGCTGAGGCAGATCGGGAGTATGTTGAGCGTTCCCTGGCCATGACCACCCGCTGGGCAGGGCGTTGCAAGGATGCTCATAGCCGTGCTGATCAGCTGCTGTTCGGTATTGTACAGGGTGGTCGCTTTGCAGATCTGCGTCAGCGCAGCCTGCAGGAATTACAGGAGATCGGGTTTGACGGGTATGCCCTTGGCGGGTTGTCAGTGGGGGAAACAAAACCGGTTATGCATGAGGTGATGGATGCCTGCAGTGACCTGCTGCCAGTTAATCATCCCCGTTATATCATGGGGATCGGTACCCCGGAAGATCTGGTTGAGGCGGTCTGGCGGGGCTATGATATGTTTGATTGCGTCATGCCGACCCGCAATGCCAGAAACGGGATGCTCTTTACCAGCCAGGGCAGGCTGAACATCAAGCGCAAGCAGTATGAGGACGATCAGGGGCCGATTGATCCAACCTGTGACTGTTACGTCTGTCGGACCTATAGCCGCTCCTACCTGCGGCATCTGTTTCGTTCTGGCGAGATTTTATCATCCATGCTAAATACACATCACAACATCGCCTGGTACCTGAACCTGATGGCCCGGATGCGAGAAGCAATTACACAAGACAGATTTGAGGCTTTCCGTAAGGAATTTTATCACCACCAACAAACAGAAACTGAAAAACACAAGGAGGAGTAAACGATGATGATGAACATGCTTGGAGTAGCCTATGCAATGGCACCACCAGCCGGAGGTACAGGGGCTGCAGCTGCTGGACCAGCTCAGTTGTTAGGGACTTTTGGTCCCCTTGTTGCTATGTTTGCTATTTTTTATTTTCTGTTGATCCGTCCTCAACAGAAAAAGGCCAAAGAGCACAGGGCCATGATTGAAGCGCTTAAGGTTGGCGATAGTGTCAAGACCGCTGCCGGTATTCACGGCAAGATCATAGCTGTTGAAGATCAGGTGGTAACCCTTGAGATTGCAACTGGCGTTAAAATTAAAATTGATAAGCCGTTCGTTACCACAGTAGTAAAATAATTACATTTATAGCACGCGGATGACACGGATTTTGGCGGTTTTACGCGGATATTTTTCGCGTTATCCGCGGCCTATTAACAGACTTTATTACAGAAGGAGCCGTGCCAATGCCTAAGGGAGCCGGATGGCGCATCGCCCTGATCGTTGCTTTTGTTGCCCTTTCCTGCATCTATCTGGTGCCAACCCTGTCCCCCAATCTGCCCGAGTGGTGGAAAGGGATGTTGCCCAAGGACAAGATCCATCTTGGTCTTGACCTGCAGGGAGGCACCCACCTGGTGCTTGAGGTGGAGACAGCCAAAGCGGTTGAGGGAACCCTGGATCTGGTTGCAACTGACCTGGAAGATACCCTGAACAGCAAGAACCTGCGTTTCAAGCGGGTCGGTCGTACTGATAGCGACAAGGTATCGATTGTCATGTACGAAAAAGATACCGCCACTGCTGTTCAGAAACTGATTAAGGACAAGTTCCGCGACTATGAGATTATCCCCACGGTTGAAGAAGGTGGGATGGTTGGTGTTGCCCTGCGGATGAAAGAACAGGATATTCAGGATCGCAAGGACAAGGCGGTAGCCCAGGCCCTTGAGACCATCCGTAACCGGATTGATCAGTTTGGCGTATCAGAACCGGTGATTGCCCGTCAGGGAATCAACCAGATCGTGGTGCAGCTGCCCGGTATCAAAGATCCACAGCGAGCCATTGATCTGATCGGACGTACGGCACGTCTTGAATTCAAGATGGTTAAAGAAGGGGTTTCCCCCACTGGTGGCGCAATTCCGGAAGACAGTGAAGTGTTGTATGAAAAGCACACGGATTCCTCTACCGGCGCAACCACAGAGATCCCATTGGTGGTACTGAAGAAGGCGTTGATCACCGGTGACCTGCTGACCGATGCCCAGGTGCGGATTGACTCACAGTTTAATCAGCCCTATGTGGGGATTGAGTTCAACTCACTGGGAGCCCGCCTGTTTGATCAGATTACTGCTGCCAACGTGAACAAGCGTTTTGCCATTGTGTTGGATAATACTGTCTACTCTGCTCCGGTCATCCGGGAGCGGATTTCCGGCGGTTCTGCCCAGATCTCCGGCAACTTTACCGAAAAAACCGCCTCTGACCTGGCCATCGTGCTGCGTGCAGGCGCTCTGCCAGCTCCGGTCAAGATCATCCAGAACGTAACCGTCGGAGCTTCACTGGGTAAGGACTCCATTGATAAAGGGCTGATGGCTGGTGGCATCGGTGTTGCTCTGGTTATTGTGTTCATGGCGATCTACTACAAACTGTCCGGTATGGTGGCCAACCTGGGTATGGTGCTGAACATCCTCTACCTGATGGGTGCCATGTCCGCCCTGGGCGCAACCCTGACCCTGCCCGGTATTGCGGCCATCGTGCTGCTGGTTGGTATATCAGTTGACTCCAACGTGATTATTTTTGAGCGGATTCGTGAAGAATTACGTCTTGGCAAATCTCCCAAGTCTGCATTAGAGGCCGGTTATGACAAGGCCTTTTTGACCATCATGGACTCCCACGTCACTGCGCTTATCACTGCTGCGGTGCTGTTCCAGTTTGGTACCGGCCCGGTTAAGGGTTTTGCGGTCTCCTTGAGCCTTGGTATCATAATCAACCTGTTTACTTCACTGGTGGGCACCAAGGTGATCTTTGATCTGTTCCTGCATACAGGGAACGTTAAAAAGATGAGCATATAAAGGGAGATACTGCCATGTTGGAATTTCTTGGAAAAACTAATATAGATTTTGTCGGTAAGCGGAATATTTCGTTTGTCATCTCTGCTATTATCTCGATTGTCGGCATTTTTGCCATCATCCAGATGAGTCGTGGTGTTGCCAATATGGGGATTGATTTTACCGGTGGCACCTCGGTGCAGCTTAAGTTTGACAAGCCGCTTGCCATGGCTGATGCCCGTAAGGCACTGCATGCAGCCGGTATTGAGGCAGAACTGCAAGAGGTGAAAGAAGGCAACAAACTGCTGGTTAAATTGCCCCGCAAGAGTACCTTGGCAGTGGGCAAGGCGGCAGAGCTGGTGCCAGCTGCCTTTGTCAAGGCTCAGCCGGGTGTGCAGGTGACGGTAGACAGTACCACCGAGATCGGTCCCTCAATTGGTGAAAAGCTACGTAAAGACACCATTATTGCGGTTGCCATCTCCATGCTGGGGATCATCTGCTACATTGCCTGGCGTTTTGATTTCAAGTTTGGTGTTGGTGCCGTAATAGCCACCCTGCATGACGTATTGGCCATGTTTGCTGCCTACTACCTGACCGGCAGGGAATTTAACCTGCTGTTCATCACTGCTGTGCTGACCATTGCCGGTTACTCGCTGACCGACACAGTGGTTATCTTTGACCGGATCAGGGAAAATCTGCATAAAGATCTGAAAGGCTCGCTGCACAAGATCTTTAACAACAGCATCAATGAGACCCTGTCCCGCAGTATCATTACTTCGTTGACCACCTTTCTGGCTGCCATCTCCCTCTTTATCTGGGGTGGCGAAGTGATCCACGACTTCTCTTTTGCCCTGCTGGTGGGTATTGGTGTGGCCACCTACTCATCGGTCTTTGTTGCCAGTCCGGTGGTGCTGCTGCTGGAACAACGGTCCATGAACAAAGGTGAGACAGGAACTGTACAGCCGGTAAAGGCATAGGGAGAACCCATGAGCAAGGAAACCACTATTGTTGGTGTTGCAGCCCTGATTATCGGTTTTCTGATCGGTGTCATGGTGGGTGGTAAATTTATGGCAGGCTCTAAGGTCTCAACCAGCCCGGCTACAGTGCAGCAGGGTAGTGGAGCCATGGTGAATCCCGGCCAGACATCAGCCCGTATTGCAGAACTGGAACAGCTACTTGCTAAAGACCCTAAAAATACACAGGCCTGGATTACACTGGGTAATGATTATTTTGACTCCAACCAGGCACAAAAAGCGGTGAAGGCCTATGGAAAGGCCCTTGATCTTGATCCCAATAATGCCAATGTGCTGACTGATCAGGGGGTGATGTTCAGGGCCCTTGGGTTCTATGATCGTGCTCTGGCTAACTTTGAAAAAGCCAACAAGCTGGATCCCAAGCATCTGCAAAGCCTCTTTAATACCGGCATTGTCTATGCGGTGGACCTGAAACAGACAGACAAGGCAAAGGCTGCCTTTGAAGCGTTATTGCAAAAAGATCAGACCAGTGACCTGGCCAGACAGGCCAGAGAGATGCTGCAACAGCTTTCAACAACAAAGTAGTTGGAAAGGTAATGAAATCCCCCGCTTGCCGGGGGATTTCTGTTTCTACCATGCACAAACAGTGGATACTTAAACAGACAGACCCAGCCCAGGTTGCCGACTTGGCAAAGGTAACCGGTCTTTCAGCGGTTACCGCCAGTATTCTGGTAAGCCGGGGCCTGACAGAGCCGCAACAGGTTGCGTCATTTTTGACGCCATCCCTTGCAGGCATGCTTGATCCGTTTCTGATGGCAGGGATGGAACAGGCAGTAGTGCGTCTGGTTACTGCCCGTAGCAATGATGAAGCGGTCTGTATTTATGGCGATTATGATGTGGATGGTATCAGTGCTACGGCGTTGCTGGTTTCCGGTTTCAGGGCAATGGGACTTACTGTCGCTTACCATATTCCCAACCGGATGGAGGATGGCTACGGTCTGAATGGCGATGCGATGCGCCTGATCAAAGAGCGGGGGATCGGTCTTGCCATCAGTGTTGATTGCGGGGTTACCGCCATTGAAGAAGCAGAACTCTGCCGCAGCATCGGACTTGACCTGATCATAACTGATCACCACCAACCGCTGGATCAATTGCCGGATGCCGTGGCCGTAATCAACCCCCATTGTCGGGATTGCAGCTATCCATTCAAGGGGCTGGCCGGGGTTGGGGTGGCCTTTAACCTGCTGGTAGCACTGCGTAGCAGACTGCGTGACCAAGGGGTCTTTGGTGATAATGGACCGGATCTGAGGCAGTGGCTTGATCTGGTGGCCCTGGGTACTATTGCTGATCTGGTGCCGCTGGTGGAGCAGAATCGCCTGCTGACCTCAGCGGGTCTGCAACGGATGGGGGAGGGCTGCCGGATTGGTCTGGCTGCCTTGAAACAGGTTGCCGGGGTCAAGGGGGCTGTCAGTAGCGGTCAGGTCGGGTTTCAGTTGGCTCCCCGCCTGAATGCAGCCGGTCGTCTGGAAAGCGCGGTGCCCGGTGTTGAGCTGTTGCTTACCGATGATCCACAAAAAGCTGCTGCCCTGGCTGAAGAGCTTGATGGGGCCAACCTTGAGCGGCGACAGGTGGAGCGTTGCATCTTTGAGGAAGCCATTGCACTGATTGAGGCGCAGGGTGGGGTGGAACAGCTTAAAAGTATTGTACTGTCATCACCAGACTGGCATCAGGGAGTGGTGGGGATTGTGGCTTCCCGCATGGTGGAGCGTTACTACCGTCCCACCCTGTTGGTTGCCGAGCGTGAGGATGGCACCGGCAAGGGCTCGGGTCGCAGTATTACTGGTTTTCATCTGCTGGATGCCCTGCATGACTGTTCCGTGCATCTGGAACGGTACGGCGGTCACCGTGCCGCAGCAGGGGTAACGGTTAAACCGGGGCAAATAGCAGCCTTTGCAGATGCTTTTGAGCAGGCAGCAGCTGACCGGTTGGGGGATCAGGAGCTGATTCCACAGCTATTGCTGGATGCTGAACTACAGCCCAATCAGGTAACCATGCAGCTGGTTCAGGAACTGCAAAGCTTAGGGCCTTTTGGCATGGGTAACCAGACGCCGGTGCTGCTGCTACAAGGGATGAAGGTCAGTGATCTGCGTTGTTTTGGTGAGAATCATCTTAATCTGCGGTTAGAGCGGGATGGTTACCAGTTCAGGGCAGTTGGCTGGGGTATGGCGGATCGCGAAGTTCCGGCATCTATTGATCTGGCTTTCACGGTGAAGATAGACAGTTGGAACAATCGGGAACAACTTAAACTGGAGCTGAAAGATTTTCGTGCCACAGAGGCAACCGATGCAGCGTGACGAACGGTTCGATAAGGCTGAGCGGATTATCCAGGTAGGTTTCTGGGTCAATGCTGTGCTGATGGTTATGAAGCTGTCTGCCGGATACTGGGGCAGATCTGATGCGGTCTTTGCCGATGGCATTGAATCAGCCTGTGATTTTATTGCCATTGGCAGCACCATGATAGCCCTTAAACTTGGTCGGCAGCCCTATGATGAACAACATCCCTATGGCCATGGCCGGGCAGAATCTCTGGCTGCCTTGCTGATCTCGCTGGTGATCTGCGCCACCGGTATCTGGATTTTTGTTGATGCAGTACAGGCCATGCTACGCCATGATTTCAAATCACCTGGCTGGATTGCGGTTGCAGCTGCAGGCCTGACCATTATTATCAAAGAATGGCTCTACCGTTTTTCAACAACCACCGGCAGACAGCTTGAAAGCCCGTCCCTGCTGGCCATTGCCCAGGACCATCGCAAAGATGCCCTGACCTCAATAGCCACTCTGGCAGGTGTGGTCGGGGCCGTGTTGGGCTGGGGTATCATGGACCCGTTGGCAGCAGCACTGACCTCCTTCTTTATCCTGCATATCGGCTGGGAGACCTTTCGCGGGGCTGCCCATGACCTGATGGATGGTTCGGTTTGTGGCGATTATATTCAGGATATTACTGAACTGGCTGAAGCGGTTGATTGTGTGGAGCATGTGCATGAAATCCGTGCCCGCAGATCAGGACAATACATCATTATTGACCTGAAACTGGAGATGGACCCGGAGATGACTGTCAAACAGTCCCATGATGTTGCTACAGAGGTAAAGCGCCAGATCTTTGAGCGATTTCAGAATGTTGGTGATGTGATGATCCATATCAACCCCCACGATGAAGAGCATGAGGATTTGATCAGGCTTTAACGTATGACAGACCTTCCCATTACCCAGATCCTGCCTGAACTGCTTGCCACGTTGCAGACCACTACCAATGTTGTCCTCTCTGCTGCACCCGGTGCAGGCAAGACCACCCGTGTGCCTTTGGCGCTACTGAACAGCATCCCCCCTCAAGATGGCCGGATCATCATGCTGGAACCGCGGCGGATTGCTGCTGTCTCTGCTGCCCGCTACATGGCACAATCTCTGGGAGAACAGGTGGGCCAGACCGTTGGCTATACCATCCGTTTTGAGAACAAGATCTCAGCTGCCACCAGGATTGAGGTGGTGACGGAAGGGGTGCTGACCCGCAGAATCCAGAACGATCCAGAGCTTACTGGTGTGGACTGTGTCATCTTTGACGAGTTCCATGAACGTTCCATCCAGGCGGATCTTGGTCTGGCCTTATGCCTGGAAACGCAGGCTGCACTGCGGCCTGACCTGAAGCTGCTGGTGATGTCTGCCACCCTTGATTGTGGTCCGATTGCACGCCTGCTGGGCAATGCTCCGGTTGTTGTGTCCCAAGGCCGTGCATTTCCGGTGCAGGTCCTCTATCCAGTGGTTTCTGATACACAGCCCCTTGCACGGCAGATGGCAGCAGTCATCAAGACTGCCCTGGCTGAAGAGACTGGTGATCTGCTTGCCTTTCTGCCGGGCACCGGAGAAATCCGGGCGGTTGAACGTGAGCTGGCAGGGGTGACATCTGCTGTAGTCTGTCCCTTGTATGGAGACCTACCCTTTGAAAAACAGCAGCAGGCTATTTTGCCTGGACCACAGCGTCGGGTAGTGCTGGCAACCAATATTGCCGAGACCAGTCTGACTATTGAAGGTGTGCGGATTGTGGTTGATAGCGGCCTGACCCGGCGACTTCAGCTTGATCCTGCCACCGGTCTGGAACGGTTGGTAACGGTAAGAGCAGCAAAGGCCTCTGCAGACCAGCGCACCGGCCGGGCTGGCCGTACAGCACCTGGGGTTTGCTACCGGCTGTATTCGCAGCAGACCTATCAGGCCATGACCCCGTTTAATCCACCTGAATTGATGACTGCTGATCTGGCGCCACTGCTGCTGGAGCTGGCAGCCTGGGGTGTTGCTGAACCAGCCAGCCTTGCCTGGCTTGATCAGCCCCCTGCAGCGCATCTGGCAGCATCACAGGAGCTGTTGCAGATGCTTGGGGCGCTGGATGCAAAAGGAACCATTACTGCACTTGGCCGCCGCATAGTACAGCTGCCGCTGCATCCGCGGCTGGCCCGGCTGCTGCTTAGCGGTAAAGAGCATGGCCGGACAATTGCTGTTTGTTATCTGGCAGCACAACTTTCAAACCGCTCAACCGCAACCAGAGCCATTGAGCAGACAGCCAAGCAGTTGCTGCGATTGGTGGGAGAAAAACCGCAAAAATGCCCAACGGTTGATCTGGATATGCTTCATAGTGTGCCTGAAATGGCAGTGGCAGCCTGGCCTGACAGAATCGCCATGCTGCGTTCTGGTGGTGAAGGGCGCTACCTGCTGGCATCGGGCAGAGGGGCGCTGCTTTCACCCAAGGCTGGCTGCGCTGGTGCAGCGTTTCTGGTGGCCCTGCAGGTGGATGGCGGTGAAGGAGCAGATGGTCTGATCCATCAGGCCGTTGGTCTGACAGAAGAACAGCTGCGACAGGCTGCTGGCCACCTGATTACCAAACAACGCCAGGTTACCTGGGATGGGGCCGCTGGCCGGGTGGCTGCTGCAGAGCAGGAGCGGATCAGCGCAGTGGTGCTGACATCCCGTCAGATGCAGGCAACTGATGCAGAGGCTCAACCGCTTTTGCTGGAGCAGATTAAGCGCAACGGACTCGAGCTTTTGGGGTGGACCGAACAATCCCGTCAACTGCAGGCCAGGGTTGGGCTGGCAGCCCGGTTATTGTCAGAGGATGGCTGGCCGGATATTTCTGATGCAGCGCTGCTGAATATCGTTGAGATCTGGCTGGGGCCGCACCTGTCCGGTATCCGTTCGCTACAAGCGCTGCAGCAGTTTTCTTTACTTCATCTTCTGCAAGAGGTTATTGGTTGGAACTATTTGCAATCACTTGATACTGTTGCGCCAGCGCACTTGACCATACCCAGTGGCAGAAAGGCTGCCCTGGATTATACGGATCAGGAAGGGCCGGTCTTATCGGTCAAGCTACAGGAACTGTTTGGTCTGGCAACATCGCCCACGGTCTGCAAAGGCAGGCGGGCCGTATTGGTGCATCTGCTTTCACCTGCTGGCAGGCCGGTGGCAGTCACCCGAGACCTGAAAGGGTTCTGGGAACGGGGTTATCTGGAGGTCCGTAAGGAGCTGCGGGGTAGGTATCCCAAGCATCCCTGGCCGGATGATCCATGGAATGCAGTGGCGACCCACAAGACCAAGAAGGGGTTGGAAAGAAGTTAGGAGCGGGCCGGGGGGTAAGGTTTTACCTGTGCAGCAGGCATGAAAAACAGTAGGATGCGGGCGGGTCGGGGATGATGAAATCTGGAGGGATGAAAATACGGTTTAACGCCTGAAGAAATTGCGTTGGTAGAGGGTGCGGCATGAGCAAAGAACGAAAACTCCAGATCAGAAACAGCACCGCCGAATTTTTGATTTTTACCAGACAGGCCGGTGAGAACAGCATTGAAGTACGTGTTGAGCATGAGACTGTCTGGTTGACGCAAAAGCTGATTGCAGTGTTGTTTAATGTGGATGTGCGCACGATTAATGAACATTTGTCCAACATTTACCAGAGCGGCGAATTGCGACGTGAGACAACTATCCGGAAATACCGGATAGTTCAAAAAGAGGGAAGTCGTGAAGTTGCCCGGAATGTTGACTGCTACAACCTTGATGCGATCATTTCAGTCGGTTACCGGGTTAACTCCGTTCGTGCTACCCAGTTCCGCCAGTGGGCAACTGGTATCCTGCGCGATTTTTCCATCCGTGGTTATCTGTTGGATAAGGAACGGCTCAAAAACGGGCAGTTCTTCAGCAAGGAATATTTTGATGCGCTGCTGGCAGAAATACGCGAGATACGTGCCAGTGAGCGGAAGTTCTACCAAAAAATCACCGATATTTATTCTACGGCCATGGACTACCGGGCCGATACTGAAACCACCAGAACTTTTTTTGCCACAGTGCAGAACAAGCTGCATTTTGCCATTCATGGGCAGACTGCGGCGGAGCTGATTGTGCAACGGGCCGACCATACAAAAGAGCGAATGGGGTTGAGCACCTGGAAAAACGCTCCTGACGGCAAGATTATCAAAACCGACGTGGTGATCGCGAAAAACTACCTGACTGAAAAAGAGCTGAAGTCACTTGATCGGTTTGTGGGTATGTATCTGGATTATGCCGAGGACCAGGCCGAGCGCACTATTCCGATGACTATGCAGGACTGGGCTGACAAACTGAATGCCTTTCTGCAATTCAACGAGCGAGATATTCTCGATAATCCCGGAAAAGTTACGCAGGAAATCGCTAGGGCATTTGCTGAAAGCGAGTTTGAAAAATACCGGATAGTCCAGGATCGTCTTTTTGAATCTGACTTTGATAAACAAATTAAGCAACTTCTGCAAGAGAGTTGAGGGCAAGGATCAAAAACACCTGTGACTTTTCCGACCCTTTTCTTTTTTGAAAGGAATTACATATGCTGTTAGAAATGCACTGCCATACTGCTGAAAAATCATCCTGCAGCTCTGTTCCGGTGGTTGAGCTGATCCGTCGGGTACAGGCCCGTGGTCTGCAGGGGATTGTGCTGACTGATCACCATGCGCTCTGGTCTGATCAAGAGCTTACTGACATTCGGCATCAGGCTGGTGTATCGGGCCATTTTCTGATTTTTGGCGCGCAGGAGGTAACGACAAAAGAACATGGTGACCTGCTGGTCTATGGGGCAACCGAAGCAATACCCAAAGGTACCCCGCTGGAACAGATTCAGCAGGATTGGCCAACTGCTGCGCTGGTATTGGCCCACGCCTACCGCAAGGGACGCTATCCGACTGATGAGCAGTTGCTGAATCCGTTGTTACATGCTGTGGAGATTTTCAGCTCCAATCATGGCGTGGCAGAAAACAGCCGTGGTCTGTCAGACTGGCATCGTCTGCGCTTTACCGCCATCAGTGGTACTGATACCCATGGCGTGCAGTATGCCGGGGCTTATCCAACTATTTTTGATCATCCGGTCCAGACCATCCGGGAGCTGGCCGATGAACTGCGGGCCGGGCGTTGTCGTCCGTTTTTTAAGGAGATCCCCCGTTCCGGTGCCAATGCTGTGGTGACTGAGGTGACCTTTGGTACCAAGGAAGGGGATGAAAACCGGGAGCGGATCATTATTCGTACCCTGTACGATGAACATAAATGGAAAGGTACTGAGCGGGCCGAGCAGATTATGGCGGTGGTTGCAGCTGCCGGTTTTGCAGAAGGTCGCTTTCGGGTGCCCAGACCGATTGAGATAGATGCAGCGCGAATGACCATTATTGAGCAGGGGATTCGTGGCCGCGCCCTGCATGACAAACTGCTGGCAGCCGGGCATGATGATGCACGCTGGTATCTTGAGCTGTCTGGACGCTGGCTGGCCCGACTGCATAAGGCGCGGCTGGCAGTGACAGCAGCGGATGAATTCGGGCAGCGGGAGGAGGGCAGGGTCCGCAACTACCTGTCACGTTTTGAAAAGATCAATCATCGTCATACCGGTCGGGCCAGGCAGGTGGCCGAGGCGATTATTGCTGCAGAACAGGACTGCTCCTGTAACGGGGAGCATCTGGTGCAGGGGCATGGTGATTTCCACCCCAAGAACATCATGATCGGCCAGGATATCCAGGATAATCGCGATACCGTTTTTGTGGCAGCCATTGATTTCGGCAGCTCGCTGATGCTGCCGCCAGCCTTTGATGTGGGTACCTTTCTGGCTCAGTACCGTAATCAACTGTTCAGCCATACCGAGCTTTTGGATCAGCTGCCCGAGTCGATTTTTCTTGAAGCCTATCTGGATGAAGGCCCGCCGGTGGGAGATGATTTTCTCTGGCAGGTGGAACTGTTCCGGGCCCGCACCAATCTGAGTATTGCTGCTTTTTTCATTCGGGTAGGAATGGGGGAGAGTGAGGATCTCTGGCGGGTGCTGGTTGAGGCGGAACAGAGTTTGAGCCAGATCTGAGGTTGAGGCCCGTTATGGTATGTGATCCACGCCGTAGTTATGCCCTGAATAATCAACCGGTAACCGACGGGCCGGTTGTTTACTGGATGAGCCGCGAGCAAAGGGTTGCTGACAACTGGGGACTATACCAGGCCCAGCAGTTTGCATTGGAACGTAATGTTCCGTTACTGGTGGTGTTTACCCTTGCTGATGGTTTTATTGGGGCCACCTTGCGGCAGTACGGTTTTATGCTGCGGGGACTGGAGCAGGTTGCACGCAGGTTGTCAGAACTTTACGTGCCATTCCTGCTGTTAAGGGGTGGTCCCCAGCAATCGATGCTGCGCTTTATCCAGCAGGAACAGATCGGCTGCGTGGTCTGCGATTTTGACCCGTTGCGGATCAAGCGTCGTTGGTTTGATGGTGCAGCAGCGTCGGCGCAGGTGGCGTTTATAGAGGTGGACGGTCATAACATCGTGCCTTGCAGGTTTGCTTCTCCTAAACGTGAATATGGTGCCTACACGCTCCGCCCCAAGCTGCGAAGAGTGTTAGCTGAGTTTTTAACTGATATTCCTCAATTGGTGCATCATCCCTTTAGCTGGTCAACTGAAGCAGAGCCATTTGATGTTGATCTGTTGCTGTCACAACTGCAGCCTGATACCGGAGTTACTGAGGTTGCCACAGTACTGCCGGGTGAAGCTGCTGCCGGAGAAGCCCTGGCTGATTTTATGGATCACCGTCTTACCGGCTATGGGATCAGACGTAACAATCCACTTGTTAATGGACAGTCCGGTCTTTCTCCCTGGCTGCATTTCGGGCAGCTGTCACCCCAGCGGGTAGCACTCTCAATTGCCCGTTCAGGTGATACTGATGATGTTGAGGCAATACTTGAAGAGTTGATTGTAAGGCGTGAACTTTCAGACAATTTCTGTTTTTATTGCCCAGAGTATGACACCATTGATGCTGCACCGGACTGGGCACGCCGGACCCTTGAAAAACACCGCCATGATCCCCGCGTCTACTGTTACAGCCGGGATGAGTTTGAACAGGCAGCCACCCATGACCCGCTCTGGAATGCAGCTCAGCGCGAGATGCTACAGACCGGCAGGATGCATGGCTATCTGCGCATGTACTGGGCCAAAAAGATTCTTGAATGGACTGCAAGCCCGGAAGAAGCGTTGAGCGTAGCGGTCTACCTGAATGACCGTTATGCCCTTGATGGCCGTGATCCCAACGGTTACGCCGGTATCGCCTGGTCCATCTGCGGAGTACATGATCGAGCCTGGGGGGAACGGTCGGTGTTTGGTAATATCCGATATATGAGCTATGATGGCTGTAAACGAAAGTTTGATCTGGCGGCGTATTGTAGCCGCTGGTAACAGCTGCAACCATCGCATCTGCTTGTTAAGGCGACTCTCTGAATACCCTTAAACATTGTACGGTGTTTAGATTTGGGTTGTCTGACAGGCTGTATTCCATTAAAAATGATCTGCAGTACCTGCAGAAACAGTGCAAGAATTGTTTTCCGGGAGAAGCGGTGTCCAGTATTCATCTGAGCATGATAGCAGGAGGTTTTCTGCTGGGGGCATTGGCCGGTTTTCTGATGCACCGCTCAGACTACTGTGTTGCCGGTATGTTCCGTGATCTGTTTCTGTTTCGTGCAACCCGCATGTTGAAAACCCTGCTGCTATTGATAGCTGTATCCCTGCCGCTGTTTGAACTGATCCGCCTGACCGGTTTTGCGGCTGTTCCGTTTCCTTTTTTCGGACCTCCCTCTCTGACCAATCTACTGGGTGGTTTTTTATTTGGCATAGGTATGGTGCTGGCTGGAGGGTGTGTGGTTGGTACCCTGTACCGGCTGGGGGCCGGGAGTTTTCCCGGTTTGCTGGCTTTTCTGGGATTGGTGGCCGGCAGCACACTCTTTGCCGGTCTGTATCCCCAATGGATGCACGTTTCCCGTACGTTAGCCCTGCCCACCAAGGTTGTGACGCTACCGCAGCTGCTTGGTCTGCCACCCTGGCTGCTTGTTTCACTGTTGGTACCGGTTTTAATTACTCTGATCTGGCGCTGGTTCAGGGATGGAAGTATGTATCGCACTGGTGTCGTTGATGGTTATCTGCAGCCATGGCAGGCGGCAGTGGGGTTGGCGTTGATCGGGGCTGCTTCTGTGGTGCTGGTGGGGATGCCGTTGGGAATTACCACCTCGTATGCTAAATTTGGTGCCATGCTGTTGGCCCCTCTTGCGCCTGAGTATTATGCCTCTCTCAACTATTTTCAGCTGGTTCCTTTACGCTACACCCCGCCATTGGGTGGGGGGCTGATCAGCGGAGGCCCCGGCTTTGGACTTGATGCCGTTGCCCTGGTTCAGTTTCCACTGATTTTGGGTATCGTGGCAGGCTCTGCCTGGTCAGCCATCAGGCTGGGAGAATGGCGGCTGCAGATTAAGTTGCCCTGGCGTCAGGTTGTCTCTGCTGTCTTGGGGGGTATCATCATGGGGCTGGCTTCCCGGATGGCTCCGGCCTGCAACATCTGGCATCTCTTTGGCGGTCTGCCTATTCTTTCTTTGCAAAGTTTTCTATTTCTGGCCGGTCTGTTTCCCGGTGCCTGGCTGGGTGGGCTGTTGCTGACCCGGCTGGTGATGCCCCGTTAATCTGCCTGAGAGGAGCGCTTACCTATGCCAGATAAACCGATCTGCAGGGAGATTGACCTGCGTGGACAGATCTGCCCTTCAACACTGTTGACTGCCCTGCGTGAAACCAATACCAATAAAACAGAGCTCAGATCTGGAGAACTTAAACTGGTTATTCTGACAGACAATCGTAACTCAACCACTCATATTAATGAATCGATCAGCGCCATGGGGTATCGTGTGGAAATTGAAAAAGTACTGGAATACTATCGTATTACCATTGACAGGATCTCTTGATGGCAACTGAGGATAAATCTTTTTCAGATATAAGCTCCATTGGTTGCGGGAGCAAACTGGGTCAGCTGCAGAGCAAGAACCAGGAGCTTATCCAGTATATCCGCGCTAAAACCGACCGCCTGCTGCAGGTTATGGGCACTGTTCCCCTTAACCCTGATGAGCTTAATGATGAAACCCTGTTGACAGTGGACCCAATCGGTATTGTAACTGAGTCTTTTGAGCAGGTATTTGAACACCTGCATACTACCAACAGTGACCTGAGTGCCACCAGGGATGAGCTGCAGGCTGTCTTTGATTCTGTTGGTGCCGGTATCATTGTGGTGAATGAGCAGATGGAGGTGGTTGCCTACAACTATTACAGCCTGGGGGCGTTTTTTCCTGATCAGCTTGGGGTAATGGGCAGAAACCTGCGTGAGCTGATCTGTGGTCATGAAAGAGAAGAGTGTATCCTTGATCAGATTCTGACCACCGGTCGCCGGGTTGAACAGACTAATTTTATGCACGAAGGCCGTCACTACCATCTGGTTGGCACCCCTTTAAAAAGTGCTGATAACAAGATCTTTCGTATGGTGTTGCTCTATACTGATATTACCGAACGTCGGGCAGCAGCCCAGGAGATTGAACGACTGGCGTTCTTTGACAGCCTGACCGGTCTTCCCAACCGGGTGCTTCTGAAGGATCGACTGAACCAGATGTTGACCAGGGCAGGTCGTCACAAAGAGATGGTGGCGCTGTTGTTCATTGACCTTGATCGCTTTAAGGAGGTCAACGATACCCTGGGACATGGCTCTGGTGATCTGCTGTTGCAGATTGTGGCCGAGCGACTGACTTCCTGTCTGCGGACATCTGATACCGTGGCCCGGCTTGGAGGGGATGAGTTTGTCGTGTTACTGGAGGGGGTTGAGGACCGGGAAGGGGTGATGGAGGTAGCTGCCAAGCTGCTGGCTGCCATGTCTCAACCGATCCTGCTTTTTGATCGTGAGATCTACAGCGGTGGCAGTATTGGAATCTCGCTCTATCCCCATGACGGTAACGATGTCGACACCCTGTTCAAAAATGCCGATACCGCCATGTACTATGCCAAGGAACAGGGCAGGAATACCTTTCGTTTTTACTCATCGGATATGCATGCCTCCGCCCTGGAGATGCTGACCCTGAGCAGTTATCTGCGCCATGCCCTGGAAAGGGATGAACTGTATCTGGTGTATCAACCCCAGATAAGTTTTTCAACAGGTGGAATGGTAGGGGTGGAAGCTCTTCTGCGCTGGAAACATCCCAGTCTGGGGATGATCGCCCCAGATCGTTTTATTCCGTTGGCTGAAGAGACCGGTCTGATTGTTCCGATCGGTACCTGGGTCCTGAAGGAAGCCTGTTTTCAGGCAGCGCAATGGATAAACCGGAGACTTCCGGCTATGCGGGTTGCGGTTAACCTCTCTGCCAAGCAGTTTCGTAACCCAGGCTTGGTGGTAACGGTAAGAACAGCATTGGAACAGTCCGGCCTTCCTGCACACCTGCTTGAGCTTGAGTTGACTGAGGGAATGTTGATAGAAAATATCGCCAGCACCCATGAAACCTTGAAGGCGCTTAAGGCAATGGGAGTTACCCTGGCAATTGATGATTTTGGTACCGGCTACAGTTCGCTTAGCTATCTGAAGCATTTTCCACTGGATCGCCTGAAGATTGATCAGTCATTTGTTCTTGAAATGGCTGAAAAGTCAGGTGATTCAGCAGCTATTGTGCAGGCAATCATCGCACTTGCCCATAGCTTGAAGCTGACGGTGATTGCTGAAGGGGTTGAGCGGCAGGATCAGGTTGAGTTTTTAAAGCAGCATTGTTGCGATGAGATGCAGGGGTTTTTCTTCAGTCGTCCGCTTACCTCTGTAGCCCTTGAAGAGTTGTTGAAAAAATGTATGCAAGGGCCTGACTTCTGTCTATTCAATTATTAACCATTGGTGGATATTATGGAATTTAGTTTGCTGAAAGATCTGGTGTTGCTGTTTGGTCTGGCACTGGTAACCGTGGTGCTGTTCCGACAGTTCAAGCTTCCCTCCATTATCGGATTTCTCTGCACCGGCATTGTGGCAGGCCCCTACGCACTTGGTCTGATCAAAGACACCCATCAGGTTGAGCAGATGGCTGAGATCGGGGTGGTACTGCTGCTGTTCACCATCGGGATCGAGTTTTCGCTTAAGGAACTGCTGCGGATCAAGCATCTGGTGCTGTGGGGCGGTGGGCTACAGGTAGGGGTTACCATTGGTGTGGTTGCTCTGCTGGGGTTGGCACTGGGGTTTCCGTGGCAACAGGCTACCTTCTTTGGTTTTCTGGTCTCTCTCTCCAGTACCGCCATCCTGATGAAGCTGCTGATGGATGCCGGTGAGATGGATTCACCCCATGGCAAGACCTGTCTGGGCATACTGATCTTTCAGGATCTTTGTGTGGTGCCGCTGATGCTGTTTACCCCGTTTTTAGGCGGGGCGGGCAATGGTCTGACCGGAATTGTGATTGTCTCTGCCAAGGCGCTGGTGGTGGTGGTGGTCTCCCATTTCAGCGCCCGTTTTGCCGTACCATGGATCTTTAATCAGGTGGTCAAGGCCAAGAGTCGCGAACTGTTTATCCTGACCATCATCTTTGTAGGGTTCGGCACCGCCTTCCTCACCGCCCAGGTAGGACTTTCTCTGGCATTGGGCGCCTTTATTGCCGGTCTGGCCATATCAGAATCAGAATACAGCCATCAGGTAATGGGGGATATCATCCCGTTTCGTGACGCCTTTATGAGCCTGTTCTTTATCTCGGTGGGGATGTTGCTTGATCCTGTTGCCGTGTTTCAGAACCCGCTGGCGGTCTTCCTGATTGTCCTGGCTATTGTACTGGTTAAATCACTGGTCGCTGCCGGCGCTGCACTGGCGCTTGGGTTCCCTCCCAAACCGGCTTTCATAAGCGGCCTGCTGTTGGCCCAGGTGGGGGAATTTGCCTTTGTACTCTCCCATTCCGGCAAGACCTTTGGTCTGTTGGATGCAAATCAATATCAGCTCTTTCTGGCTGCTTCGGTGGCCACCATGGCGCTTACGCCGTTTTCGCTCCGGTATGCTGAGCCGATCGCTAACCGGATTGCGCTCTGGTTGCCCGCCTCCTTCAAGCGTGGAACACGAACAACCGGTACCAGTCATGACCGTTTTCCCATGGAAGACCATGTTGTAATTATTGGTTTCGGTGTCAATGGCAAGAATCTGGCCAGAGTACTGAACGGCAACGGCATCCGCTACATTGCCATTGAGTCCAATCACCATACGGTTAAGGCTGAACGTAAAAAAGGGACCAGAATCATCTTTGGTGACGCCTCAAAACCAGAGATTCTGTCCCATGCCCTGATTGAGAAGGCGCGCATTATAGTCATCGCTATTTCTGATGCAACCGCCACCCGTCGGGTCGCTGCCATAGCCCGACAGATGCGTCCTAACATTCACCTGATTGTCCGTACCCGCTATGTGGCGGAGATGGAACCGCTTTTCCAATTAGGTGTCAATGATGTGGTGCCGGAAGAGTTTGAAACTTCAGTAGAGATCTTTTCCCGGGTATTGCGTACTTACATGATTCCCCATGACCAGATTGATCACTGTATTGCCGAGATCCGTCGTGATTCCTACCAGATGTTTAGAACCGTCAGTCGGCGTCACAGTCACGCCACCGGTATTTCCGGCTACCTTTCCGGGGTGGAACTGGCAACCTTCAGGGTGCAGGCCGGTTCCGGTATCGCAGGAACCCAGCTGCGGGATGGTTTGCTGCGTGACCGTAGCGGAGCGACGGTATTGGTTATCAAACGCGGAGAAGAAGTTAACTCCAATCCTGATCCGGTCTGGCAGTTTGAGGTGGATGATATTGTGCTGGTGTTGGGCAAGGCAGATCAGCTGGTTTTCGCAGCCCACCTGTTTGAAGGGTAGGGGAGAAGGCAGATGCAAGAGGTCTGGTTTGCATTGGGATTAACCCTGTTTGCCGGTATGGCCACCGGTATCGGCAGCGCCATTGCTTTTTTTGCCAAGCGGACCAACTACCGTTTTTTATCTGTTGCCACCGGCTTTTCAGCCGGAGTGATGCTGTACGTCTCCTTTGTGGAGATCTTTGTTAAAGGCACAGATGCCCTGGTCAAGGTTTACGGCAATTATTGGGGACATTGGGTAAATGCCGCCGCTTTCTTTGGGGGGATGCTGCTGATCGGACTGATTGATAACCTGGTGCCTGCTGCAGAAAACCCCCATGAAACCCATTCAGAAGAAGAGATTGCACCACTGCATAATCCTGCTGCTCCTTTACCTGATTTTTCTGATATCAACCGACATACTCTGGGAGACCACCAACATAATCTGCAACACACAAAGCTGATGCGGATGGGACTGTTTACCGCTCTGGCCATAGGTATCCACAACTTTCCCGAAGGTCTGGCTACCTTTCTGGCAGCCCTGCAGGATCCAAAACTGGGGGTGGCCATTGCCATTGCCGTGGCCCTGCACAACATTCCGGAAGGCATTAGTGTTTCAGTGCCGATCTTTTACGCCACCGGAGACCGGAAAAAAGCCTTTGTCTATTCGGTCTTAAGCGGTATGGCTGAACCGGTAGGGGCCGGTATTGCCTATCTTGCACTACTGTTGTTTACCGGTGGTGATACCGGTGTCATACCACCCCAGTTGATGGGGGTTCTGTTTGGCGGCGTTGCCGGGATCATGGTTTACATCAGTCTGGACGAACTGCTGCCCACCAGCCGGGCCTATGGCAAGGGGCATGACAGCCTGTTTGGGCTGGTTAGTGGCATGCTGGTGATGGCGTTAAGCCTGCTGTTGATGAAATAGAAATTGGGACCTTGACTCTATATGTTGTGTTGTGCTAGAAGTTGGCCACTACATATTCCGTTGTTTGCTGGCGGAAGCAGAATAAATGGATCAACGGTGCCCGCAAGGGCTTGATAGGGAAGTGAGGTGTAAATCCTCCACGGACCCGCCGCTGTAAGCGATGACAAAGGGCAACACAACCACTGACTGACAAAGTCGGGAAGGTGCCCGGAGGATGACTCGCAAGTCAGAAGACCTGCCTTGATCTTGCATCATGAAACTCTCCGGGGACTGGGAGTTGACACGAGATCAGGCGACTTTAAACACGGAAAGTCCGCATGCTGCGTAAGGCAGCTGCGGACTTTTTTAGTTTTAGAAGCATAAAACCGGTTTTACCGCAGAGGACGCAGAGGAAAATCAAAAAAAGGAAAAGCCAAAGTAACTATTCCGCACTGCCTCATAACTCCCCCTGTCCCCCTCTTATCTTAAGAGGGGGAATGAAGCAGACACTGTTGCTGCTCTGTTCTCTGTTACATCGTAGCGTCCCTCCCCTTAGTTAAGGGGAGGACAGGTGGGGTTACGAATAGTTGCCTGAGTATGCTGAATAGTTACAAAAGTCAAAGGCAATGGCACGCGGATTAAATCTGATTCTGGCGGATTTGCACAGATTATTACAGGCAGATTGAAATCAGCATAAATCCGCTTAATCCGTGTCATCAGCGTTCTATCATCATGGTTTTTCATCATATTTTGTAAAGCTGAAGTCAAAGGAGTCAGACCATGCAACAGACCACAGCCGTATCAGCACCGGATTCCGTCATCAAACGTGACGGAGAACGCGCCTCCTTTGAGGCATCCCGCATCCAGTCCGCCATCCAGCGGGCAGGCAAGGCCACCGCAGAATTTGGCGATGATGAGGCACACCTGATCACCAGCCAGGTGCTGAAGGTGCTGCGCCACCGTTTTCCCCAGGAACCACCCGCCATCGAGCAGATTCAGGATGTGGTGGAGCAGGCTCTGATCTCGGCCAACCACTTTGCCACCCTGCGGGCTTATGCAGTCTACCGTGAACAGCGCAGTCGTCTGCGCCAGGATCGCAAGACCGTGGTGGATGTTACCGCCTCGGTTAATGAGTACCTTGACCAGAGCGACTGGCGGGTCAGCGCAAACGCCAATCAGGGTTATTCACTAGGCGGGCTGATTCTGAACTTGTCCGGCAAGGTGATTGCCAACTACTGGCTTTCCCAGGTCTATCCGCCGGAGGTGGGGGAGGCCCACCGCGACGGCAGCGTGCATATCCATGACCTGGATATGCTGTCCGGCTACTGCGCGGGCTGGTCGCTACGGATGCTGCTGGCCGAGGGGTTTAACGGTGTGCCGGGCAAGGTGGAGGCAGCGCCGCCCAAACACCTCTCCAGCGCCGTGGGGCAGATCGGCAACTTACTGGGTACCCTGCAGAACGAATGGGG